>MDSW01206615.1_pt1 | contig 52394 bp, 57 predicted proteins | sample 811171 | NCBI WGS metagenome assembly MDSW01 (sample SAMN05326641, study PRJNA326480) | marine metagenome | isolation source: seawater | place: Atlantic Ocean: North West | collected 2012
CTAGAAGTCACTAATGCTGACGGAACGGCATTTGACCTTACTGGATTTACAATGGTTGGTAAAATGGCTCAAGGATATGCAACAACTTATCCTAGAGTAGTATTTACTTGTACTTGTACAGCAAGTATGGCTCTTGAAGGAGTGGTAACTATTAGTTTAACTGCTGACCAAACAAAAGCATTAAAAGCCGGTCGTTGGATGTTTGATGTTGTTGCAACTCACACTGATAGTACGGTTACTCGTTTATTAGAGGGTATTGCTATTGTCACACCGTCTGTAGTAAAAGCTTTTACTTAAACGTTATATTCAAATATCGCTTTATTCTCACCTTTTTTAACAAGTCTAAATCTCGCTTTAGACATAAAGTTTTCTAAAGTAGCCCATTTCAAACCTGAAATATCATCAAATATCCATACAGTTTGATCTGCTTTTCTTTGATTAAAGAATACGGCCTCTTTTAAAACACTTTTAGTATCATGTGGACCGTCAAAGGCAACAAGTTCATATTTAGATATTAAAATTTTATTTTCTTCATAGATAGGATAACCATCGGCAAATCTATTAAAAAACTCTGAATCTTCAAAGTTAACTAAATGAAACTCTGGATAATCTTCAGCAAAGTTTATTAATGTTGTCTTTCTCATTAAGTTATCATAGTTAAACTTTCTTGCTAATACAGAATCAGAAGCTGCATAATCAATATTACCATAAGGGTCAATACCTAAATGTACTAATCTTGTTTGTGGATGATAATTTCTATATGCGTCTATAATAGTTTTACTTCCTAATCCCAATCTAACTCCAAGTTCTACACTACAACCAATAGGTTTTTTTAACATCTGTACTGCCTCTGCCAAAATATCATACTCAACACTATCGCCGGTAAACTTTTCTCCTTCGTTTACTTCTAATGCATATTTTCCAGTTTCAGGATCAATACCTGGATATGTTCTCTTAACATCTTTTGCAGTCTTATCAATAAATCTAGTATCTTTGGCACCTTTGCCTTCAACTTCCGTTTTATATATTGCTGTGTTATGACCTAAATCATTTACAACTGGTATAACTGGTGTATCTATATTTCTATTGTCCATAATTTGTCCTACTTCAAACGTACTGTTACCACTATGTTTACAACGTATTGTGGTATCAGCAAATATTTTAAATCCTTTTTGTCTTGCTTTTCTACAGAAATCAACATCTTCGGAAACAGTATTGTTATGATCTAATGCAGAGTGATAAGTAAAATAAGGATAACCAACTTCTCTTAATACTTTACTTTTAATTAAACAACAACCCATACCACAAGCAACTATCTCAAAGAAAGGATTGTCTTTACATTTATCCCATGGTATACGTCTAGAGCCGCCGTGGTCTCCTGCCTCGTATATTTCTAATGAGTGAGTTCCTGGTATTCTTTGTATATAAAGACCTGATACCATATCTACATCATGCTTAAGCATTCTTTCTAATGTATCTTTTGGAAATGCTATATCACTATCTACAGAAAATAGATAGTCGTAATGTTCTCCCCAATGTGCTATTAAATTTCTTACTTGGTCTATTTGATATCCATAAAAGAATTGAAACTCTACTTTAAATCCTTCTGGTATTGTTAAATCGTATATTGCTTTATATGTATCTGGTTCAATATACTTATTTGTTGGTATTGCTATTAATACTTTTTTCATATTGTTTCCTATTATTTAATGAGGCCTGTTTCTGTCTATTAAAAGAAAGAATACGCTCGGCGTTTTTTGTTTGTTCAGCGCTGTTAATTTTATAATCATTGATAGGATTTATATCATTATAATTATATACGATATCAGACACCACTTTTACTTTTGCAGGATCGGCTTGTTCTATTAATGTGTAGAATATAGAGCCGTCACCTCCTGCTTTGTACCATTCTCCATTTTCATCTTGGAAATTCCAGTCTTCGCAACCATCTAAAAGTTTTGCTTTAAAAGTTCTTAAATGTGTGTACGGCATGTTCCAATTAAATTTGTACATTCTATATTCTTTTCTATCTTTTACGTGAAATGGATACTCTTGTGCTATTAGAGGTATATTATCTACCATTGAATAACAAGACCCATAACTAAATTCTGTTGTGCCATCATAAAGATTATTATATTTTTGTAAAATTTGATTGTCATTAATAAATGAATCATCGCCATCTAAAAACATAACAATGTCCTCTGGTTTACAAAACTTTCTAATAGACTCTATTTGATTTCTTACGGCACCTTGATTTACTCCATTACGAAGTACTTTAATTTTTTTATCATCATCAAAAGCTTTTGCAATATGATAAGTTTCGTCTGTAGAACAATCATCAATTACTATCATTTGGTAGTTTTCATAATCTTGTTGTAAAACTGACCTAATACAATTTGCAATATATTTTTCAGCATTATAAGTTGGTGTTATAATAACTATTCTTTGTTCTTTTTTTCTAGGTATATAATTTTCTTCTAGATTTGTAAATCTTCTACCAAATACTTCTCTAACTCTAGAATTAATATAACTTACTTTTCTATATTCATCTACCGGTAAATATTGTCCTAACATTCTATATAAGTGTTGTTTCCATTGTAGTGCTACACTATCCCAACCAACTATACCTTTAATTTGATTACAAGCATATTGTTTTTGTTGATGTAAATATCTATTGTGATGTGCCATTATTGTGGCTTGTACAAATTTTTCTACTTGTCTTTCTTTAGGTATAAATGGAAATAAAGAGTTTGGTTCTATTGCATAGTCTATCATATAACAAGCTTCACTAACTGCTGTTTCTTCTAAAGCGCCAAAACGTGTACCAATGATAGGTGTATTATATAATAATGACTCTAAAGAAGATATACCAAACGTTTCTGGAAAAGCACCTGGAAATAATTTATAAGTTGCTCTGGCCAATATCTCTGCTATTTCAGATTGTTTAATAACACCTGTAAATTCTATACCTAGTTCTTTATTTTTAGGGTCTTGTGACATCTTCAACCAATCTTGACCTTGAGCGTCCATCTGTCCATCTTTAAATGTATAGAAACCACCAATACAAATTAATTTAGCTTCGGGTATTTTTGCTTTTATTTTAGGCCATATATCCTCTACTAAAGGTTTCATGCCTTTTGTGAAAGCTGCATTGAAGACATATAAGTGTGGATCTTTTTTTCTTATATCTACACCATCGCCACCATTAACTTTATATTCTACAACACCATTTCTTGTTTGAAAAAATCTATGTTTTAATACTTCAAAGTTTCTACGTTTACCATGATCACAATTCATAACATACGTTGAGTGAAAATCAGACAAAGTAAATACTTCATCTATATGACCTTGTACTAATAAGTCTTCTAACATAAGATCGCCGTTTGCAAATGTATCATGCATCCAGACAATTTTATGTTTTGCGTTTGCTTTAATATGTTTATATCTTTGAGGTTGATATTCTTTAAAATGTGTATATTGATTAGGCGCTAAAAAAGGTATGATTGTTCTTAAAGATATTACAATGTCAAATGCAAAGTCATTTTTATAATCTAGTATAGAGTTATCTAGATAGGTAACATCATTATAATTGCCTTCTTTTGCAAGTTTGGCGTCAACACCACAATTGTTAAATACAGTGACTTTAAAGCCTAGATTAGAAAGTTCTTTGGCCATTAAAATAGTCGCAGATTCAGAGCCACCTAAGCCTCTTTTACTTAAAGTATTACCGTCATAGGGTAGACCTATTATATCTAAAAATGCGATAGAAATCATTTATTTTTTCTGTATCAATTCACTACAGTTTATTTATAAATATACTATAACAGAATAATTAAAAAAAGTCAATGCTTGGACTTTTCTAATGAGGGAGATCGTATCGCAATATGCCAGTTATTAAGAACGCCGGTGTCCGTGTAGGATTAGGGCGTATCGGTTATACAGGTTCAGCAGGACCACAAGGTTACACTGGTTCCAAAGGGGACAAGGGTGCTGACGGTTCACCTGGAGGTTATGCCGGTTCACAAGGTTTCACAGGATCAGTAGGTGCTCAAGGACCTGCCGGTGGTTACACTGGTTCAGCAGGTGCTTTAGGGTATACTGGTTCACTTGGTTATACAGGTTCATCGGGAACAGTAGGATTTACAGGTTCACGTGGAGAACAAGGACCGTCTGGCGGCTTTACAGGCTCAGTTGGTTATACTGGTTCTGCCGGAGCAGGTTATACAGGTTCTAAAGGAGACGCAGGCGCCGTAGGATTTGCCGGCTCAGTTGGTTATTCTGGTTCAAAAGGCGATATAGGTTTTAGTGGTTCTAAAGGAGACGCAGGCGCCGTAGGATTTAGCGGCTCAAAAGGTGACCAAGGTGTAATAGGTTATTCGGGTTCTAAAGGAGATACAGGCGCTGTAGGTTTTTCAGGCTCTAAAGGAGATACAGGCGCCGTTGGTTTTACAGGTTCAGCTGGCGTAGGTTATTCCGGTTCAGCAGGAGCAGGATTTACTGGTTCACAAGGTCTCGTTGGTTTTACAGGTTCAGCAGGAACAGGTTCAGATTCACCTTTAGTATTCACAACTTCAGGAGATTATAGAACACTTACAGGATTTTTGGAAGGTGGTACAACTTCTACAATTAGAACAGCAGAGTTTCATAGTGACTTATTAAGATTAACTCTCGCTACATTTACTCCTTCTTTTTCAGCTTCAACAACTCCAAGTTCATCATTACGTTGGGATCAACCTTGTACAGGATTTTCTGTATCAGTAGATAACCCTAGTGATGTCACAAATGATTTTATAAGTTCAGTTTACTCTATCACTCAAACAAGTGGAAGTGTTAACGGTACTTTGTCTAATTATACAGCAGGTAGTTTTTCACAAACACCAGCAGGTGGTGTAGATTGGAATCAATCTTTTACTGTAGACAATTCAAATTCATATATTAGATCAACATCAACTACTCGTACCGGTGGTTCAGCAGGCGCAACAATTAAATTTAATCATAATGACGGCAGTGAATCTGAATATACAGCTTCAGATACTAATTTCAGTGTAAGCTGGAATACAGCGTCAATGAGTTTATCTAAAACAAATGTCAGTGGAAAAACATTCCTAAAAACTTACTCTAGTACTTCGTACTCAACTAACGTAAGTGGCATATTAACAAATTCAAACACCTCTCATGCTTTAACAGCAAGTGGAGGTACTTTGAGTACAACATCAGGAAGCGGGTATGTAAGTGGTACATTTACTTTTACATCACCTATACATAAAGACAATACAGGCGATACTCGTACAGTTTCAAATATCTGTACGTTCACAAGACCGGTTGATGTAACCGGCACCTCATACACGGCGACTCACTCGTCAACAACAAGCAACGTAAGTGCCTCATTCACGTATCCGTCTTTCTGGTTGTGGACGACAAGTACAGGAAATCCTCCTAGCTTGTCGGATATTATTGACGACAGTCAATCAACAGGTTTCAAGACTTCTACGAACCAATTGGGTTCCAACACGAAAGATTTCCCAGTCCAAGCAATCAACAATACTGATTCTAATCCTCGTGCTTTTTGGTTCGTAGTAAGGGACTCTGCTTCTCAACCAACAACATTTAAAACTGGTGCAAGTGCCGGATTATTATCAGATGTTTCACAAACAGATGGTGGTACAATTAATTTAATACCATCTTCTCCTCCTTCGGGATTAACAGATGAAGCATATCACTTATACGGAATTACACTTCAACCAGGTACAACTTATGTGGAGATTAGTTAATGGCTAGTAATTACGACGGATTAACCAGAAACGTATGGCCAGGTACATGGAGTACCGGGACTAACTCCCCTATTGTACTTGATACAGAGGTTAGAGGTACCTTACATTCTATCACTGGAGATTTAAACGACAGACTAACAGATATCCCAGGTGCTAGAATACAAGAAGGTATGTTAGTGTATGTTAAAAATACATACACATCAGGAAGTACAACATACACAGGCGATAATTATTTTACTTACAAACTAGCAGTAGGCCAATCTAGAGACGCAACAACAGGTGCCGTTCCTAATGCAGACGCAAACTGGTCATTGTTCAGTGTATCAGGTGGTTCTGGTTATACAGGTTCAGCAGGTGCAATTGGATTTACCGGCTCAAAAGGAGATATAGGTTATTCAGGCTCTAAAGGAGATTTAGGTTATACAGGATCAAAAGGCGATCAAGGTGTTGTAGGATTTACAGGCTCTAAAGGAGATCAAGGCTCTTTAGGATATACCGGCTCAAAAGGAGATATTGGTAGTGTAGGATTTACAGGTAGTAAAGGTATTCAAGGTGCAACAGGATTTGATGGCTCTGTAGGATTTACAGGCTCAAAAGGCACAAAAGGAGATATAGGGTATTCAGGCTCTAAAGGCGATACAGGATTTGACGGCAGTAAAGGAGATTTAGGATATTCTGGAAGTAAAGGCGATATAGGTTTCAGCGGCTCTAAAGGAGACACAGGAACAGCAGGCGCTGTAGGATTTGTAGGCTCAAAAGGAGATTTAGGCTATACAGGATCAATTGGTTATAGTGGTTCAAAAGGCGATCAAGGTGTAATTGGTTATACAGGTTCGGAAGGAAATTTAGACGTTGCTGTTTCAGCAACACCACCAGGTTCAGCAGGACTTGGCGATGTTTGGATTGATAACGCAACAGGTATTCAATACTTCTACATGAACGATGGTAATAGTAATCAATGGGTAGAATTATCCAACCAAGGTATTGTAGGATTTACCGGCTCTTCTGGTTCTATAGGTTATACAGGTTCGGCAGGAACATCAAGCTCTTCTATAAGTGCTGGCAATAGTTCAGTATCAGTAGCAGACACAGGTACAGATGGCGAAGTCACATTTAGAACGGAAGGAACCGATCGTTGGGATATTACAAATGGTGGACATTTATTACCAGTAGCACATGAACAATATGATATAGGTAGTGCTTCAAGAAAAGTTAGACACTTATTCTTAAGCGATAACAGTTTAAAAATGGGAGCAAATGAAATCGCTTTAGGTTTAACAAACGACAAATTAACAGTTAATAGTCAATATGTAAATACTAGTGAACACGAAACAAATGATAGTACAGGTGCAATTGACATAACAAAACGAAATCACTTTATTACAGCAGGTATACATTATACTTTAGCAGATGGTACATATGTTGGACAAGAGCTTTGGTTCTATAAATCAGGCGTCACAGTCTCAACATATTCAGATATTACTGTTGCTAATGCAAAGGTTGTGATAGCAGGTAGTGGTGCAACAGAATTAAGGACTTCACACAAATGGAGATTAGATACAACTGGCAGTGTTTTTGCCAATTCTTTCTCTTGTGTTTGGGATGGCCAAGGGTGGTGCCTAAATGGTGGTACAATTGGCGCATAAAAATATTGATAACTCTTGTAAAAGAGAGATATATTAAGTTATAAATAGAGGTAGGAAAAAGAAACGAAACACTTTTTTCTTGCAAGAAATTTATATAAAGACGATTGATTATGTATTATTTGAAAAGTATTATTTAATTAAATAAAACAATTAGGAGAAACACAAAATGGCAATAAACTTTCCAAATTCGCCATCGTTAAACGACCTTTATACACTCGGCACACGTCAGTGGAAATGGAACGGTAACGGTTGGGCGCTACAGCCTTTAACAGCAGGTTTCACTGGATCAATCGGTTATACCGGTTCTAAAGGTGATATTGGTTATACAGGTTCAAAAGGAGCAACTGGTTTAGGTTTTAACATTGCTAAGACTTATACAAGTGTTGCTAACTTATCAGCAGATACGTCTCCATCAGGCATTGCGACTGGTGAATTCGCTATCATTGAAAACGGCTCATTAACAGACGCCGAAAATTCTAGATTATACCTATGGAACGGTTCAGCTTACTCATTCGTATCTGACCTTTCTGGTACAATTGGTTTCACAGGTTCTAAAGGGGATACTGGTTTCACTGGATCAAAAGGTGATATTGGTTTCACAGGATCTAAAGGGGACATTGGTTACACAGGTTCTAAAGGGTTTACAGGTTCTAAAGGGGACACTGGATTTACTGGATCAAAAGGTGACATTGGTTACACTGGATCAAAAGGTTTCACAGGTTCTAAAGGGGACATTGGTTACACAGGTTCTAAAGGTGACATTGGTTACACTGGTTCCGAAGGTAATCTTGATATTACAACATCAGCTTCACCGCCAACTTCAGGCGTAGGAGAAGGTGACATTTGGGTAGATAACGCTACAGGCGTACAATACTTCTACTACAATGATGGTAACTCAACTCAATGGGTTGAATTATCTAACCAAGGTGTTGTTGGATTTACAGGTTCAAAAGGTGCTCAAGTTGACACTATTGACTCAAGTAATTTCAGTTCAGCGGTAACGTTGATTATCAAAAACTCTAGTGGTACTGCATTAAAAACAATCATAGGAAACGCTTCGTAAGAAGTATAGAGAAGGAGAAAATATAATATGGCTACAAGAAACCCATTAATATACAACTCGGGTGATTTAGTTGAAATGACTTCGGCTCAGATTGACGCTGTAGTTGATAATATTGTTTATCAATATTCTCAAAATCCGTCAGTGACATTATCAGTTGTTGGTAGTGGTGGTACTCTAGGTACGATTAACGATACTAGATTAAAAGCAGGTACGCATTCTACGAATGCTTCCTCTTTTCCAGGTTCTGGAACAACACAAGACCCACAAACGGTAACAGTTGGTTACGATAAAGTAAGTCAAGCAGTTGCTTCGGTTTCGCCGACAGCTGACTCAGGTAAAACTTGGCCTATCTACTACACAAGTGGTGGTGACGTTCAAGCTATGCCTTTAGCAGATATTAAGGATACGTTCTTACATCCTGCTATTGATTTATTAACAGCGGCTTCAACTACGACACAGCAAGGAGGTACATACTTTGTATCATCTAACGCTAGTGAAAGTGGTGCTACTGAAGTTAGTGGAAGTTCAACTCCGATATTTGTTGATACAAGAGCTAATACTGGCGCTTATTCATCAAGTACGATTGGATCACACGCACTAGATAACCCTACAACGATTACTAGCTACTATTTACATAGAGTAAATGGTGCTACGTCATCATACGCAAGTCTATTAAATGTAGACGGTTCAAATGACCTACAGCAAACTGGTTCATCTTTTGACACACTTTGTCAAGAGTGGATTAGATACACAGCTGCTAGTTCAGGAGACGGTTACACTATTAGATATAACTTTAATGGTTCTGGTACAACTAGAGGGTCAGGTATGGCAGATACTAAACTTGACGGTTCTAATTACCAAACACACCAAGTTAACGGTGATGATTACAGAGCACAGGAGTTTCCAGCTGGTTCAGCTGCAACTGCTGCTACTCATACATTAAAGATTGTTAAAGCTTAATAATCTCTAGTAATCACGTAAACAAATTAAACCCCCGGCGCTTCGGTTCCGGGGGTTTTTTATTGGAAAATAGCTATCCTAAAGTCAGTATAAATATTATAAATATGTGGACAATAACATTAAAGGATAGAATTATTATATGCCAATAAATTTTCCGACAGGACCGTCAACCAATGACACGTATAATTTAGGTACTCGTACATGGAAGTGGAATGGCGAGGCATGGGAATTACAACCATTAACAGGTGGTTTTACAGGTTCACAAGGTTATACTGGCTCAACAGGTATTGTTGCGCCTTTGACTATAGATACAACAAACAATAGAGTAGGTATTAATCAAACAAATCCAGCAACAACTTTAGAAGTTAAAGCTGCTATACCTAAAATTAGAATAAATGATACCGATGGTTCAGATTTAATAACTGATTTGTGTGGTGCAGCTGCTGATTTTCAAATAAAATTGGATCCAAATGCTGCTGATACTGGTGGTAGTTTAAGAGTTTTTATAAGTGGATCTGAAAAATTTAATGTAAGACCAACTGGTAGAATTGGTATTGGTACAAGTGCTCCTGCTGGAATGATGGAGATTGTTAATAATACAATTTCAGATGACTCATTATTATTAACATCAACGGAAGATTCAAGTACAGCTGGTCCTGTTATAACATTAAAAAGAAACAGCTCAAGTCCTGCTGACGCAGATTATCTAGGACAAATAAAATTCAAAGGCGAAAATGACGCCGATCAAGAAATAATATATGCTAAAATTACAGCTAAAATAGATGACGCTTCCGATGGTGATGAAGATGGTATCATAGAAATCACACATAAGAAGGCCGGCGCTAATAATATTTCAGCAAGATGGAAATCAGACAAATTGATGTTGATTAATGGTACTAGTTTAGATGTAGCTGGTGACATAACTTTAAGTACAGTTAATAACACAACAAATATAAAAATTAAAGATTCAAGTGGTAGCGTATTAAAAACTATGTACGGAACAACCAGTTAATTAAGGGATAAATAGAATTATGGCAACACCAACAACAAGAGAACAATTAAAAGAATACGCTTTAAGAGCATTGGGTCAACCTGTTATAGAAATTAACGTTGACAATGATCAATTAGAGGATAGACTTGACGAAGCTTTACAATACTATTCTCAATATCATATGAATGCAATAAGAAGATGTTATTTAAAATATCAATATACACAGGCAGATTATGATAGAATCGTCACTAATGGAGACGTATCAGAGTCACAAACTAAAAACTCGGTAACTACAACATGGAAAGAAAATGCAAATTATATCGTAGTTCCAGAATCAGTTATATCTGTCACTAATATATTTCCTTTTTCAAGTAAAGGAAGTTTAAATTTATTTGATGTAAGATATCAGATGAGATTAAATGATCTCTATGATTTTTCTTCAACATCGGTAGTTAATTATGATATAGTTATGAGACAATTGGATTTTTTAGATCATATATTAGTAGGTGAAAAGCCATTAAGATTTAATCAAAACGATAACAAACTATTCATTGATATGGATTGGAAAGAAGATTTACAAGTTGGTGAATATTTGGTAATAGATTGTTTTAGAAAATTAGATCCAGAAACATTTACAGATGTATATAATGACCAATGGTTAAAAAGATATGTCACAACACTATTTAAAAAACAATGGGGAGCAAACCTGTCTAAATTTAACGGCGTTGCTATGATAGGTGGTGTGACTCTTAACGGAGGCCAAATATATTCTGAATCACTACAAGAGTGTGAAAAATTAGAAACAGAAATACGTACAACGTTTGAAGAGCCTCATAACTTCATAATAGGGTAAACAATTATGGTAGTAATGAATCCATACTTTCAGCACGGAGATGGGATCGGAAATGCATCCGAGAAATATCTATACGAAGATTTAATCATAGAAGGATTAAAAATATATGGTAATTTAGTTTACTATATGCCGAGAGATATTGTAAATAGAGATTTAGTATTAGGCGAAGACGTTAATAGTAAATTTAAAAATGCTTTTCCTATTGAAATGTATTTTGAAACTACCGAGGGATTTGCTGGTCAGCAAGAATTAATCAATAAGTTCGGATTAGAAATTAGAGAAGATACTACATTGATGGTATCTAAAAGACGTTTTCATAATAAAGTAGACGTTAGAACAACATTAAACGTAAAAGGTAGACCTAACGAAGGAGATATTATATATTTTCCTTTAATGAATAGTTTTTTTGAGATTCAATTTGTTGAAGATCAGGAACCATTCTTTCAATTAGGAAATTTACCAGTTTATAAATTAAGGGTAACACGTTGGGAATACTCAAACGAAGGACTGGATACTGGAGTACAAGGCATTGACGATAAAGATGAAGCTTATTCTACAAACTTATTAGTAGATAGAATACATTTAGAAGATGGCAAAGGCACTATTCAACTTGAACAAGATGATGAATCTTCAGGTAATGCTAACTTCTTAATTAATGAAAGTTATGATAGTACAAAGGTTACGGTTCAAACACAATCAACATATGCACAAAATTTAGATTTAGATACAGCGGCTGGCTTTGATACAGCTAGTGTTGCTGATGATGTGCTAGACTTTACAGAAAGAAATCCATTTGGGGAGGTAGATGAAGTATGAGAGACGTAAAAGGTTTAATATCCTACACAAGTAAACAGGCTAGAAAATTAAAAGATTTACAATTATTTAAAACATTAAAAAAAGAAGTTGTTGCTGGTGCAAACGGCACAATGGATTATGTTTTTAAAAAAGGTAAAAACTCTGGCAAGACTCATAAAACAAAGGAAAAATAATAAATGTTCGGCACACCGTTTTATAATGAAGGATTAAGAAAGATTATTATTGCTTTCGGTCAACTATTTAATAATATAGTTATTGAAAGTAAGAATAAGGATACTGGTGCCGTATTACAAAGAATAAAAGTACCTTTAGCATATGCGCCTAAAGAAAAATTTTTAGTTAGATTAGACCAACAAGCAGATTTAGACGACAGATCATTTGCTGTCACTTTACCTAGAATGGGTTTTGAAATATCAGGTTTATCATATGACCCTACTAGAAAGTTAACTAGAATGCAAAAGATTAAACATGAGAAAACTCCTTTGACTAGAGACCAAAGGGTTGCTCTAATGGATCAGGTAGCAATGGAAGATGACAGTGGTTTTATTATGTTAGAAGAAGCAAACGCTACAACAGGTAATGCAGAGTTTCCATTATTAGAAACATCGCAAACAACTTTTGAAGATTCTAAAAAAGCGTTATACAATTGGACGCCTGTACCATATAACATAAGTTTAAACGTATATTGTTTTACAGCAACTGCTGAAAATGGTTTACAAATAGTAGAACAAATATTACCTTTCTTTCAACCAGACTATACGGTAACAGTAAATGTTATGCCTCAATTAAAAGTAAAAAGAGACGTACCAATTATTTTAAATAGTATAAATTATGAGGACAGTTATGATGGTGCATTTACAAATAGAAGAGCAGTAATATATACAATGAATTTTACAGCAAAAACATACTTGTTTGGACCAACAGTCAGTCAAGGTGTTATTAAAAAAGTACAATCAGATTTATATGCTGATACAGATACAGCAAATACTCCTAGAGAAGGAAGAATAACTGTTATACCTAATCCACCTAATGCGGATGTGACAGATGATTTTGGATTTACAACAACAATAGAAAATTTTACAGATGGTAAAACATATAATCCAAAGACAGGAAGTGATGAATAATTATGGCAAATTTAGAAGAAAAAGTTAATGAGATTTTAGGATTAGAAACTAAATCGGAAAAAATAGAAGAAACAAAAGACTTTCAGCCACCTGTTGAGAGACCAAAAGGAGAGGTTGAAGTAAAAACGGAAAAAGATATTAATCAAGATTACTCTTATAGTAGAGATAGTTATTATAATCTAATAGATAAAGGTAATGAAGCTATTGAAGGAATATTAGAAATTGCAAAAGAAGGCCAACACCCTAGAGCATATGAAGTTGCAGGTCAATTAATAGGTCAAGTTGGACAAACTGTAGACAAACTACAAGATTTACAGAAAAAATTAAAAGACTTAAAACAAGTACCTAAAACGGCAAGTACAAACGTTAAAAATGCTCTTTTTGTTGGCTCTACTGCTGAGTTGCAGAAAATGTTAAACAGAAAACAAGAAGATGAAACAATTGAAAAAAATATTACTCCCAAAAAGGAGTAGAAAATGAGTGAAGCATATTTAGGGAATCCTAACCTTAAAAAGGTTAATACTCCTGTTGAATTTACTGAAGATCAAATAGTAGAGTACCAAAAGTGTGCTGGCAATCCAATATACTTTATGGAAAACTATATTAAAATAGTTTCTCTTGACGAGGGTCTAGTACCTTTTAACATGTATGATTTTCAAAAGACTATAGTAAATACTATACATGATAATAGATTTACAATCTGTAAACTACCAAGACAATCAGGTAAATCAACAACAACAATTTCTTATCTATTGCATTATGCATTATTTAATCCTAATAGTAATATTGCTATTCTAGCAAACAAATCCTCAACGGCAAGAGATATATTAGGTAGACTGCAACTTGCATATGAAAATTTACCAAAGTGGTTACAACAAGGTGTTATAAACTGGAACAAAGGTAATATAGAATTAGAAAACAAGTCAACTATTGTGGCGGCTGCTACATCATCAAGTGCTATCCGAGGTGGTTCTTTTAATATTATATTTCTTGATGAGTTTGCTTTCGTACCTACCAATATTGCCGAAATGTTTTTTAGCTCAGTTTATCCTACGATATCTGCTGGTACAAAAACTAAAATGATTATTGTATCTACACCTTATGGTATGAATATGTACTATAAGATTTGGATGGATGCTATCAATCAGAAAAACGATTATATACCAATTGAAGTACATTGGAGTGAAGTGCCAGGTCGTGATGAAAAATGGAAAGAACAAACAATACGTAATACAAGTGAGGAACAATTTCAACAAGAGTTTGAGTGTGAATTTTTAGGTTCAGTTAATACTTTAATTTCAGCCGCTAAAATAAAAGCACTACCTTATTTAACACCATTAAAATCTGCTCAAGGTGTTGACATATATGAAGACGCAATTAAAGGTCATACTTATGTGGCCTCTGTAGATGTTTCACGTGGTGTAGATAAAGATTATTCTGCCTTTCTGGTATTTGATGTGACTAAAATGCCTTACAAGGTTGTTGCTAAATTTAGAAGTAATGAAATTAAACCTTTTGTATTTCCTAATATGATATCTAAAGTTTGTAAGAATTATAACGAGGCACATATATTAACAGAGGTAAACGATATAGGCCAACAAGTTGCAGAAGCTTTACAATTTGAGATAGAGTATCCTAATATATTAATGACAACACAAAAAGGTCGTGCTGGTCAAATATTAGGTGCTATGTATAGTGGCCGAGGCTCATCTATAGGTGTTCGTATGACAAAGGCAATTAAGAAAGTCGGTTGTTCTAATTTAAAGACACTTATTGAAGGAGATAAGATAGTAGTAAACGATTTTAACATTATTCAGGAGATGTCAACCTTTACAAAAAGAGGCCAAAGTTGGCAGGCTGAAGACGGTTCCAATGATGATTTAATGATGTGTTTAGTTATATTTGGTTGGTTGTCTAATCAACCTTATTTTAAAGAGTTGACTAATACAAATGCACGTCAAAAAATGTACGAGGAACAACGAAATTTAATAGAGCAGGATATGGCACCGTTCGGATTTGTAGACGATGGTGTGACCGATCCTGAAGACGAGGAAACAGTAGATGAATATGGTACTAGATGGTTTCCTGTGTCTAGAAAAGGACAATAGTCTATTTTCTTGATATTATAAATATCTGTACTGGCTTTAAATATGGATGTAAGAAAACTTACAAAGTTGTGAAATATAATATAAGATTAATAATTAGCTAATTAAGAGGAGAATAACCTATGGCATTTCAAGTATCACCAGGTGTTCTTGTACAGGAAAGAGACTTAACTAGAATCATTCCTGCTGTATCAACTTCAATAGGCGCTTTTGCTGGAGAATTCCGTAAAGGTCCTTTAGATGAGATTACATCAATCTCTAGTGAACAAGAGTTAGTAAGTGTTTTTGGAAAACCCGATTCAAATAACTTTGAAGCGTTTTTTTCAGCTGCAAACTTCTTATCTTACTCTAACGCATTAAGAGTAGTACGAGTACAAAATACTGGTTTAGCAAACGCAGCCGTTTCAGGTTCAGCAATTGCTATCAAAAATACACAAGACTACCAGGACAATTACGGTGCTGGTCAGGCGTCTGTAGGAGAATGGGCGGCTAGAACAGCAGGAGTTTGGGGCAATGGCCTTAAAGTATCTGCTTGTTATAGCGCAACTGCTTTCCAAGAAGACGCAAAGACAACATTGAACGACTCTGCTATGGCCGTTGGTCATACGACAGTGACGTTAACATCGGGAACTGGTTTTGCAGTCGGCGATATCGTTGAGTTTTCAACGAGTGCTGCTGGAACAGATTACGATGGCAGAAAATATAAAATAACAAACGTAGCCACTAACGATATTACTTTCGTTAGAGCGGATACACTACAAGGTGGTTTACATCAAGTACCGGCTAACGGTGCAAACGTAAGAAGACTTTGGGAATACTATGACATAGTGTCAGGTGCTCCAGGAACTTCTCCTTACGCTACTTCTAAATCAGGAGTAAATGATGAAATGCACATTGTCGTTGTAGACGAAGACGGTAACATAACAGGCAAAACAGGCGAAGTAATTGAAGTTTATGATAAAGTATCAAAAGCTTCAGACGCAAAAACACCACAAGGTGATTCAAACTATTACAGAGACGTTTTATTTAATAGATCAGCGTACATCTATAATATGGATCATCATGCTTCAGGATCAAATTGGGGTTCAGCAGCTGCAGGAATAACTTTCACAGCAGTTGATACACCAAAAACTGATTCTTTAATAAATGGTGCTGACGGTTCAGCTGCAACAGCAGGTGAAAGAAAAACTGCTTACGAGAAATTTGAAGACTCGGAAACAGTTGACGTTGGTTTACTTATCGCTGGTACGTGTGACGCAACTCACGTTGACGACCTAATAACAATAGCAGAAAAAAGAAAAGACGCTATAGCATTTGTATCTCCAGAGAGAGCAGATGTTTGTAATGTAGCTTCATCAATCACACAAACACAAAACGTAAAAGCATTTATGAACGGTATCCGTTCTTCTTCTTACGTAGTGTTAGATAGTGGTTACAAATACCAATACGACAGATATAATGACGTATACAGATTTGTACCATTAAATGGTGATATGGCAGGTCTTTCTGCTAGAACTGATTTAATCGCAGACAGCTGGTTTTCTCCAGCAGGATTAAACAGAGGTGTTATCAGAGGCGCTGTTAAGTTAGCATATAATCCAAGTAAATCTCAAAGAGACGAATTGTACAAAGCAAGAATTAACCCAGTGGTTACATTCCCAGGCCAAGGTACAGTATTGTTTGGAGATAAAACTGGTTTATCTGCTCCTTCAGCATTTGATAGAATCAATGTAAGAAGACTGTTTATAGTATTAGAGAAGGCAATCTCAACTGCTTCTAAATTTCAATTGTTTGAGTTTAACGATGAGTTTACAAGAGCAAACTTTAGAAACATAGTAGAGCCTTTTTTAAGAGAAGTACAAGGTAGACGAGGAATCACAGACTTTATGGTTCTTTGTGACGAAACTAACAACACAGGTGAAGTAATTGATAGAAACGAGTTTATAGCGGAGATTTTCATTAAACCTGCTAGAAGCATTAACTTTATCACTTTACAATTCATCGCAACACGAACTGGCGTCTCTTTTGAAGAGGTTGCAGGTTAATAGAGGAGAAATAAAAAATGGCAAACATTAACGATTTCAAAGCTAAACTTGCAGGCGGTGGTTCAAGAGCCAATCAGTTTAAGGTTACAATGCCTTTTCCTGGTTACGCACAAGTTGGTGGAGAAATAGAAGACTTAGCATTTTTATGTACAGCTACATCTATACCAAGTATGGCCGTTGCAAATATCAACGTGCCTTTTAGAGGTAGAGCAATTAAAATTGCAGGTGACAGAACAATTCCGTCATGGTCAATTACGGTACTAAACGATACAAATTTCAAATTAAGAAACGCATTTGAAAGATGGCAGAATGGTATCAATAATATGACTGATAACGAGGGATTAACTAATCCAGTTGATTACCAAGTTGACGCATTTGTAGATCATCTTGACAGAAATGGTAATAACATAAAATCGTATACTTTGAGAGGTTTATTTCCGACAGAGATCGGTGGTATTGATTTAAGTATGGCCGAAACGACAGAGGTAGAAACTTTTGGCGTGACGTTTGAATATCAGTACTTTGAAACAAACACTACAACGTAATACAAAAATTTGGAAGGCGGCCTAAAAACCGCCTTCTTAAAACTATTATAAGTAGTAAAAGGAAATAAAAGGAGTTAAATTATGGCAGAATTTTTTGGATTTAAGATTACAAGAGAAAAGCCTAAATCCGATCCGAAACAAAGTTTTAGCGTACCACAAGCCGAAGACGGCACACAAGTTGTAGCGGCCGGAGGGTATTTTGCGTCTCACCTTGACATGGAAGGGAACGCAAAGACTGAAGCGGATCTCATAAGAAGATACAGAGAAATTTCAATACATCCTGAATGTGATATGGCCATTGAAGATATAATCAATGAAGCTATCGTGAGTAATGAAAATAGACAGGCTGTAAATTTAAATACAAATAATGTGCCTTATGGAAGGGACATTAAGAGAAGAATAGAAGAAGAATTTTCTGAAGTATTAAGACTATTACAATTTAATACTAGAGGACATGACATCTTTAGACGATGGTATGTTGATGGTAGAATTTACTACCAAAAAATTATTGATACAGAATCAGGACAAAAAGGTATTACAGAATTAAAATATCTTGATCCTCGGAAAATCAAAAAAATCAGAGAAGTAAGAAAGAGAAGACCTGACGGAGTTGCTCCATCGGCTACGAATTTAGTAGACGAAACTATGGAGTATTTTTTGTTTAATGAAAGAGGTGTAGGTGGTGCTAGTTTACAAGGTATAAAAATCGCTGTAGATACTATCGCATTTTGTCCATCAGGTTTAATAGATCAGAATAAAAATATAATTTTATCATACTTACATAAAGCAATCAAACCAGTTAATCAATTAAGAATGATTGAAGACGCTGCTGTTATTTACAGAATAGCAAGAGCGCCTGAAAGACGTATATTTAAAATTGATGTTGGTAATTTGCCTAAAATGAAAGCTGAACAATATTTAAGAGACGTTATGGCAAGATACAGAAACAAACTTGTATATGACGCAGCTACTGGTGAGATAAGAGACGATAGAAATTATATGTCAATGTTAGAAGACTTTTGGTTACCAAGTAGAGAGGGTGGTAGAGGTACAGATATTTCTACTTTACCAGGTGGTCAGAATTTAGGTGAGATTACAGATATAGAATACTTTAGAAGTAAACTATACAGATCACTAAACGTACCATCAAGTAGACTTGAAGCTTCTAGTGGATTTAATTTAGGAAGATCAACAGAAATAACTAGAGACGAATTAAAATTTACTAAATTTGTTCAAAGATTAAGAAAGAAATTTATTGAATTATTTAATGACATTTTAAGAACTCAATTAGTTTTAAAACAAATCATATCGGAAGAAGAATGGCCGATGATAAGAGATAATATATTCTATGACTTTTTACAAGACGGTCATTTTGCAGAATTAAAAACTGCCGAAATGTTGAAAGATAGAATAGCTTTAGCAAACGATGTTAGAGACTATGTTGGTAAATATTTCTCTGTTGAATATGTTAGAAAAAATATATTGAAACAGAGTGACGCTGATATAGAGAAAATAGACAAACAAATTAAACAAGAAATAGATAAGGGAATCATATCAAGTCCTGGTAATCAGGTCGTTGATAGTGAGGACACATATTAATGAAAGGAATGAAACATGCCTAATCAAGAAATAAAAAACTTTATAGACAAACTAGGTGCTGGTAAAAACGCAGAAGCCGGTGACGCTTTTAAAGACGCTTTAAGATCAAAAGTAGGAGACGCATTAGACCAAAGACGAAAAGACATGGCGAGTGCTATGTTCAATGGTCAAGCAATGCCTCATAGTGATAGCAAACCACAAGTTGCAACACCAGGACAATTCAATCAAGACGGTACAATTACAAACGCCGATGGTACAGACGGTAAAACAGCTGCTGATTTATCAGCAGAAACTAAACCTGAAGTAGCAGAACCATCTGCTGAACCGGTAACACCCGAAGTTGAAGCACAACCTGAAGCGCCTGTAGAGGCACCAGCAGAAGCACCAGCAACGGAACAATAATATGTTAAGAGTAAGTGACATTGTGGAAAACAATAAACTATTTGACAGTGTTGCATTTAACAGTTTAACACCTGTTATGCAAACAGCGGTTAAAGAAATCTTTTCAACTATTGAAAAAGACAAAGAAATTAACGCAGAAAATTTACCTATGAAATTTGAAGACGCTTTAGATAATGTTGCTACTCTTAATGAAATAGAAAAAGAAGCATTAGAACAATATTTTGATGATGAGATAAGTGAATACTTGGACAAAATGGGAGATCAAGAATAATGGCAGACACGGTAACAACACAAACAATAGCAGATACTTCAGGTATTAAATACGTAGTTAAATTAACAAACGTTTCAGATGGAACTGGCGAAACAAACGTTAAGAAGATAGACGCTAGCGCATTAACTTTTATGACCGAAGATGGTAATAGAAAGTTATCAAAAATTTGGTACTCTATAAACTCACACGATAATAAAGCGGCTGTTGAGTTAATATGGGACGGTACTATAAATGCAACAATGGTTTTATTATCAGGAAATGGTTATTGGGATTTAAGAACACCTGGTAATGAGATTCCTAACAACTCTACTACACCAACAGGTGATGTATTATTGTCAACAAAGAACTTTGCAAGTGGCGATAATTACACAATTATAGCAGAGTTTAGGTAAAAACCTTTATAAATATAGGAACAAAGGAATTAGAGGGATTTTATGAAACTAATATCGGAAGAAGTACAAAACGCCGAGTATCTTGTAGAAGAAACTAACGGTAAAAAGAATTACAAAATTAGAGGAGTCTTCCTACAATCTGAAATCAAAAATAGAAATGGACGAGTATATGAAAAAGAGATTTTGGAGAAAGAAGTAAGAAGATATAACGCAGAATTTATTAATAAAAAAAGAGCCTTTGGCGAACTTGGACATCCAGACAGTCCAACAGTAAATCTAGAGAGAGTAAGTCATATGATTACTTCTCTATATCCAGATGGCACTAATTTTATTGGTGAAGCAAAGATAATGAATACACCATACGGTAAGATTGTAAAAGGTCTTATTGACGAGGGTGCTCAATTAGGAGTATCTTCTAGAGGTATGGGATCATTGTCTCAAAGAGGTGGTGTTAATTATGTAGGTAGAGATTTTTATTTAGCTACAGCCGCTGATATTGTTGCAGATCCAAGCGCTCCAGACGCTTTCGTAGAAGGCATTATGGAGAATAGAGAATGGGTATGGAACAATGGCGTTCTCGTTGAAAAAGACATAGAGTCTTGGAAACGTGACGTGGAAGCTGCGAAAAGACTTGCTTTAGCAGAGGCTAAGGCGGAAGTCTTTCAAAAGTTTCTTAAAAAACTCTAGTTTTATAAATAGTACTACAAGAATTTTAAATAACTAGTTAAAATAAAAAAAAGGAGATTTCTCAATGGCCGAAAATTTAAAAAAGATTGAGGCAGTAAAAGACCAGAAAGAGGTAACAGAAAACACTGTTAGTCCTCAAGCTGATCTTCCGAAGAAAAATGCTGTTGCAGCTGAACCTACACATCTGAAAAACGATGCTGAGGATTTAGGTGCGGCTGTAGTTAAACCTACAGACAGTAATCCGGACGCTGCTAAATCTACAAAAGAAGTTTCTGGTCAAGCACCTCAAAAACATGAGGGTTCGCCTGATCCAATGCCTACTTTGAAAAAAGAAGACAAAAAAGAAACTGAATCGGATGATAAAGAAACTGTAAAAGAAGGCGAAATGCCGAAAGCTGCTCTTGACGCTTTGAAAAAATCTGGTAAAGACGTTACCAAAGAAGAAACTAAAGAAGACGAAAAAGAGACTAAAGCTGAAGACAAAGAAAAAGAGATTGACGTTAAAGAACACGTTGACGCTCTAATCGCTGGACAATCAGACTTATCTGAAGAATTTAAAACAAAAGCTGCAACTATTTTTGAAACAGCAATTAAATCTAAAGTAAAAGAGATTGCTGAAGAAATGGAAGCAGAAAGTAAAAAAAGATTCGAGGAAGAAACTTCTCAAGCAAAAGCAGAGTTAGTTGAAAAAGTTGACTCATATCTATCATACGTGGTAGAGGAGTGGATGAAAGAAAACGAACTTGCTTTAGAGAGAGGAATCAAAGGCGAAATCGCTGAGGACTTTATCAGTGGTCTTAAAAAATTATTTGAAGACCATTACATAAATGTTCCAGACGAAAAATATAATGTACTTGAAGATCAAGCTTCTAAAATAGACGAACTACAAAAAAAGTTAGACGAGTCTATTGAGAAGAATGTTGAACTTTCAAAGCAATCAAATAAGTACAAAGCAGAAGAAATTAAAAATGACGCTGCTAAAGACTTAACTGAAACAGCTAAAGAAAAATTTAACAAACTTGCTGAGGAAGTAGATTATTCAACAGAAGCAGATTACAGACAAAAAATTACTACTATTAAAGAAAGTTATTTTAAGTCAAAAGACGTTTCTGGTGACGGTATAGACGAAGTAGCGACAGGAGAAGGTACTCAACCTGAGGACTTATCCAATGCGATGGCTGCTTATAGTGCCGCTATTAGTCAAACAAAAAACATTAAGTTGTCTAACAAATAATAGGGAGATAAAAAACATGTATTTATCAGAACAATACGAAAAAAAATGGCAGCCGGTGTTAGAGCATCCTGATTTACCGAAAATCAGTGACTCTTACAAACGTGCCGTTACCGCTACTGTCTTGGAAAACCAAGAAAGAGCAATGAAGGAGGATTCAGCATTTATGACTGAAGCTGCTCCTACAAACAATACTGCTGGTACTTCAAATTGGGATCCAATTTTGATTTCACTAGTAAGAAGAGCAATGCCTAACCTTATCGCTTACGATATCGCAGGTGTTCAACCAATGACTGGTCCAACTGGCCTTATTTTCGCAATGAGATCAAGATACACTTCAGCAACTGGCGGAGAAGCGCTATTTGACGAAGCTGATACTGATTTCTCATCTAGAAATGCTGCTGGTGATTCAGTGACTGCTGACGGAGTGACAGAGCACAGAGGAACTAATCCATCTGTACTTAACGACTCTCCTGCTGGCGAGTACACTAGAGGTCAAGGTATGACTACAGCTGCTGCTGAAGCATTAGGTGACGCTACAGCTAACCAGTTTGCTGAAATGGCTTTCTCAATTGAGAAAACTACAGTGACTGCTAGAAGTAGAGCTCTTAAAGCAGAATACACTATGGAACTTGCTCAAGATTTAAAAGCAATCCACGGTTTAGACGCTGAAACAGAATTAGCAAACATTTTATCTGCTGAGATCCTTGCGGAAATCAACAGAGAAGTTGTTAGATCTGTTTACATCAATTCAGAAAAAGGCGCTGCTACAAACACAACTACTGCAGGTATCTTTGATTTAGATACTGACTCAAACGGTAGATGGTCTGTTGAGAGATTCAAAGGTCTTATGTTCCAATTGGAAAGAGACGCAAACAGAATCGCTCAAAGAACGAGAAGAGGTAAAGGGAACATGATCATTTGTTCTGCTGACGTTGCTTCTGCTCTTCAAATGGCTGGTGTTTTAGATTACACGCCTGCATTAAACAACAATCTAAACGTTGACGACACTGGTAGCACATTCGCTGGTGTATTAAACGGCAGATTCAAAGTATACATCGATCCATACTCAGCAAACTCTAGTGCTAGTCAGTACTACGTTGTTGGTTACAAAGGTACATCACCTTATGACGCTGGTATGTTCTATTGTCCATATGTTCCTCTACAAATGGTAAGAGCAGTTGGTCAAGATACTTTCCAACCAAAAATTGGTTTCAAAACTAGATATGGTCTAGTAGCTAACCCATTTGCGGAAACTGGTGCTGTATCAGGTGCTGTTTCTGGTGTGACTGATTCAGGTACACCAAACTCAAACAGATACTACCAAAAAGTTAAAGTATCAAACATCATGTAATACGTTGTTTAAACGTTTATTTAAAAAAGGGGGCTTCGGTCCCCTTTTTTTTTGGTCTTAATAATGGGATAAATAAAAGTATGAGTGATAATGATGAATATATGAAATATAAACCTGTCAAAGAAGGCAGTTTTAAATCATATGCACCGAGTATTATTAAAGGTATGGAACCAAGATTTGGTAATCGCTATGCCTCAAAATTATTTCCTTCAAGTAAAGTTAATTTAGATTTATCTCATAGATGTCCTTTAGAGTGTCCTAGATGTTCAAGGCAAATGCATTGGAGAGATAAAGGATTAAGAGTACCTGGTAGAGATATAACTATCAAAGAATTTGAAAAGATAGTAGATTATTTTGACAGAATACAATTTTGTGGTCAGTATTCTGATCCTATACACCACCCACACTTTATAAAATTTCTTTCAATGATACACGAAAGAAAAAAAATAAGTCAAGTACACGTTGCCTCTACACATAAACCAGATAAGTTTTTTATTGAAGCATGGAAGGCCAATCCTGATACACAATGGTGGTTTGGTATAGATGGTTTGCCTAGTGAAAGTCATAAGTATAGAGTTAATCAAGACGGTGAACTTCATTTTAAAAGAGCTGTTATGGCTAAAGAATATCTAAAGAAAAAACCTATATGGCAAATGATTGTATTCAGATATAATCAACATAGTATAAAAGATTGTGTCAAACTTGCCGAAGAAAATGGTATAGTTTTTAATCTAGTAAATAGTGGTAGATGGTTAGGTCCAGATGATTGGTTAATGCCTGAAAACAAAGCAGAGTCTAGAGGAGATTATGCCGAAACATGGGATCCGGAAGATAATAATATTGTTGGTCTTGCACCAGATGGTATTATGAATAAAAATTCCGATGGTTCCAACTATCAACACCCTACATTAAAAGATGGTACAGATTGGGCGGCTTTACCAGAACATGTAAAAAGAGAAGATTTACATAAAAGAAAAACAGAGGATAGATCAAAAAAATTTTATAGAACAGCTGATGGTGGCAACTACTTAAAGGATAAAGATGACAGAAAAAGTTAAACTTAATTTTCCTCATATAACAGATTACAAAGATACTGAGCCAGATACAAAGATAGAACCTATGTGTATTAAAGGTAATATGAATTTGGCTATTACAAATAGAGGTGAGGTTATACCTTGTTGTAGATGTGATACAAACGAAAATATGAGTGATCCAGAGTTTAGAAAAATGATAGATAGAAGTAGAATAGCAGATCACGACAGTATAGATGATATAATAGAGTCAGATGTTTGGAAACAATTTTACGACCAACTAAAAGAAAACAGAGGTCCGAAGGCCTGCTGGGATACTTGTCGTACAAATAAGCCCGAATCAGACAAACAAGAAATGGTGTTTGCTGATAAAGACGGAAAACTCAAGGTTTGGGAACGAAAATAACCTAAATATAACAGAAAAATCAATGCATATGAAGAGCTTATTAAGAACAATTTTAGCAATGTTGCTAGTAATAATCTGTATTAAGGTTGTTGCTTTATTTCTGTTTATATGTTATATTGGATACTTTGATCCTAAATCTATAAATCCAATAGATCAAATAGAGGAAAGACTAGAAAAGGTAGAAACTAAAAACGATATTCTTACGGAAACAGAGAAGGAATTAGAGAAAGTGGCTACTGAAAAAGAATGGGACGAAGTAGATAAGGACAGTAATAAATAGTAGTATGACAACTTTAAAATCTAGACAACCAACAAAATTAGACTATGCAAGTCCAACGCAGTTTAAGTTTAGTATATTAAAATTACCGAAGACTGAATACTTTTGTACAGCAGTTAATATACCAGGAATATCTTTAGCAGGAACACCTGTACAACAAACTATGTTAAAAGATATACCTTTACCAGGTGATAAACTAAATTATGAAAATTTATCTATGACTTTTTTAGTAGATGAAAATTTAGAAAATTATCAAGAGATACATGGTTGGTTAAGAGGTCTAGGATTTCCTGAAGACCATAAAGAATTTCAAAATACATTGACAAGTGGAAATGATAGATTTCCAGGTAGTACAAGCACTGTATTAGGTGACGCAGGTAGAACTAAATACGCTCCACCAAAAACAGGTGGTTTATATTCAGACGCTACGTTATCAGTGTTATCAAATAAAAACAATTCGGTTGTAGAAGTTAGATTTAGTGATGTATTTCCTATTTCACTATCAGGTTTAGCATACAACCAACAAGCAACAGATGTTGATTACTTAACAGCCTCGGTTACTTTTGAATACAAAATTTATGATTTCGCCTTAACAGGCAAACAAAAAACGGTTACAACATCTTAATAAATAAGGTTGAGTAATATTATGAACAAGTGGAGATATAATGGATTTAGAACAATTACAAACAGAAGCAGATAAAGATTTAAAGATTAACGATATTGAGTTAGATATTGAATCTTTAAAAACACCTCAATTACATAACAAATATTTAAAATTTTTAACAAAGTTTAAATTGTTATTAACACGTGCTGAGGACGAATATAGAACAATCAAAAGGGAAAAATGGGAGTATTATACAGGTAAGGCAGACCCAGCTGTATATACATTAAAACCATTTAACTTAAAAATATTAAAGGCTGATGTACCACAATATATTGACGCTGATCCTGAAGTACAAAAATTAAATCAAAAAGTTAAATATCTAGAAACGGTTACTGATTTTTTAGATAGAACATTAAGACAAATTTCTAATAGAACATTTACGATTAAAAACGCAATAGACTGGAAGAGATTTACAAGTGGCGCCGTATAATGTACTTAAAAAATAACCATTGTGTATCTATCGCTAAATTTTCTCCACAATATTGCGAAGATATAATACAAAAAGCAGACAAATTACCTGTTGCAGAGGCGGCTATTCAAGATGGCAACCAAGATAATAGAAGCTCTAACGTAGCATGGATAAAAGAAAACGAACAACTGTACAAAGATTTAGAAAGAACAATACTAGAACATAACAAATCTGCCGGTTGGAATTTTGAGTTAAAAGAATTTGAGCCATTTCAATATACAATATACAATGAAAACGACCACTATGATTGGCACATAGATTCACATACAGAGCCATATCCTAATGGTTTCATTAGAAAAGTAAGTTTTACTTTATGTTTAAATGAAGATTACGAGGGAGGAGAATTTGAAATTGGAAATCCTAATCCTAAAGGTGTTAATCAAAACTTAAAGTTTAATGATAAGTTTACAACAGGTACACTTATATCCTTTCCGTCATTTATGTGGCACAAGGTACACCCTATAAAAAAAGGTACTAGAAAAGTATTAGTAGGTTGGATTGTCGGTCCTTCATTTGTATAATGCCAGATATCAGATACATCATAGTAGATAGAAAAAACGATGTTTACCTCAAAGTGGAGGCAGACGCCTCTATACGTAGAGAGTTATCGGAGTATTTTTGCTTTGAAGTACCTGGTTATAAGTTTGTTCCTGCTTATAGAAATAGAGTGTGGGATGGAAAAATAAGATTATTCTCTTATGCAACTGGTGAAATTTATGCCGGTTTATATCCTTATATACTTAAATGGTGTGAAGATAATAAAATACAAGTAGTAGACGGTACCAAAATTACAGATACAAAGGTTGATGAAAAGAAAGTAGACGCATTTACAAAAGCTCTTAAAATACCTATGGAAATAAGAGATTATCAAAGAGAAGCCTTTATATATGCAACACAAAAGAATAGATGTTTATTACTATCGCCAACTGCCAGTGGTAAATCATTAATAGTATATTTGTTAGTACGTTTTAACATATTAAGATTAAAAGAACAAAACAAGAAAATCTTAATTATAGTACCAACCACGTCATTAGTAGAACAATTAACAAAAGACTTTGGCGACTATGGTTGGAACATGAACAATATACACAAAATATATCAAGGCCATGATAAAGAAACAAGTAAAAATGTTATTATATCTACATGGCAATCTGTATATAACCAACCAAAAAAGTGGTTTAAACAATTTGGAATGGTTATAGGTGACGAGGCACACTTATTTAAGGCAGTTTCATTGACAAAGATAATGACAAAACTGGAACAGTGTAAATACAGAGTAGGCCTTACAGGTACTTTAGATGGTACAAAGACTCACAAATTAGTATTAGAAGGATTATTTGGTACAGTAAATAAGGTGGTATCAACAACAGAATTACAAGAGAAAAAACAGTTAGCCGACTTAAAAATTATATGTTTAGTATTACAACATGACAAAGATGTTAGACATATGTTAAAAGATAAGACATACCAGGAAGAAATGGATTACCTAGTGAGGAGTGAAAAACGAAACAAATACATAAGAAACTTGGCCTCTAGCTTACAAGGTAATACTCTATGTTTATTTCAATACGTAGAGAAACATGGTAATGAATTATACGAAATGATAAAAGAAAAGGCCGAAGATAAAAATGTTTTTTATGTACATGGAGGAATTGAAACAGATGATAGAGAAAATATTAGAGAAATTACGGAAAAGTCTGACAACGCCGTCATTGTTGCTTCTTACGGCACTTTTTCAACCGGAATTAATATACGGAATTTGCATAACATTATTTTTGCTAGTCCTTCTAAATCTCGCATAAGAAATTTGCAAAGTATTGGAAGAGGATTAAGATTAAAAGATAATAAATCAGCTGCGACTTTATATGATATTGCAGATGATATAAGTTATAAAGAGAAGGAAAATTATACACTGGCACACTTTCGTGAACGGATAAATATTTACAATGACGAAGACTTTAATTATGAAATACACAACATAGAACTAACAGGTAATAACAATGCACCAAGAAACAAAAAGTAATAACATTAAAATTATTAAGTTAGTGAACGGAGATGATATTGTCGCCGTTGTAGAATTTACTAAACGACAATTAGATCCGAAAAATAGAACAATCAATATAGAACGGCCTTTACAAATAAAGTACGTACCACAAATTACATCAGCTGGATTTAAAGACTATATTGCTTTGATACGTTGGACGGCCTATACAGACGATGAACAAATAACTATCCCGAAAGATAAGATAATGACTATTACAACGGCCAATGACGCCATGAGTAGAAGTTATCAAGGTGTTGTGGACACTTACGAAGATATACCATTGGCCAGAGATAAAGTGAAACACGCAAAAGTGCAACTATCCACCAGTGCTAATAAAAGAATAAACGAAATATTTGATGATAATATGGATTTTTGGAATGATGATGATGAAGGAACTTTACATTAATAAAATACTAAGCTGGAGTATCCTCAATCAACCGGCTACACCGTTCATTATACATAAAATTGTCAAAAAGTCAATGCTGATTTCGGCCGGAACCGAAATTTTTTTTAGGCGGGCTTAGCTCAGTAGTAGAGCGACTCGTTGCCAACGAGTAGGTCGTGAGTGCGAATCTCATAGCCCGCTCCAACTAGGGAAAACATTGACAAAAAACACAAAATGTAGTATAACTAAATTATGACCTTAAAAACAAAAACAAAAAAAGAGCATTATGTAAATAACAAAGAGTTTTTGGAGGCGATGATAAAGTACAGAAAATCTGTACGAAAAGCAAAGAGAGAAAAGAGAGCTAAACCACCAGTAGGTGATTATCTAGGCTCTTGTTTCCTGAAGATCGCCAACCACCTCTCATATAGACCTAATTTCATAAATTACACTTTCAAAGATGACATGATTTCAGATGGTATTGAGAACTGTTTACAATACCTAGACAACTTTGATGGTAAAAAATCAAATAATCCATTTGCTTACTTTACTCAAATAATCTACTATGCATTTATACGTAGAATACAGAAAGAGAAAAAGCAAGTGACAATTAAACACAAACTTATTAGTAAATCAAATTTAGATGATTTTGCCCTCCAACCAGGAGAGGATAGAGAATTTAAAAATCAAATGACAGAATATTTACAGAAAAACTTACCAATGGACGCACAAGAAAAGATAGCGGAAGATATAGCCAAGAGTAAGAAAAAAAGAAGAAAAAGGAAGAGTAAGAATAGTTTAGATTATTTTTTTGAAAATTATGAAGATAGCGCTACTAAATGATACACACTTTGGTTGCCGTAATGATTCTCCACATTTTATAAACTATCAAAACAAGTTTTACGAGGAATTATTCTTTCCTTATCTTGTTAAAAATGATATAAAATGTTTAGTACACCTAGGCGATGTTGTTGATAGACGTAAGTTTATTAACCATAATACAGCACATAACTTTAAGATAAAGTTTTGGGATAAACTGGAAGAATTAGGCATAGATACACACATTATATTAGGTAACCACGATACCTATTATAAAAACACAAACGAAGTTAACGCAATACAGAACCTTAATTTAGGCAAAGTAAAAACATATACAAGAGCAACCGAGGTTAATCTTGGTGGTTTAGATATACTTTTTATACCATGGATATGTGAAGATAATATAGAAGATACTCTATATCAAATAGACAATTCTACATCACAAATTGCAATGGGTCATCTAGAAATAAAAGGTTTTGAAATGCATAAAGGCGTAGTAAATGAACACGGTTTAGATAGAGAACAATTTAAAAGATTTGAAAAAGTAATGTCAGGTCACTTTCATAAAAAAAGTGATGATGGTCTTATCTATTATCTAGGTACACAATATCAAATTATGTGGTCAGATTACAACTGTCCTAAAGGGTTTCATGTATTTGATACAGATACAAGAGAACTAGAAAGAATAGAAAACCCTATGCCTATCTTTAAGAAACTATCTTATGACGATACAAAGGAAAACTATGACAATCTAGACTTATCATCTTACGAGAATTGCTTTGTTAAACTATTTGTAAACAGAAAAACAAATCCAGAAATGTATGGCAATCTAGTAGAAAGATTTTATAACAACGCAAACGTACACGAATTAATTATCAATGAAGACACTAACGACATAACACAAACAGTTAGAGTAGATACTATAGATCAAGGCGAAGATACTCTAACATTTTTAGGTAACTATATTGATCAGGTAGATACCGATTTAGACAAACACAAGTTAAAAGAGTTTGCTAAAGAACTATACACGGAGGCAAGTGAATAATGGCCAAGAAAAAGAAAATGCAAGTTAAGAAAAAGAATAAAACAGATATGTATTCAGCAACTTATGACTTTGAATCATCACCAGTAGAATGGAATGTTTCAAACAAAAGAGGTGGCAATAAACAGTATCAACATTTTTTAAAGAAAAAAAGACATATGGGTAAATGATAGTATTTAAAAAGATAAAATATAAAAACTTCTTATCTACAGGTAATATACCTATAGAGATTGACTTGAATAAGTCACACACCACATTAATTGTAGGTAGTAATGGCTCTGGTAAATCAACTTTACTAGACGCATTATGTTTTGTTTTATTTAATAAACCATTTAGAATAATAAAGAAAGACCAAATAGTTAACTCTATTAACAATGCTGAATGTATTGTAGAAATAGATTTTACTGTTGGCACAAAAGATTATAAGATAGTAAGAGGTATTAAACCTAATCTATTTGAAATATATCAAGACGGTACACTTATCAATCAAGACGCCAATAGTATAGACTATCAAAAACATTTAGAACAAAATATAATGAGACTTAATTATAGGTCTTTTTTACAGGTAGTATTACTTGGCTCTTCCTCATACGAACCTTTTATGAAAATGAAGCCACGTTATAGACGAGAAGTGGTGGAAGAAATCCTAGACATAAGGGTATTTGGTCTTATGGATTTAATATTAAGAAGTCAACAATCAGATTTAGCGAAGAAAGTTATAGAAATGAAACACCGTGCTGAACTTATACAGACCAAGTATGAGACAGAGTTAAACCACTTTAAAGCTATTTCCGACTTGAATATGAACGACCTAGATGGTAAAAAACAACTAGTTAAGAAAAATGATGATGACAGTAAAGACTATAGTAATAAGATAAATGAATTAAATACAAAAATAGGTGTATATAAACACGACATAGAAAACAAAGATAAGACGCAAAAGAAAGTAGGTCAACTAACAAAACTAGAGGCCAAAATTGAAACTAATTTAAATACACATAAAAAGACATTAGAGTTTTTTAATAACAATGACAACTGTCCAACTTGTACACAACCAATAGACCAAGACTTTAAGAAACAAAAGATAGAGGCCACCGAGAAAAGAGTTAAAACTCTACAAGATGGCATGAAAGAACTAATAAGTGAAATAGCCAATACAGAATTAAAACTATCAGAAATGAATAAAGTATCTCAAAAGATACAAGAATTAAATATAGACATATCTAAATTTGAAACTTCTTTAGATGAACTAAACAAATTTAGCAATAGAATACATGAAGAAATAAGATTACTAGAAAACAAACAAGTAGACGGAAAAGAAATACAAATACAATTAGATGAATTAAATAGTAAACTAGAAGAAACAAGAATTGAAAAAGACAGAATAATAGAACAAAAAGATTACGTAGATATATTAAGAGAGATATTAAATGACAAAGGCGCCAAGGCACAGATTATACGTAAGTATGTTCCAATAATGAACAACTTAATTAATCAACATTTACAAGCCATGGATTTCTTTGTATCGTTTCATTTAGATGAGGAGTTTAATGAAACAGTAAAAAGTAGATTTAGAGATACATTTAATTATAATAACTTTAGCGAAGGAGAAAAAATGAGAATAGACCTTGCTTTGTTATTTACGTGGCGACATATCGCAAAAATGAAAAACAGTACAAACACCAATCTATTAATATTAGATGAAATATTTGATGGTAGTTTAGATGGCCAAGGTACAGATGATTTCTTTAAGATTATAACACAACTAACAAAAGAGAACATCTTTATAATATCACATAAAGGCGATATAATGTTTGATAAATTTACGAACATAATCAAGTATGAGAAATATAAGAACTTTACTAGATTACAAGCAACATAAATAGGAGTATTATGGGAAGCACACAAAAAAATGTAATGAAAAAGCCAAAGCAGACTATGAATAAGCTGGCTCATAACATAAACAAATCTGGACCTACACCTTATACGGCAAAGGCCGAAAAGATGATGAAGAAAAAACCTGTAGAACAAACTATAGGAAAACCAGATGAAACAAAAGACGATGGTACATTTAAATTAGTACCACCTAGAGACCCTAGAGTTAACTCGGCAATAGCACCATTTACAGATGACATGTTAAAAGAACATGGTATCAAGGATAGAAAAGAACTAACAGATAGAATGTTCAAAACTATGTTAAAATATGGTGGTATAGGATTAACAGCGAATCAAGTAGGGTTACCTTTTAACATGTTTGTGTTAGGTGCCCATGACCATATAGAAAAAGGTTTGAAAATGGCTTGTTTTAATCCTATGATAATATCTAAAAGTGAGGAAGAGGTTATGATGAAAGAGGGTTGTCTAACTTTTCCTTTTGTATTCTTATCAATTAATAGACCAAGAAAAGTGGTTGTAAAATATCAAGATGAAAATGGCGACTTAAAAGAAGGCCATTTAGATGGTGTTGTAAGTAGAGTATTCCAACACGAATTAGACCACTGTTTAGGTAAGAATATGGCAGACAGAGTAAGTAAATTTAAACTAGATTTAGCTTACAAGAAAGCAGAAAAACAGATGAAGGCCTACGAAAAACACAAGAAGGCCATGGCAAATTTGTAAGCTTGACTTTCTAAAGACTTTCTGATATTATTATATTATGACTGCAACAACTGACTTTGATATACACGCTAAGCAAGACTTGGCTGGTGTTGAGAAGAAATGGGAACAATTTCAAGACGAAAACGATATATCTAAAATAGAAGATATAGACGAAAGAATACTTAAAGAAGAAATAGAAAAAGACCTTGGTTTCGTGTCTAAAATGACCGTACAAGAGTATACACTATTTCAAAAGTGGCAAGAAGTACAAAGAAAATATCCAACAACAGAAACACATGGTTTATTTGGTACTCAAAAAGTACTAGATGACGCAGTAAATAACAAGATAGGTAATGTTAGAAATAACATATGGATTCCAGAATCACCTGAAGATTACGAGAAATTAGAACCAGTATTAGAATTTACAGACGACCACGAAATCATTGAAAAAGGTGGTCAACTAGGTGCCAAAACAGAAAACAAAAGAGGCAAGACTACAAAATTAAATAATAAATCAGAGACTTGGAATACATTAAGAACTTTCTTGTCAACTATGAAAAACAATAGTAATATTGGTAGACAACTATTCTTTAATGTAAAAGATAATAAATCAGATAAACATTTAGGTGTAATTTGTATATCTGGTGACTTTATGGATTTAACACCAAGAGATAGTGCTATTGGTTGGGATAGACAAAGTAAGACTTTTGGTGGTATGATTAATCACACAGCAATTGGATCATCCATAGTACCTACACAACCTTTAGGTTATAGTTATACTGGTGGTAAATTGTTAGCTTATCTATGTTTATCAGATATAGTCCAAAATTTATGGAAAGAGAAGTATGGTGACCACTTGGTTGGTGTCACAACTACATCTTTATATGGTAAATCAAAAACCAATACATTAAGTCAATACGATGGTTTAAAGTATTGGAAAAAAATGGGTTTCACTATGGGTTCCGTTTCATACGAACCACAACTTAATACTAAAAATCTAATAAAACAATGGTTGAAAAAGAATCATACTAGAAAATACTTTGAATGGTATGAGGCAACAAGAGCCAATGGCCAACCATTAAAAAGAGACCACAAGAACAGATCATATATGTTTACTTACAGTAGATTAGGTATACCAAAAGAATACATTAAGACAGATCACGCAAGAGGTATTTACTTTGCTAGATTATATAATAATACATATGAATTTTTAAGAGGAGAAGTAAAAGAAGATCAACTAGACAAAAGGTTTGATAACTCTACAGAGGCATTAGTTAATGTTTGGAAGAATAAACATGCTAAAAATAGAGTAAAAAACTTATTGGCGACTAATAGATTCTCTTACGATTCGCATTTCTATGATGATTTAATATATCTAGATTGGGAACAGTGTAAGGAAAAGTATTTAAATCAAGTCGGAAGATAAGAATCAGTTATAAAAATCAAGTGTTCTGGTAATGTTCTTTTAAAAAGCAAGTAAGGACGTGAAAAATAATGGTTGCTTTTCAAGTAATTTTCCTTTAGGATAAATGTATATGACAAAGCAAACCACTACTAAAATAAGTATTGATCAAAAATCAGTATTAGCAAAATTAATCGCAACAGAAAATATTTCAATTCAACATAACAATGTACGTACAGCTTCTTTTGATGTAAAGAATAGAGTACTTACATTACCAATATTCAAAACAAAATCTCCCGATGTGTATGACATGCTTATCGCCCACGAATGTGCTCATGCTCTTTTTACTCCTTATAAATCGTGGGCAGAAATTTCTAAAGATGATGAGTTAAGAGCTTATGTTAATGTACTTGAAGATTGCAGAATAGACGCTAAAATACAAAAGAAATATCCTGGTGTTGTTAAAAATTATATCAATGGTTTTGATATTCTTAACAATGCTAATTTCTTTGGTGTTAGAGATAAAGATTTAAATAAAGACTTAATGTTAATTGACAAAATTAATTTGTTCTATAAGTCTTCTAAAAGATTACCAATATTATTTTCTACTATGGATAACATATGGATTAAACAAGTTAACAATCTAAAATCATTTAAAGATGTTGTTGAGTTAGCTAAGAAGATGTTAAACTGGCAGAAAAAAGAAATTGAAAAACAAAAAGAAAACGGTTCATTATCTGATAGTATAGATAAACTTTACAAATTATCAGATGACCACAAAATGCCTGAAGATGACTTTGGTGATTCTGGTGACAGTGATGAGTCTTCAAATGAGAGTGAAAAAAAAGATGACGCTGACGAGGAAGGCGATGGTGATTCTGGTGATGTTGAGAATACAAAATCAGGTGAGCAACAAAGAACTACTCCAGGCGGAGACGGAAAAGACGCTGACCAAGTTAGTTTAGGTTTAGACTCTAAAAAATTTATAGCAATTACTGACAAGAAATTTAAAGAGAATACTGCTAAGATTACAGTAGCTGATAAAGCATTTAATTATGTAAACTTACCAGATGGTGATTTAAAAAGTATTGTTGTTAAAAATAAAACTTTCATTAATGATATGAGAGCTTATATTAGAGACGAGAGAAAATCATATACAGGTACTAGTGAGTATTTAAATTGGTTAAAAGGCGATTTTAAAAAACATATTAGAGACAATATGAAAACTGTTAACTATCTAGTTAAAGAGTTTGAAATGAAAAAATCAGCTACTGCTTATAAAAGAGCAACTACTGATAAAACTGGTACTATTGATCCATTAAGATTAAAAGATTACAAATTTAGTGATGATATATTTAAAAGATTAACAATCTTACCTACTGAAAAAAACCATGGTATGATGATGTTGTTAGATTGGTCTGGTAGTATGGCCGCTGACTTGAAAAAAACAATAGATCAATTATTAAATCTAGTTTATTTCTGTAGAAAAATTAATATACCATTTAAAGTATATGCATTTACAACCGAGTATTGTAATAAACTTGGTATAGATCATAGATCAAGTGACTTAACAGAAAAATCTACATGGAAATATAAGTCTGGCGATATGCACATTGAGAATTTTAATTTAATAGAATTAGCAGATCACAAGTTAAAGAAAAAACAATTAGAAGAGTCTTTAATGTATGTTTACAATATGGGTTTATGTTATAGCTCACATGTTAGAGGATTTTGGAATGATGGTAGAGAGGAATATATGGGTACTAGATTTCATATGCCTAGTGAATACAACCTAGGTACTACTCCACTTAACGAAGCTTTAATTGCTTGTTTAAAAATGATACCTTTGTTTAAAAACAAATACAATATTGAAAAAATGACATTTATTACTCTAACAGATGGTGGTGCCAATTATACTGGAGATAGAAAAGTAGTTGTTGGCGAAGATAACAAATTGGTTGCTGTACATAAAGAAGATTGTTTAGTAGAGAAAAAAATTGGTGACAGGTATATATCAGTTAAAAATGTTATTAAGATTGGTAAAAAACAATATGTTAATGACGAGCATAGATCAGGATTAACAAACTTATTATTATCAATTATTCAAAAAGAATATAATATTAAAACAATTGGTTTCTACGTATTAAAAACAATTAAATGGTGGGACATTGGTAGATTTACAAGTCACATTAAAGATTATTCAAAAAGAGACAAGTTAGTATTAGAGATTAAATCTAAATTTACTAAAGAAAAATGCGCTCAAGTAACCAACAAAGGTTATAACAAATACTTTTTACTGAACGGTAAACACATGGCCGTTCAAAACACTGACTTATCCACAATCAAAGCAGATGATAAGATAAGAAATATCAAATCTACGTTTAGTAAGAGTATGAAGGGACGAATCACTTCCAGAACTCTTTTAAACAAATTTATAGAGGAGGTCGCCTAGATGATACGGTTATCAACGATTCTTTTAGGCTTTACTTTATCTGTAATCTATGATAGGATATATGTATAATATGAAAGGAAAACACTATGCTTAATGCTAAACAAACACAATTTGTTGAACACGCTTATTCAATGTTTAACAAAAAAGAATTAAGCGTTGATGAGTTAAAAAAAGCCAATAAAAAATTTGGTTGTAAATATGCTCCTCAATGGTTAATTAAAAATAAAGATTACAAAGTTGGTAAATCTTTATTTAAACTGCCTGTTGATGGTGAGGACGTTTCTGTTCCATCTAAAACAATTTCAGTTAAATCGGAAGGAAAAGTTGAGTCTGTTGAAGATAAAAAATCTGAAGCGGCTTATGTTGTTTCTTCTTTAGTTGGTGATATTGTGCCTAAAAAAGACCCAATATTCGTACCATTCGGAAATTATACTGATTTGAAATCTATTATTAAATCAAATAGATTCTATCCAATCTTTATAACTGGTTTATCTGGTAACGGTAAAACTATGGGAGTTATCCAAAGTTGTGCCGAGGCTAAAAAAGAATTAATTAGAGTTAACATAACAATTGAAACAGATGAGGACGATCTTTTAGGTGGTTATAGACTTAAAGATGGCCAAACTGTTTGGCAAAACGGACCTGTTATTGAGGCGATGGAAAGAGGTGCATTGTTATTATTAGACGAGGTTGACCTTGCTTCTAATAAGATTATGTGTTTACAACCAATCCTTGAAGGCTCTGGTGTTTATGTTAAAAAGATAAACAAGTTTGTAAAACCTAAAAATGGTTTTAACATTGTTGCTACTGCCAATACTAAAGGTCAAGGTAGTGAAGATGGTAAGTTTATCGGAACAAATATTCTTAATGAGGCTTTCTTGGAAAGATTTCCTGTGACGTTTGAACAGAAATATCCAAGTGTTGCTATTGAGAAAAAAATATTAACTAACACTCTTAAAGCGGCTGGTAAATCAGACAAAGGTTTCATTGAGAAGCTAACGACATGGGCTGATGTTATCAGAAAAACGTTTTTTGATGGTGGTGTAGATGAGATTATCTCAACAAGAAGATTAGTCCACATAACACAAGCTTATGCTATATTTCAGAATAAAGTAAAAGCAATTCAAATGTGTACTAATAGATTTGATGAAGATACAAAAAATTCGTTTGTAGAGTTGTATACTAAAGTTGACTCTGGTGCCAGTGTTGAAGACATTATGGAACAGAATAGACAGAAGGATTTAGCTCAGCAGTCGGATCTTAGCGATGACAATGATGAGGAAGCTGACGATGACGCTTCTTCTATCTAGTCAAATAGCTTAGTAGTTATCCTTTGGAGGGCGGTGTAGTGGCCGCCTTCCTTTTAAAGGATGTAGAGAAAGGAAAAATGGGTATAAAAATAGACGTTAGAAATAATAATGTAGAACAAGCTTTACGTGTATTAAAACGTAAATACTTAAAAGATGGTTTCTTAAAAAATTATAAACTAAAAATGTATTATGAAAAGCCGTCTGAAAAAAAGAGACGTAAACGTAAAGAGAACATTATTAACGCTAAAAAAGCTAAGAGATTAAGAGAAAAGTTTTTATAGAATTTATGAATTTAACGCCATACATTGATATATATATTATGGTCAAGGCTGCTCGTAAGTCCTATGACAGCGTTAAATCAGAGACCTGGGTCTCTGAATAGAGTTTGTTTGGCATTTGCGCCTGGTTGTACTCTTTAAAAAAACAACTTAAGCTGCGGCTCGGTTTGGTGGTTTTTATAGCCTCTAATATGCAAAAACCACCACTTGAAATATGAGAAATCATACTTATATAAATAATATAGACAACGCCTTATAGGGTTGTCTTTATAAAAATAACTTTGCTTAACAAAAGGAGGTTAACATGCCAAATAAAGCACTTTCTATTTTTAATCAATTAAGACCAATAACCGTAGGTTATGATGATGTCTTTGACCATTTCGAATCAATGTTTGATGAGTTTGGTTCAATGCCAAGAATATCACAACCTAGTTTTCCGTTTTATAATATAGTAAAACAGGATAAAAACAAGTACGATATTCAAATCGCTCTTGCTGGTTATAACAAAAAAGACATTGAGGTTACCTTGGAAGAGGGAATCCTTAAAGTGTCATCTAAAAAAGAAGAAAAGGAAGATACTAAAGATGGTGAAATAATCCATAAAGGTATTACTAAAAAGTACTTTTCTAAATCTTTTACAGTGGCCGAAGACGTTGAAATCAACGGTGCTGAGTTAAAAGATGGTCTTTTAACTATTAGTATGGAACGTATTATTCCAGAACATAAGAAAGCAAGAACTATTAATATTAAATAGTTTTTAATAGAGGGTGAGGGAGCATTGACTTCCTCACTCTTACGTGATATAAAGGATACATTATGAGAATACCGAGTATAATATTTAAGACAAGAGTAGGCGACCTAGCAGAGAATGGCGAGTGTACTTTTGAAAACGGTAAGTGGGTGGATATAACTACAGAGTCTTTATTCAATAATAAGAAAGTAGTATTATTCAGTTTACCAGGAGCTTTTACACCTACTTGTACGTCACAACAATTACCTGGTTTTGAAAACAATTACAAAGCATTTAAACTACAAGGCATAGATGAAATCTATTGCTGTTCAGTAAATGATTCGTATGTTATGAATGCTTGGGCTCATGCTTCAGACGTAAAAAACGTTAAGATGATACCAGATGGTAATGGTGAACTAACAAAAGCATTAGATATGCTTATTAGTAAAGAGGCCATTGGTTTTGGTTATCGTTCTTGGAGATATGCAGCTGTAATAAATGACGGTGAAATAGAAAAAATGTTTGTAGAGCCTGGAAGAGACATTAATGATCCTTCGGATCCTTATGGAAACTCTAGTCCAGAAATGGTTTTATCATATTTACAAACACAAGAAATTAAGAGGTCAGTTTGAGGCTTGACTTCCTAATCAATTTGATATAAGATCAAAAATGCGGATATCGTATAAAAGTATTATGAGAGATTTCCAATCTTTAGAACTTGGGGCAGTACCAAGTATCCGCTCCAAATTATAATATGAAAAAGGAGTGATTAAATTATGAACTTGTCAACAGAGACAATCGCAATGCTTAAAAATTTTTCTGATATTAATCAGAATATTTTAATTAAGCCAGGAAATAAAATACAAACTATTTCCAATATGAGAAATATCTTAGCAGAAGCTGAGATAAAAGAGAAGTTTGATAGTGAGTTTGCTATCTATGATTTACCACAATTTTTAAGATCATTAGACTTATTCAATAGTCCTGAACTTAAATTTAATGGTGGTGCTCATATGACTATCAGTGAGGCTAAAAACGGTAGAAAATCAGTTAAGTATTTCTTTTCTGATAAGTCTACAGTATTTACACCTAATAAAATAAACATGCCAGATAAACATGTCACATTTACATTAAAGAATGATGACTTGGCAGAATTACACAAAGGTGTTTCTACGTTAAACTTACCAGATGTTGCCGTTATAGGTGATGGTAAAGAAATCAAATTAGTAGCTACTGATAAGAAAAACAAATCTTCTAACGAAGTATCTACAGTAATCGGAGAATCAGCTGTTAAGTTTACTGCTTATTTTAAATCAGAAAACTTTAAGATGATACCTGGTGATTACGATGTAGCAATCAGTAAACAAAAGATTTCTAGTTTCATATCTAGAGGTAAGAACGTCCAATATTGGATCGCATTAGAACCTGACTCATCATTTTAAGGAGTTAGGCTATGACCGATTTTTTATGGGTTGAACAATACCGACCCAAAACAATAGAGGATTGTATTCTTTCAGATGATACCAAGAAAACATTTTTAGAGTTTCTATCTAAAAAAGAATTACCAAACATGTTATTAACTGGTACTGCTGGTACTGGTAAGACAACTGTAGCACGTGCTTTGTGTGAACAATTAAATTTAGATTATATAGTAATCAATGGTTCAGATGAAGGCCGTCAAATAGATACGTTAAGGCATAAGATTAAAAACTTTGCAACAACAGTATCATTTAATACAGAGTCTAAACATAAAGTAGTCATAATTGACGAGGCAGATTATATGAACGCCGAATCAGTACAGCCTGCTTTAAGAAATTTCATAGAAAGTTTTTATAATAATTGTAGATTTATATTTACTTGTAATTATAAACACAAAATCATACCAGCTTTACATAGTCGTTGTACCGTAATTGATTTTAAAGTCAATAATGGTCAAGTTAAAAAGACGGCTATCGCCTTTATGAAACGTATGGAAGGCATATTAAAAGAGCAAGATATTGAATATGACAAGAAGATATTAGCTCAATTAATAGAAAAACATTATCCAGATTTCCGTAGAACTATAAACGAACTACAAAGATATTCTGTACGTGGTAAGATTGACAGTGGTATTCTATTTAATTTAAAAGAAACCGACTATAAAAATCTTATGGGTAATCTAAAGAATAAAGAGTTTGATAGTATGAGGAAGTGGGTAGTAAACCATTTAGATATGGATTCTACAGACTTATTCAGAGGTGTCTATGATAGTTTATCTCAAAATTTAGACCCTAAATCTGTACCTCAAGCAATATTAATCATTGCTGGTTATCAGTATAAAGCGGCTTTTGTAGCAGACCAAGAAATCAATACAATAGCATGTTTAACTGAAATCATGGCCAACTGTAAATTCAAATGATTGCTTGGTTATACGGTTTCTTTCAGTTAGACATGAAATCAGGAATATATTTCCTGACAGTAGGTAAAACGACAGATAAAAAAGAACGAGAAGATAATTATAAAACTACAAACGCCAATATTACTTTTGAATACTTAAAAGAAGTTAAACCTAACTTCTTAACTAAAGCTGAAGGCGAGCTTTTGGAACACTTAAAGAAATACTATAAATTGTGGAAGACCTCTACCGAACAGTTTGAGATAGGTACTACAATGGAAGATGTTCAAAAAGCAGAGAGAATACTATTAGAAGTGATGGACAAGGTCAAAACTAAAAGTAATGATGTTAAAGAAATTGACTATGAATATGGTACTCTTGAAGGTATAAAAGACATTAGAGACGATAGAAAACCTTGTACTTATATTCCAGGAGAGGTGGCCATGATAGTTACCAGAGCTGGTGTTTTTGCTAAAGGCAAAAGATATAGTAAAGAACGCTCAAGGTTTTATTTAACTAAATACCAGAAAAAAGGCAGACGCCTTTTAAAATTACAGCAAGAACAGCGAGTACCGGTGAGCAACTATGCTTGGGATATAATACAAGTGGTTCAAGCAAACGAAAGAGAAAAACAAAGACAACGAGAAGAAGACGAGAAAGAGTATGGCAAAAAGGACGCTGTTTAGAGTATGCATTGTGAAATTAAGAATGTTTTGGGCAGATATAAGAGGACATCATGGTAAAAGATGGAACTATGAACCAGGTGACCACTATATGGGCAGACACAAATATAGAAAGTGAGAGAATTAGCCCTTTTAGCTCAGCTGGTAGAGCAACTGATTTGTAATCAGTAGGTCGTCTGTTCGACTCGGACAAAGGGCACCATTATTATGTACGAATTGAAAGATTATTTAAAGGCAATTAATGAAACAAAAGTGAACCTTTTGGCTTCCAATGATATCGCCTGGAAAAAGAAATACCCACCATATGTAATTAACAAGTGTTTATCAATGTTCATTGATACACTACCACATGCCAATGAAATGAACGGTTACCACTTCTTGGACAAGGATATACAGTTTTCGTTTTTGATAAATAGTATCAGACCAAAGAAGCGTTTTGGAGGCAAATGGATCAAACAACAAAAGCTGCATGATTTGGAGAATGTTAAGGAGTATTATGGTTATAGTAATGAGAAAGCAAAGCAGGCTTTACAAATACTCACAAAAGAACAATTAGAAAAAATTAAACAAGCCACATACAAAGGCGGGAGAACTAGATGAATGAAGAAATAAAGTGGTCACAGGAAGATATGTTAGAGGTTACTCTAACCCAACCAGATGATTTCCTAAAAGTCAGAGAAACATTAACAAGAATAGGTGTAGCAAGTAGAAAAGATAAGACGTTATTTCAATCTTGTCATATATTACATAAGCAAGGTAAATATTACATAGTACACTTCAAAGAATTATTTGCTTTAGATGGCAAGAAAGCAACTCTAATAAACAACGATATTCAACGTAGAAATACAATAGCAATCTTATTGCAAGATTGGAAATTAATAGATATAGTCAATAAAGAGTCGGCTACATCTAATAAAGCACCATTATCACAAATTAAAGTATTACCATTTAAAGAGAAAAAAGAGTGGATATTATCCGCTAAATATAATATAGGAAAAAAGGTAGTAAAGGAAGATACTGATAATGCAAATACCAAAGTTTAGAGATTATATAACAGAGAATAAACAGACACGTAAAAATAAACCATTTACGGTGGCTATTCTTACTATAAACGATTCAGATAATCCTAATAAGGATTCTACTGTAGAGCTTATAGAAAAGGCTTGTAAAAAAAGAAAAATCAAGTGTGTTATAGTCAACACAAATACTACAATCATCACAGGTAAAGACGAGGAAAAGAATACATTAACTGTCTATAATTATGACGGTAAAAATGGTGAGCATGAGTTTGTTGGTAAAGATACAATTTGTATAACAAGAGGTGGTGCATGTCAAGATGAAGCTGGCCTTTCTTTAATATCTGCTTTTCAAAACTCACAATCTTTTATGATGAATACAAGATCAGCTATGTTGACTTGTGACAACAAATTGACAAGTGCTTTATTAATGGAAAAGAATGGTATTCCTACACCAAGAACTGCTTTCGTATCTAACGAGAAAAACATTAAAACAGGATTAGAACAAATTGGTGGTAAGTTTCCACTTATCTTAAAGACATTAACTGGTACACAAGGTATCGGTGTAATTAAGATTGAAAGTTATGAAGGCCTGGTTGCAACAGTACAGGCGATGTGGAAATTAAATGCTGAATTATTAATACAAGAATTTATGGACGTTAAGTTTGATGTAAGAACTTTCGTGGTAAATAACAGAATTATTGCAAGTACAAAAAGAACTCACAGCTCTTATGACTTTAGGTCAAATACACATAGAGGTGCTGAGGCAGAACCATATACTTTAAATGATGAAGAAAGAGATATTATTATAAAATCTTCTCGTGCTTCAAAAGCATATATGGTAGGTGTTGACCACATTGTACACGGCAAAAAACCATACGTTTTAGAAATCAATGGTAGTCCAGGATCAGGTGCAGATTACCAAGGTTACCAATACAAAGATTATTATTCTGATCCAGAACCATCAGGAAGAATTGATGGAGAAAAAATGATGGACTATCTAGTAGACTATATTTCAGATAGAACTAATTGGGATAGACAATCATTAATAGAAAGTGGTTGGTTAGAAACAATAGAACTAGAAGATGGTTTAAAAGTTAGAGCAAAATTTGATACAGGTAACGGTGCGAAAGCATGTGCTTTACACGCCGATAAAATTTTAAGTGAAGATAAAATTGTTAAATGGAAATATGATGGCAAAACTTATAGTAAACCAAGATTTGGTACATCTAAAATCTTTAGAGCAAATGCTGAAGGACAAGAGCCATCTGAAACAAGACCAACGATTCTTATGGATATTACATTTAACGGTTTCACATATAAAGATGTTGAAGTTGGTTTAGATAATAGACCAAGAGCACACTCCGATTTGTTGGTAAATCGTGAGTTAATGAGACAAATGAATATTAGTGTCAACCCTAATAGAACGTTTGTATTGAGTAGAAGACTAAAACCGGTTGACAAAGGACCAAACATATAACATTGCCATTTCACAGGTTCTATGTTATAAAGAACTATAGGAGATATTATGGACAAAGTGAAAATATTAAGACTATCTACAGGCGAAGATGTAATTGCCAAAGTAGGTGAAAACGACCAAGGAGTTTCTCTCAAAAACCCTTTCGTAATCATACCTCAACAAACAGCACCAGGACAACCAATACAATTGATGATGTCACTGTATAATGCGTTTGGCAAAAAAGATACTGTCACTGTAGGTAAAGATAAAATTGTTTTTATGACAGAACCTAAAGACAATATTTTAAAATCATATGAGCAGAATACAAGCTCAATATTACAACCAAAGAAAAGTTTAATAACAGAGGCCAATTGATAACGGTAAATTTTATAAGGACTAATAACGAAAAAGTCCAAGTAAAAGTGCCACCAGGTTTCACTATAATGGAGGCTGCTAAAGAAGCTTCTTTAGATGAAATACCGGCAGATTGTGGTGGTTGTTGTGCTTGTGGTACTTGTCACGTTTATGTAGGTAATGCCTGGATTGACAAACTAGGAGAAATAAATTATAATAGTGCTGAACAATCATTATTAGAATATGAAAAAGATTACAAAAAAGGAATTAGTAGATTGAGTTGTCAAATTTCATTAACAAAAGAACTTGACGGTATAACTTTACACTTACTTGACGACAGATGATATATGATGTTAAAAAAAATTATAAAGATAGACGCTGCTAATTTCGTGGCGTCAAGGCATTATTCAGCTGTAATGCCTAAACTTACAAAACATTATCTAGGTTGTTATGATAATGATAAGATGGTAGGTGTTATTACGTTTGGCTGGGGAACAAGACCTAAACATACAATACAAAAATTGTTTCCTAAATTAGATACTAAAGATTATTTTGAAATTGGTAAGATGTGTATGGACGATAAAATGCCTAGAAACAGTGAATCACAATTATTAAAACTAGCCATAAAGTGGTTAAAAGAAAATACTGTAATTAAATATCTGTTTACATGGGCAGATGGTTTAGTAGGTAAACCTGGTTATGTATATCAAGCAGCTAACTTTTTATATGGTGGTTTCTCTATTACAGATACATACGTTTCAAAATCAGGTGAGAAAATACATCCAAGAACTATACAAGGTAAACTACCAAACAAAGATGGTTTAAAATATGGCCATAGACCTAATCCAAAACAATTAAAAGAATTAGAATTAAGTAGAGTAAAGGGTAAACAGTTTAGATACATTTATCCTATGACAAAAAAAGATAGAAAAAAATTAAAAGAATCAACTGTTAAATGGTCTACAAAATATCCAAAAGACAGTGATTTAGTATGGCGAATAAAGAAACCAGGTGAGAAAGATTATAAAGAAACAAAGAAAATGCCATTTGACTTATCCAAAGATTATGAGTATAATAGAAAGAACGTTGAGTCGTATCAGAGAGGAACTTTAAGTGAATTTTTATAAGTCAGTAATAGAACATAAAGGTAAACTTCTAGTCAGAGGTATACATGGTGGCAAAGACTATAAAGAAAAGATAGACTTTGGTCCTACATTATATTCATTAACAAAAAATCAATCTAAATTTAAAACTTTAGATGGTAGAAATTTAAATCCTATAAAATTTAAAAACATTAATGACGCTAGAAGATTTAGACGTGATGTTGCAACTCAAAACTCTCCTATCTATGGTCTAGAGAGATTTCATTATCAGTATATAAACGAAGAATTTCCTAACAAAATTGAGTGGGATAAAAAGTATATTAAAATATTTACAATAGATATAGAAACTACTTGTGAAGATGGCTTTCCAGATGTAGAAAATCCTATAGAAGAATTACTTTGTATTACAGTTAAAAACCAATCTAACAAACAAATATTAACATGGGGAACTGGTGAGTATAAGACAGATAGACCAGATGTCACATATGTAAGATGTAAAGATGAAAAACATTTACTTATGGAGTTTATGAAATTTTGGTTAAAGAACTATCCAGATGTTATCACAGGTTGGAATACTAAATTTTTTGACTTACCTTATTTAATGAATAGAATTAAATTAATTACCAATGAAAAGGTTGCAAACAAAATGTCGCCTTGGAATATGATTGAGAAAAACGAGATTATGGTAAGAGGTAGACCTCAAACAACATACAGTTTAAAAGGTATTGTAATGTTAGATTATCTTGATTGTTATAGATGGTTTATACCAACAAGACAAGAAAGTTATAGATTAGATTATATTGGTGAGATAGAACTTGGTCAAAAGAAACATGAAAATCCATATGAAACATTTAAACAATTTTATACAAAAGACTTTCAAAAATTTATTGATTATAATATACAAGACGTAGAAATTGTTGACGCCTTGGAAGATAAACTTGGTTTGATTGAACTAGCATTAACTGTTGCATATGAATCAAAAGTAAACTATGATGATATATTTTCACAAGTAAGAGTATGGGATACTTTGATTGCTAATCATTTATTGGCAAAAAATATATGTATACCACCAAGAGAAGAACACGATAAAGATACAAAATATGAAGGCGCCTACGTTAAGGATCCAGTTGTAGGTCAGCATAAGTGGGTATGTTCGTTTGATATTAACTCACTATATCCACATATCATTATACAATATAATATTTCGCCAGAGAAGATTATAGGCCATGATGGCTCTGGTCTTTCTGTAAATAAAATGTTAAAAAAGAAAATAGATTTATCTCATTTAAAAGATGAGAACGCATGTATAACACCAAACGGTGCCAAGTTTAAAAACGATAGTCAAGGTTTCTTACCAGAAATGATGGAAACAATGTACAATGAACGTGTCGTTTATAAGAAAAGAATGATTAAGGCGAAAAAAGAATATCAAAAAACACCAACACCAGAGTTATCAAAAGAAATTGCTAGATGTCATAATATACAATGGGCAAGAAAGATTGCCTTGAACTCAGCTTATGGTGCAGTTGGTAACCAATACTTTAGATATTATGATGTAAGACAAGCGAGTGGTATTACAACAGCAGGTCAATTCATTATTAGATTTATTGAGGAAAAAGTAAATGAATATATGAATAAGATATTAGAAACAGAGTATGATTATATTGTGGCCTCTGATACAGATAGTATCTATGTGACAATGGATAAACTTGTAGATCAAACTTGCAAAGGTAAGAACAACGAACAAATATGTAATTTTATTGATAGAGTTGTTGAGAGTAGAATAGAACCATATATTGAAAAGTGTTTTGCAGAGTTGGCTGAATATTCAAATGCATTTAAAAATTGTATGGTAATGAAACGAGAAGTAATCGCCAACAAAGGTATATGGGTTGCAAAGAAAAGATATATGTTAAACGTATTAGATGACGAGGGTGTCAGACTTGCAGAACCTAAATTAAAGATTATGGGTATTGAGGCAGTTAAGTCTTCAACACCACAAGTTTGTAGAACTAAAATTAAAGAGGCAATAAAAATTATAATGAATAAAGACGAAGAAACTTTACAAAATTATATTGCAGAATTTAAAAAAGAGTTTGACGAACTACCACCAGAGGCAATTGCTTTTCCTAGGTCATGTAATAATATTAACAAGTATAGAAACCCAGCGACAATATTCAGTAAGGGAACACCAATACACGTGAAAGGTAGTCTAATATATAACCATAAGATTAGAGAAATGAAATTACAAAATAGATATCCTTACATACAAGAAGGAGATAAGATTAAGTTTTTAAAATTGGTAGAGGCAAATCCATTTAGATTTGATGTGATTAGTTATATCACAACCTTACCAACAGAGTTTGATTTAAACAAATTTATAGATCGTGAAACACAATTTGAAAAAACTTTCCTAGACCCTATGAGGTTTATATTGCAATCAATTGGTTGGTCGCAAGAAAAGAAAGCAAGCTTGGAGGCATTTTTTGGATGAAAAAATATAAAGATAAGTTAGAAGACTTTTTTAAATGGGTCAAAGGTACAGATTTAGTTGAACTAGATGACATTGATGTATCAGAGGATCCTGTAAGACCTGAATTAACTTTAGGTTTTAGAATAATGCATGGTAGAAAAATATTTGGTCTAAAATACAATGATGAAATAGAGGCCATTGTTTGTATTGCATTGTGTCCTGAAGTACCATATACTGTAAGAGAAATGGATTACATGTCACAGGCGGCTAATCAAGATGGTCAACGTGGCGAGGTTGTGGTTGCATATACTGTATGGTCTCGTAAGAGAGGTGCAGGTAGAGAGATTATTTTAAAATTAAAAGAATGGGCTATACAAAATAAGTTTAAAAGATTGGTAACATTATCACCACTTACACCTATGGCCACGCACTTTCACATTAAAAACGGTGCAAAACAAGTACATATAAACGATGAGACTCAAAATTTTGAATACAAACTATGAAACCATTAGACATATCATTTATTTTTTTAATAACTTTACATTGGGCATTTTCTATGGGAATGTTGTTCGCTGTAAAAACTTCTTGGTCTATACCAAGATTTATATTGATATGTTTGCTTAGTAGGTATTTAATTATGAGTTATGGATATTAAAAAGAAATACAATATAATATACGCCGATCCTCCTTGGCATTTTCAGAATTGGAATAATGAGAATGCACAAACAAATCCTGATAAACATTATCCTACTATGACTATGAAAGACATAGAGAATTTACCAGTTGGAGATATTGCAGATGAGAATTGTGTATTGTTTATGTGGTGTACCGACCCTTTACTACACAAACAAATACCTATAGTTGAGAAATGGGGATTTGAATACAAGACGGTAGGCTTCACGTGGGTGAAGACAAATAAAAACAGAATTAAAAACTATTACTTTAAAGGTCCAGGTTATTGGACAAGAGCCAATACAGAGACTTGTATACTTGCAACGAAAGGTAAACCAAAAAGAGTTGGTGCCAATGTAGATAGATTAGTTGTAGAGGAACGTAGAGAACATAGTAGAAAACCGGATAGAATAAGAAATGATATAGTAACCTTATGTGGCGATTTACCACGTATAGAATTATTTGCTAGAACTTCTATGCCTGGTTGGGACGTATGGGGAAACCAGGTTGACAAATTTAATTAATTGTGGTATAGTATGAAAATGAAAACTTTAGATCAGGAACAAGCATTATATTGTGCTGGTATATTCAACGATTATTTTGAAAAGTTTGGTCGTATAGATGAATATATGAGAGATCAAAAGATGTCACAAATACAACATGTACCTACTGCTTTGCCTGGCATGGGTTTAGAAAGTACCATATATTCCAATTTTGATATGTCACCTAAAGACATGGACTTTGAGATATTAGAACCAGATAATGAAACATATGATACGTTATTAAATATGACATCTTCACACACTAATATGTCAAGTGTACCTGGTAAGAATTTAAAAATCGCAGTGAAAGAAAAGAATAGTGGCCAATGGGTAGGTTTTATAAGATGTGGATCTCCTGTTATTAATATGAAACCAAGAAATGAATTGTTAACTCACGTACCAGAATTAACAAGTTTCAATAAAACTTCCATCATGGGCTTTGTCATAGTACCAACACAACCTTTCGGTTATAATTACCTTGGTGGTAAACTGTTGGCCGCTATATGTTGTTCTCATACAGTTAGAGAAAAGTTAAATGCAAAATATGGTATGAACTTGGCATTATTTGAAACAACAAGTTTATATGGTAATAGTAAATCATCTAGTCAATATGATGGTATGAAACCATATTTAAGATATAAAGGTTTAACTGATAGTGATTTTATACCTTTGATACATGGTAAACCTTTCCATGATCTTGCAACGTTTGTTGAAAACAATGTAGGCAAACTTGTTAAAGATGACGCCTCTAGTAGAAAGTTAAAACTAACTACAGCAATAATTGGTTTAGTAAAAAGAAGTTTAAACAAAAGTGATTTAGAAAGATTTAATACAACCATTAGTAATGCTAAAAAATTAACAGAGAGAAAAAGATATTATGTTAGTGATTATGGTATCAAGAACTATCTAGATATAGTAAAGGGTAACACTAGCGACATAATTAAAGGCGATAATTGGGACAAATTTCACCTAAATAATATTATAGATTGGTGGAAAAAGAAAGCTGAGAATCGTTATAATAAACTGAAACAAGAAGATAGATTAAGAACTGAATTAGAAGTATGGACACCAGACGCAAAAATAGACATAATACGATAATGCCGATTTCAGAAAAAGATTACTACGATTTAAAGGAGTATTGGGATTTCCAAAGAATCCGTGAATATAACTATGAAAAACTATGTGAAGTATGTAATAATATTTCCAATAACTTCGTATTCAGTAATGGTAAACATGGTGATGAACTCGTTGAACACCTATGGAATAAGATTGATCCATCGGAGTTTGAGAAACCACCAAAAGATTGGGTACCAAAAGACAAAAAGTTAAGACTATGGAACGAGGGTTCGCCTAAGCCAATCAAACTAAAATTTAAGGCGTACAAGACGTTTGAGGCTTGACTTATTTAAACAAATGATATATATTAGGAGAAATTATGAGTGATTTTTTGAAAGACGTTATTAAAGAAAGTGGCAATGAATATGCAGGTCTAGTCAGTGATGGTATTGATTCGGCAGATGTAACCAGTTTTATAGACACAGGTTCCTATTCATTTAACGCTTTATTATCAGGTAGTATCTATGGTGGTCTACCTTCAAACAAAATTACAGCAATCGCTGGAGAAGCTGCGACAGGTAAAACTTTCTTTGCATTAGGTATTGTTAAGAATTTTTTAGACATGAATAAAGATGGTGGAGTAATCTACTTTGAATCTGAAAGTGCTATCTCAAAAGATATGATAGATGGTCGTGGTGTTGATGGTAAGAGAATGGTAGTTGTACCAGTCTCTACAGTACAAGAATTTAGAAATCAATCAATAAAAATAGTTGACAAATATCTAGAACAACCAGAGGATAAAAGAAAACCTTTAATGTTTGTTCTTGACAGTTTAGGTATGTTATCTACTACAAAAGAAATGGAAGATACAGCCGCTGGTAAAGAAACAAGAGATATGAC
>MDSW01063395.1_pt1 | contig 52332 bp, 41 predicted proteins | sample 811171 | NCBI WGS metagenome assembly MDSW01 (sample SAMN05326641, study PRJNA326480) | marine metagenome | isolation source: seawater | place: Atlantic Ocean: North West | collected 2012
CATCAGATACACATCCAGCTAACGGCATCATTACCATCAGCAAGCCAAGCAAAATAGCGGACAATGTTCGGTTCATTACCTTGAAACAGGCCCAGAATAGACATAATCATTCGGATGTAATCGGATGAACCTCTGTGAATTACCCGATTTGATTATTCGATTCTCAAGCCTGTTTTCTGAACACTATCCACCAATGCTCATTGTCAGACTTTTTGCCAATCGGTAAGGTCCCAACTGTTCGGTTGGGTCTACCCTAAACACCCATACGAAGGACGGTAGTGGCATGGGTAGGGTTGTATAGGGCGGACTGGAACCCCATGCATTTGTTTGCAATATTCACAAGGGTGTTATGGGAAACCCACAAATTTTACTAAAAAAATCAAAAGATTAGATATTTCTGACAACTTGTGAATTAAGCACTAGAGGACTTTTCCAATATTTTACAACCCGACCCAATTCTTTTTCAATCTGAAACATTTTTGACCTGAGTAACTGATCAGAGTTACTCACAGTCCATTTACTGAGCCGGTTGAAGGTCATGACCATCTCATCAAGAAATTTCACGTATTTCCTTTTCCCAGAGGTCCTGAAGTTGTAACCCTTTTGCATTAACAAATATTTTTGATGCAGATATAGCGAGAAAATGAGTATTAAACCACAAATCGTGTACATTAAGATCAACTCTAGTTTAATTTCATCTGCTTCTTTAGATATGAAAAGGGGGGTGATTGCAACAATTGATGCTATCGAAAGATAGTACAAAAAGAAAGACAGGGGCTCGCTAAATCGCCTCCAAAAACCAGGTTTATTTACAAACTCTGAGGTGAATGAGGTAAATGACTCCAACTGCCTAAGCATTTTTTTTCGACTTTGCCCAACGCGTCCATATTCATCACATTGTTTGTAACTTTTCTAGTTCAAACCTCGATAGTCTAATTAAAAAACCTAATGTTAGAATTAATTCTAAACTATTCGTTGGTATCAATATTCTCCAGTTTCAAACATAATTGCTTTGATACATAAACAGAATGCCGAATTAGAAACTCATTATGATTGAATATAGGGGGGAGCCCTTGTGTTCGCCCGTGAATGCAACGGTACCCTCTGCCTACGAACGGATGTAGTAGTTAGCAACAAATTATGTCCTTCAAAGATTATGGTTTGTAGGGAAATTGAGACTTTGAGCAATTATTTCGGGGTAAACCTTAGAGTCGAATGTGTCTACATCAGTTCATGCAAGAATTATCTAAGGTTGGTATTGATTCGAAGCGGACCACTGCAGCCAGTGTAGCAATTGTTGGATTAGTGGTCTACTTATCCTTGATTCATTTGAAATCGATTCTAATGCCACTAGCGATTGCAGTGTTACTTTATTTCATGATCAAACCACCAGAACAGTACATCTACAAAAAAGTAGGAAACCGATTTTTATCCTATGGTACGGTCTTATTGAGTTTCATCATAACAATATACTTCATCTCGATTTTCTTGTATGATAATCTATCACAATTCATTGATGATATGCCTGAGATTACTGCAGCATTTGAGGAAAAGCGAGCAAAATATGCGGATTCAGATCTATATGGACTTGAAGTGATCTTTTCTGACGCGGACCTCTTAGCAGGAGTTGCTTCTCCAAGCAATATTGAGGCGTTCGTTCTTGCAATTCTTGGGTCTCTTGGTGGATTCTTTGGAACCATGGTCACAGTTCTTATCTTCCTCTTGTTCATTGTCCTAGAAGAGCATACAATCGCACAAAGATTTGGTGTTGCATTCCCAAACTCGTATGATCGTGCAAAGCGTATTGTTAGTGAATCTACTGAATCTATAACTGCTTATGTTGTTTCAAAAGTGACTTGCAGTGCTGGACAAGCTCTTGTCATGACCATTATCATCTCACCAATTGGCTTTGATTTACCAGGATGGTTTTTGTTTGGAATTCTATGTTTCCTACTTGATTTCATTCCAATCCTAGGAGCTCTCTTCGCAACTATACCTCCAGTAATCATCGGTTTCATCATGTTAGAACCAATCTCAGCAGTACTTATGCTTGGTCTACTAATTGCTAATCAGCAAGTATTTGGATCGTTTGTAGAACCTAATCTATCCGGATCAAAAATAGGTATCTCACCATTTGTATTACTTTTGACCGTAATGCTATTCTCTCAAGTTTGGGGAATTGCTGGCGCAATCATAGGCGCTCCAATAATTATCATTGCAAGACTCATACTCGATGAAAATGAGAAGACACGCCCCGTCGCTTTGATGATGGCAAACGATGTTGAAGAAGAATGAGTGATTCATTGACCATTGAAGGCTTTAATCGCTTCAACAACTTCAGAATCTTCCATCAACCTTCGTTGCGATTTTGCAACGTCGAAGAGATGAGAAACCAATTCATCATTCACCTCATAATTTCGTTGTTGAAGCCACCAAATGATGTTTGAACGTCCAGCCATATGACCAATTCGAATCACTTGTTCAAGACCGAATTCACCTGCAGGTACACCCGAATAAACACGATCAGCAAGCCAGTGATCACCCTTCTTCATGGCCTTGATAACTGCTGATGCATGTACTCCAGTACCTGTTTCGAAGGCATCTTGTCCAAAGACAGGATAATTTCGTGGAAGTGGAACCTCGGTGTACTCGTGAGCCTTTTGCATATACTCACCAAGAACGGTGAGATCGTTGTCGATAGCACCCATAAGTTTGAGATTGACAAGAGTCTGATCAAGAGGTGCGTTTCCTGCTCGCTCCCCAAGACCAAGAGCTGTTCCGTGGACAACATCTGCTCCGACTTCAACGGCTGCGATATTATTTGCAACCCCTAATCCACGATCTTGATGCCCGTGCCAATTGACTTCGATATCTCGACGGTCATAACCTCCATCTTTGATGACTTCTTCATCTATGAATGTAAGGAGTTTCTTGACTCCATTTGGAGTGACGTGCCCACATGTATCGCAAACGCAGATTCTACGAACTCCTAGTTCCATGGCTCGTTGGTAGATTTTCTTGATATCTTCTGGATTCGAACGTGTTGTATCTTCCGTAACAAACATGACTGGAACATCGTTTTCGACTGCGAAAGAGACTGCAGTTTCCATCGTAGACAGAAGTTTGTCCATGGTCCATCCTTCTGTATATTGACGAATCGGGCTGGTTCCGAGGAAAGCAGAGGCTTGAATAGGAATTCCATGCTTTTCTTGTAATTCAACGAGTGGTTCAATATCATGCATCAATGTTCGAACTGCAGCACCAGGTTGGATTTGGTAATCATTTTCGGTAATATGAGTGAGCATTGCATCAATGTGTTCAACGTGGAATGGCCCAGCACCTGGAAGGCCAAGGTCAACTTTCTGAATTCCTAGTTTTTCCATATAATCGATAAGTTCGATCTTCTGCTCTATGGTCGGGTTCCTAGCTGAAGGACTCTGAAGGCCATCCCGTAAGGTTTCATCATCAAACCAAACACCATGTGGATGGTTATCTGGATCTCTTTTAAACTCGTATTCAATCGTGTTCCAATCATAAATCAATGAACGCTCATCCATAACAATTCACCTGCGAGGAAAACCCCCGCACATACCAACCAGTCATGAATCATGTTTGAACTCGTCGATAGGGCAGTGTCATTCTTCTTCGGGGTTTGAATCTGATTCTGTAGCCTGTGCAGCCTCGAATTCTTCTCGTGAAACAACGCCATCACCGTCGGTATCCATAGCATCGAACTCATCTTCGAGCAATTCTGCTGGAAGTCGTGCTGTGAAGATAATCTCATCATCGTGTGATTTCTTGTTTTTTGATCTTAATTCCATGATTCTAGTTCCCTTGGTTGATTTTCCAGAAGTTTCCTTTGTTTGGTCAACTGCCAATCGAATCATCATGCCCTTCTTCGTAAGAACAAACAAATTGTCTTTCAAATCAGGAATTCGGCGTACACTAACAAGTTCGTCGGAGAATTCTTCATCCAATTTCATCGTTCTTACACCCTTTGCACCCGGGTTGGTCGAACGATAGCCATCGGTCATTTCTCGAAGATTACCATCGTCATCAAATCGCTCATTACCATCTTTGTCAAGATCTGGAATTCGGTCCGCAGTACCTAAACGACTTCGCTTGGCCATACCGTATTTCGAAATCGTCAGGATTTGTGAATCATGATCACTCATGGCGAGCATGCCAGCGACGAATCCACCGCCTGATCCTTTTCGATCTGCGACTTTTATTCCATATATTCCACCGGAAACGCGGCCAGATGTTCGAATAGCATCGCATTTGAAACGGCTAGCATAACCAGTCGTTGAAATCATGACCACATCGTCACTATCCACACTTTGTTGGACATTGACCAAAGAATCGTTTTCAAGTTTGAAACGGAGAGCATATTTTCCATTCCGGTTGATTCTTACATATTCATGCAAATCCGTCTTCTTGATGAGCCCTAATTTCGTTGCGAAGAGTAAGAAATATCCGGATGCTGGTCTCTTTTCACCCTCTTCGAGTTTAACTTTGAGACACTTTTCTGTAACCTCGTCAACAAGTCCCTTCGAAATTGGAAGAATACTGACAATGTTCTCATCATCTTGCAAATTACCCAGCAAATTTCTGATATGTGTTCCTCGGCTGTGGCGACTTCCTTGCGGAGTTTCCCATGCTTTGAGCCCATAGACACGGCCTAAATCAGTGAAGATCAGTAATCGGTCTTTACTAAAACAGGTTATTATCGACTGTGGTGAATCCTCGTCTTTCGTCGCAACACCCTTGAGGCCTTTTCCTCCTCGATTTTGAATCCGGAAGGTCTCAACAGGAACATGCCGAATATAGTTATCATCGGTTAATGTGATTGCAATAGCTCGCTCCTCAATGAGATCCTCACGGTCCATGGATAATGGCATCATATTGATTTCAGAACGTCGTTCATCTCCATGACGCTCAACCATAGCATTGAGTTCTTCAGTGAGAATGTTGAGACGCCGAGTGCGTGATGCGATGATATCTTGCAAATCTGCAATCTTAATCTTTAGTTCATCGTAATCGTTCTGAACTTTCGCAACATCGAGACGGCTCAATTGGTACAAACGCCTCTCAGCAATGGCCTTCGCTTGTGGTTCAGTGAAATCAAATGCATCGATACCTGGCATGATTTCATTCCCTTGGAGTACCGTTTCGAATTGTTCTCGACTTGAACTCGCCTTTCCAACAGCGATTACATCGTCAATCCGATCTTGTGCTTTGACTAGACCCTCTAGAATATGTGCTCTAGCTTCGGCCTTTTCCAATTCAAACTGGGCTCGTCGCTCAATGACCAATTCTCGATGTTCAACATAGGTATGTAGCATTACAGGGAGTGTCAACAACACCGGCCGTCCATCGAGAATACCCATCATATTGGCAGAATAAGACTCTTGGAGGCGACTGGATTTGAACAACTGATTTAGGACTGCGTGTGGATCAGCATTGTTCTTTATCTCGATAACAACTCGAATCCCTTCCTTGGAAGATTCATCGCGAATATCTCGAATACCAATCACAGAACCCTTCGATACAAGTTCTGCGATATGGACAAGCATATCCGATTTCTTCACTTGATACGGAATTTCATGGACTATGATACGCTTTCCAGTTGAATCATCGATCACATCGCAGCGAGAACGGACGTGGAATCGGCCTTTACCAGTGGTGTACATGTCGATGATTCCGTCAATCCCGTGAATCGTCGCACCTGTGGGGAAATCAGGGCCCTTGATGTGTTGCATGTACTCATCAATCGAAACTTGGGGTTTCCCGTTATTCTCCTCACCCTCCTCTAAGATGCGTTGAACGTGCAATTCGATGGCTCCTGCTACCTCGGTTAGATTGTGAGGAGGTATGCGAGTAGCCATTCCAACAGCAATACCGTCTGAACCATTCAGGAGTAGATTAGGAAGTCGTGCCGGTAGTACAGATGGCTCCATTTCAGAATCATCGAAATTCGGTTGGAAGTCAACCGTTTTCTTTTCGATATCTTCCAACATATGCTTGGAAATACGATCGAGCCGGCTTTCTGTATAACGCATAGCTGCAGGAGGATCTCCGTCGATTGAGCCGAAGTTCCCTTGGCCATCAACCAATGGGTAGCGGAGAGAGAATTCTTGAGCCATTCGAACCATAGTGTCGTAAATGGATTGGTCGCCGTGCGGGTGATATTTACCCATGACTTCACCAACTGAACGAGCAGATTTGCTAAACTTCTTTTCAGCAGTGTGACCTCCTTCATGCATACCATAAAGAACACGGCGATGTACCGGTTTGAGTCCATCTCGGGCATCTGGTAAAGCACGTCCGATGATAACCGACATGGCATAGTTGATGTAGGACGTTTTCATTTCATCATTGAGTGAACGATTCAAAATCGTACCGGTCTCAACAACGTCACCGCTTTCACTGGTCTCTTCATCAGATGTCAAGGTTGGTCACCTCCTTTGCATGGCGTTCAATGAACGCCCGACGATCAGGAACATCTTCTCCCATGAGAATCTCGAACATACGATCACTTTCTTCTGCATCTTTCACGGTTACCTTAAGCATGGTCCTCGTCTCTGGATTCATGGTCGTCTCCCACAATTGTTCAGGATTCATCTCACCGAGACCTTTGTATCGCTGAACTCCAATCTTCGCATTCGGATTATCACCGCGAAGTTCGTCGATAATCGTATCTCGTTCTTCATCGGTAAAGGCATACTTACTTACACGACCTTTTGACAATTGGAACAGTGGTGGTTGAGCAATATAGACATGTCCTTGTTCGATTGCAGGGCGCATAAAGCGCCAAAGGAACGTCAGCATCAGAGTCCGAATGTGTGCTCCATCAATGTCAGCATCGGTCATGATGATGATTTTGCTGTATCTCAATTTCTCTGGATCAAAGCTTCCTTCATCCTCACTGTTGTTTCCAACGCCGGCACCAAGTGCACGAATCATGGTTTGAATCTCTTGATTTTGGAAGACCTTTGCAGCATTGTGCTTCTGCCGTTCAACATTCAAAATTTTACCACGGAGTGGGAGAATGGCTTGAATTCGACGATCTCTTCCTGTCTTCGCAGAACCGCCCGCAGAATCACCCTCCACAAGATAGACTTCGCATTCTTTTGGATCTCTGGATTGGCAATCCGCCAGTTTACCAGGAAGACCGCCTCCCTCAAGGACGCCTTTGCGTCGCGTCAGGTCTCTGGCTTTTCGTGCTGCTTCTCTGGCTTTGGAAGCAAGGAGAGCCTTTTCAACGATTTGCTTAGCTACTGAAGGATTCTCCTCAAAGAATTCACCGAGTTTGTCATAGACAATGGTCTGGACAATTCCCGTAACTTCACTACTGACGAGTTTGTCCTTGGTTTGTGATGAGAATGATGGATCAGGGTGTTTGACACTGACGACAGCAGCAAGGCCCTCGCGGACATCGTCACCTGAAAGTGAGTCTCCCTTCAGCAAGTTCTTCTTTTTGGCATAGGAATTAACAGAACTTGTCAATGCGGTTCGAAGACCAGACATATGAGTCCCTCCATCCTTGTTTCTGATGATATTCGTATAGCAACGAATCGATTCACTAAATGCGTCTGACCATTGAAGGGCGACTTCGACCTCGACAAGTCCTTTTTCTATCTCTTTATCGCCTGAAATGTTGATAACTTCCGAGTGCAATACTTCCCTACGCTCGTTCAATTGCCCCACATATTCTGCAAGTCCACCTTCGTACAAGTGTTCGGTTTGATGTGGTTCATCACCTCGACCATCAAGAATCGTAATCTTCAGGCCAGCATTGAGGAAGGCTGTTTCACTTACACGAGTTTCGATTTCTTCGAGATTGAATTCAATGACATCGGTGAAAATCGATAAATCCGGTTTGAATGATATGTGTGTCCCTGTGTCATCGCACGTTCCAATTTCCTTGAGAGGTTCAACTGGAATCCCCAGTTCATAGCGTTGGAAGTAAACGATACCATCTCTATGGATGGTCATTTCCATCCATTCAGAAACAGCGTTGACTGCGGACACTCCGACACCGTGTAATCCTCCTGAAACTTTGTAAGAACTGTTATCGAATTTACCACCAGCATGGAGTTTCGTCATGATAACCTCTGCAGCCGAAATCCCGAAATCGTCGTGGAGGCCTACAGGAATGCCTCTACCGTAGTCCCGCACTGAAAGGGAATGGTCCGCATTCAAGACGATGTCGATTTGTTTTGTATGGCCAGCGAGATGCTCGTCTACAGAGTTGTCGACAACTTCCCAAATACAGTGATGGAGGGCTGAACCATCGTGAGGATCACCAAGGTACATTCCCGGTCTTTTTCGAACAGCTTCAAGCCCTTCGAGAACTTGGATGCTTCCTGCATCATAATCGTCTTCCATTGTATCATCAAATCCAGTTGAAATTCAGGCGCTATCGGCCGATTAACATCGTAGCGCTTACACCATCCCTCTAACTGTTAAACATGCTTGACGAGAGGGTATAAACCTAACCCTAAAGCGGCCTTCTGTGATACGTTTTTTACGCTGAAAATGACTATCCAAAACTTACCGATATCGTTCTCAAAACCATGATTATCTTCCGTGAGCGTTAAGAAGAAGACGAAAGTCGGTTGAATCATGCCTGAACCGACCATTTGTGTAGCACTAGACGCGACCAACGTTGATGACATGGCCGATGAGGCAGCTAGAGCATCCACTGCAGGCGCTGATCTTGTCGAGGTTCGATTCGATCGACTTTACCTTACAAAACCTGAACCAGTTATGGTCGAACAGGAGGAGGGCGAGCCAAAGAGCGTCATGCCACCTGAGGCGGAGTGGCCGATTTCTGACATTTCATCCATCGATGCCAAAAAGACAATTGAAAAACTAAAGAATTCAATCGGAATCCCGGTAATTTTCACTGTAAGACCTCCGCGAGAAGGCGGATTTTTCCCAGGAACTGAAGAGGAGCGTGTCGCAATCCTTCAACAGGCAATTGAGTCCGCAGTAACGTGGATCGATTTGGAATCCTCTATCGATGAGAGCGCACTTGATGGTTTGATGGCTGCTGCAAAAGAAAGTGGTTGCAAAATAATCTGTTCAAGCCATGACATTAACGGTACACCAAACTCCGAAGACATCGCTTCTTTTGTTCGAGACAATAGCGAGAAGGCCGATCTAGTAAAATTCTGCTCTACTGCCCATTCACATCTGGACGCATTACAAATTGTTGATGCAGCCATTGAATTGAAAGGAGAAGGTGTTGATTACAGCGTTATGGCCGTTAACAGCGGAGGGGATTGGGCCCGTATTCACGCCCCAATCCTTGGAGTTTCCATGGTTTATGCTACTATGTCGATGGAACACCGCATCAGCGACAAGGGTTTGATCAACGTTCGAGATTTGCGAGATGCTTGGACACTTCTTGAGTATTGAAAATTTAGCCTTACTCACTGATTTAGTGATGGCATGAGTTGCTTCTCAGTTTCAATTTGAGGTTCCAATCCAGCTCTCATGTAGCGCCGATTGACAATCACTGGTGCAAGCATAATAGACATGAAAAAGACAAGAAATGTAATTGAAACAGTCCAATTAGGAAGTACAACTGAGCGCTCAACCGTCGAAATTGATAGGTCCGCAGCGATTATCTTGTTCTGAACACCCGCATCGCCTCTTCGCGAATTATCCCAAGCATCGACAACGATGAAAAATTCTTGATAGGTAGTTCCAGAAAAGAGCGAAGAATAGACTTCTGGACCATCCAATGAAACACTCATAACGACTGAATCTGTATTCTCATAAGAATGCACATCTCTGTAGGTTTTCCAACCTGTTATATCAAATGCAGCCCATTCTGGGGACATTTCAGTGACAAATTCATCATCGCTCAGACTTTCACGGTTTGACCAGAAATCGAAATCTTGGCTGTGCATGCGATCATAAGACCATTCATAACGTTCGTACTGAGATGTGGTCATAAGATAAACATCAGCACTGGCAGGAACTGTTGAATTGGCCACAATACCTTGAATTTCGACACAAATAGTCGTCCTATGTGCACTTGAAAGATTAACTCTTAATGCTCCGGCGCTATCATTACCGACCAACATAGTTGTCGCGATATTTGTTGTTAGAATATCTACCGGCGTCGGTGAGTGATAGGACTGATACATCCACGGCTCCTCTGGAGAGAGCATTGGATCGTAGGTTTCTTGGCCCGCAGCAGGTTCCGAATATCTGACTTTGTCTGAATCATCACCCCAATCTTCATCAAAATAGGGATCCCACCAATTGCTATTGTGAGGAACTTCAGCATGCCGAGAAATTGTCTCATTCCATACAATGGGAGACAACTCTCCTTGACAGTCATCGATTGCTGCTGAGGCAATTCCATGATAAGGAGAAAAGATCCCACCGAATAGAGGTATAATCAGAATAGTAAGCAAAACTAGCGCTCTTCTCTGCAACATCACATCACCCCTTGGACAAAGGTTGACGAAGAGGTTCTTGAGGCATTCGTTCACTCACGACGGCGTAAAGGCCGAATGTAGCCACTTTCATCGTTCTTTCGTTCTTGTTTGGAGAGAATCTTCGGAGCAGGAGGAGGGTTGTGATGATCCATTCCCAGTAAACCACCATCGTCAGCATGCTCAACGTGGTATGTTTCCGCATTCTGCTTCGCTTCCTCTTCGATTTCATCCGGTTGACGCATTACCAACCATCCAAGAATTAGGGCTGCTAGAATCAATACAATGAAACCGAGAGCATCGCTTCCTGCATCGGACATCCAAGACTTCCATTCATCCCAACTAAAGTCCGAAAGAGACGGTTCAGCATCTTGTTCAGGTAGTATCGTAACATCTGTTTCAGCCTCATCGCAAAGACCCATTCCGTCGCAGACCTTGACTCGGACAATCGCTTCGCCAGAATCATCCCATACAATCGTTGCCAATGTAACAAGAGTGTTGCTTGATGTGAACCAATCGTTGTCGATGATACCGTCTCCATCCTCATCGTTTAGAACATCTTGTTCCCATTCAATCAGCAGATCGTTACTTATGGTTTCATCACGGTCAGTGTTAGATCCGTCGAGAATATCAAGGTCTCTATAGAACACAAGGTCAGCAAGAGATTCAGCATCGGAAACGTTGACGATTACTGCCGTAGAGAAATCCTCATAGATTTCATCCGGAACATCGATGCCTCCAATTTCAGGAGGAGAATCGATGTGAACATTGAATTCCGCACGAGTAACATCTCCTGTGCCAAACGCATCTCTGACGGTCAGCTTAACAGTGTACAACCCTGGACGCTCGTAAGAATGCCAAGGCATAGGGTCATGGACGATTGGGGTTGCATCTCCGAAGTCCCAAGTATATTCCAACAGACCATTCCAATCTGGAGATTGTTGTTCAAGTGGAATGTACTTACCCTCGAACTTTTGATCTCCGTCTCTAGTACCACTTGAATCGAAGTAAAGCATAGCACCAGGTATTGCAACGTTGACGTCGTTTTCATCAAAGGTTCGAGACCATTGATCAGGTAAGCCATTCTCAGGGAATACATCGGTATCCATCAACAAAGATCCACCAACCCAAGCATCCAAAATTTGTAATTGGATTATTGGAAGGGGGTTTGCTACGACAACGACGATGATCTTTGGGCTGCTATCTTCACCGTTTTCATCAGTGACGATGAGTTGGATAATTTGCTCCCCCGGTTCAATAAAGGAATAGGTTGGTAAGAGTTTGTCGCTGAATGTACCATCTGGGAATGACCAGTTGAATATCAAATCGTTGTATGTCCCAGTTGTACCATCCACATCAAAACTGGTTCGGCCATCGAAGGTGTAAGGAACATTCACTTGGGCATCACTGACTAGGAAATCGATTTGTGGATCACCATTTGCTCCAGATTCCTTGACGATGTAATTTGCAACTGGTAGTTGGTTGATTACGTTCACGCGAAGTTCAGCAATCGAAACGCCACCATCCTCATCTGTGACGGTAACGGTGATGTTCTTCATTCCTGGAGTGTTCCAAGCGGGCGCAGGATACAAGGTAGCGGATGTCGTTGATGAAAAATCGTCGTTTCTATCAACTTCGATGCCATCAAGGTTCACTCCATCCTGGAATACCCACCCAAGCGAAAGGTTCTCTCCGTCATCATCCGTGAAAACATCGGGCATGAGTAGCGGCGTGTAGGTGTAAGTTGTGAGTTCATCCGAGAAGATTTGGTAAGGAATTCGATTGTTAACAATGATCTCAATTGTCTTCTGCCCGATATTTACGCCGTCCGAAACGGTCAGTGTCAAGATGTAGGTTTGATTTGGACCCACTACATCGCCCCATTCGTGATTTGCTGTATACTGTCCTATTCCAGACGTAACTGGAGTTCCATCTCCCCAATCCCATTCAAAGTCAAGGAACTCTAATGGCACGTTATCCGCTGTTTGGTATGCAGAGAAAATGATACGCTGATTGGTAAGGATTTCAATTCTGTCTGCAATAACGTTGTTGTTTACAGTAATGATTGGAATTGGTTCGGAATCATCTGTGATGTTGATTTGATTGATGCTGACATCTGACCATGTGCCTCCAATGTCCTTGACTCGAAGAGTGGTGTTATAGGTGCCTGCTTGAGAAAAAGAGCGTAGCGGCGAACGCAATCCAGAGGTCAGGTTATCATCGAAATCCCATGTATATGCTACGGGTTGATCGAAGTACGGCAGAGTGTTATTGTCTAAGGAAATACCCCATGCATCGAATCCATCTCCTGTAAACTGAATCTTTTCGTATGTCTGGCTGCTGTTGGTGGAAACAGAGGCATTAGCAACTGGCGCCATGTTGGTCAAAGCTTGTGGTGCTGTGGTTTCAGTGTCAAGTACTGCTCCAAGCATATCCTTCATTGTGAAATGAATCGTATATTGGTCGTCCTTGTTTGCGGTGAAATATACACTGTTTGGAACATTGATTCCTCCACCTGCTTGGACACGAGTTGAAATTGCGTCCACCACCGTTCCATTACTGTCTCGAACAATTGCATCAACATCCAAATCTTCGAAGAAAGCGTTTGAAAGAATTGAGTAATTGACTTGGACCGTATCGGGTGATCCATCGCCGTCACGGTCGCCAAGCGTTGTCCCATTGAGCATCATTGTAGCTGGAGAAGTGATTCGTGCCGCTTCAATATCGATGGTTCCCTGAGGGTAAGAAGGTCCACATGATGTGTAATCACAATCTGCTACTGTGCTCGCATACCAAACGATTGCATAGACTTCGTCGGTTAGGTTGCCAAAGCCTTGAATCAGACCAGTAGCGACATTGCTGTTGAAGTCCAAATCTTGTGTCGACCATAGTCCATCAGCTGTTGATTTGTAAACAAGAACTCCGTCAAAATTCGACACGTCTGAAGTAACACGCAGGGTTAGAGGGGCTGGAGAGGCTGTCCCTGGAGTGAATTTGAACGAGCGAATTCCCCATCCTTCCATCGTGTGACCTGTCGAACTCCAAGGAGTTGCCCAATCCGAATTGGTGTCGGCTGGAGTGATACGACAGAAAGTTGAACCTCCGCATGAGGGATTCAGAACCAAATTGGAAAAGCCGTAAATCCCTTGATCGGAATCAATGGTCGCCGCAATAGAAAAATTGGCAAAAATTTCTCCCATGGTCCGTCCAATCTTTCCAGATTGTCCCGAAACTGGTGAAAGTGCTAGGTTTTCAACACCCAAGCCTCCTGTTGCTGAATCTTGGACAAGTTGTCGAATTGCTGGACCTCCACCGAGATGATCGGCCAAGTACATTGTAAAGATGAAGCCGGCGCCATAGTCGGCATTTCGTTGATTCCACCAGCGAACGCTCAGTTCAGATTGCTGTGTCCAACCGTTGAGATGACCTGCTAGTGTACCATCTGCTCCGAAGCAAAGATAGATGGCAACATCCGCATTTCCTTCATCCAACCACAGATTTTCATAAGGGTCTTGTGCGTTGTGAAGGAGATGTTGTAATTCGTGAGCAATAATTGACTTACCCCATGTAAGAGTGATATCTGCGAAGTCGACATACACAACTTCGCGTGTGGCGGCAGTTCCAGGGGAAAAGTAACCACCAATGTTGTATGCTCCATCGATGTCATAGACAACGATCTCAACTTGACAGTTGTTGTCATTATCCGGTGGGGCAAGTCCGCGTCCATCTTGGTAATCCTTACCAAAATAAGTCGTCATTGTTGGATAAATCGTCTGATCCCAAGTCGATGCTAAGTTTTGGAGAACGGTTGAAGAAAGCGTACGGCCTGATTGAACGAGGAAGGCAACTGTTGCTGTTGTTTTGGCGACGTATACGCTGGTTGACCCACCCGAAATCGGTACGGTCAATGTATCGCCAACAACATGCTGTGAACAGGTTGAACGGGCCATCGAAGGTTGATATCGGATTTCGTCAACGCCGGGACGGCCTTCATCGATCCAAGCTTGCTTGATGAAAGAGGTTGCTGAAACAACTGCTTGCTCCTCTTCAATGAGAAGATATTGTGATCCTGTTTCGACATTGAAATCCGCTAAATCGCCGTACACCGTTCCAATGTCTTCAGCAATATCCTCAACGTTGTTCTCTGTTTCATTGGCTGCAACTTGAGCAACCACCGAGGTCAACATGAGAAACACGAGAAAGAGGGCTTTAGTAGAGCGCCGTTCAGACATATGTAAACCTCGATAAAATGTGATACGTCATCACAATTCGATGTATCGAAATGAGGTATTTAATACCCCGCGTCATTAGCATCATCATACTGGAGGGCTGAATAATGAGAACAATGGGTATTCTGGCTATCCTTCTTATCGCCTCTATTGGAGCCCCAATAGCGTCTTCAGCATCCGTTTGTTCAACCATAGAAACGCTCGAATTTGATGGCCAGAGGGCGAATGAAAGCGTTACCACTCAGGTCGAATTTGGCCCGAGACTTCCCGGAAGTAACGCTTCAATGGAGCTTCGGGAATGGTTCATGGATACAAGGCCGGAATTTGATTGGTCTCTCGATCCACACTTCCGAGATGGTTATAATTTGACAAATCTTGAGGGCAGGCTAATACCAGATGATTCTGAAGAAAATGGTCCAATCATCGTCCTAGCGGCACATTACGATTCGAGAAATCGCGCTGAACGTGATCCAGATCCAAACATGACAGACGTGCCGATTCCCGGAGCAAACGATGGAGGAAGCGGCGTTGCAGTGTTGTGGGAACTCGCTCGCATCTTACCATCGATGGAACTTGAACATGAGGTTTGGATTCTGTTAACTGACGCAGAAGATCAGGGGTTGATAGAAGAACCTTCGACCTGGGCACTTGGTGCACAATCATGGGCTGAGAATAGATCAGAAGATGACATCTCTCGTATCGATGCGTTCCTTCTTGTCGACATGATCGGTGATGCTGATTTGAAAATTTATCGAACCTTTCCCCCATACCTAAACGATGTGGAGGGAAACCGTTTGTGGGGAGCGGTAGAGAACCTTTCTGGCCCACTCGGATTGGTGGACAACATTACAGATTGTAATGGAAATCCTGGATTAGACATAGTGAACTTTTCCAAAAACGATGGCGTCATCGATGATCATGTCCCTATGCTGAATGTAGGGATCCCTGCAATCGATTTTATCGATATTAGATACGGTGAAAACGCGACTGCGTGGCAAGGTTACTGGCATACTCATGAAGATACACCGGACAAGGTTTCTGCCGAATCACTTGCCCACATTGGCCGTCTGATCGAACTCGGGCTTCGACAGGGATCCTGGCTCGACACCGTACAAAATCAAACTGAAACCCCATCTCCTAATGTTGAGGATCATCCCTCAACATTCAGTCCGTTGGTTACTGGTACAATCTTCGCATTGATTGCACTGATTTTGTTAACCTTCCTTGGCTTGCATGAAAGCGTACGTTTGAAACGGTAGGTCTGCGTGCGCGGATACACTGGGAATACTTCTTTTTCGCGCACCGGTTAACTTATGAGGGCTCACCATGGATATAAACGAGAGACGTGAAGCATTGCGAGCACGTGTCCGTAAGAAAATCTCTGGTCAGGAAGAGGAGGAAGAACTCGTAGTTCAAGAAACGGAAATTGTTGCCTCAACAACGGAGGTTGAGGATTTTCTTATTATCGAAGAAAACAATGGCCTTCTTGCGCTAGCATCATCACTTATCTTCATCGGAAGCGTACTTGGAATTATCACGGGTCTGCTCCTTCTACAAGGGAATCCAGCAGAATTGTTGAGCAATACACTCGACCAAGATAGTGTAGTTGACGTATACGGAATTGTTCTTGAAGCAGAAACTGGTGATTCGATAGAAGGAGTTCTCGTCGAACTTATCGACTTGGAAACAAATAATGTCATTCAAACGAGTGAGACCAATTCCTATGGATATTACCAGTTTGAAAACGTTGTTTCAAAATCGCATGTTATTCGTGTTTCTTTAGATTCATTCGTGACAGTTGAGCGGACTTTTACACCAGAAAGTGCAACTCAGGTACCATTTACCCTTACGGAAGGAAATGGAACGATAGAGGAGGATTTCACCCAAACCAACTCGGGATGGTCGCTTGAGAATGCGATTGCCCTTTCAACTGGAATCGCTCTTGTTACCATCCTAGCCGGCATTGTTGGCATCAATGCAGCATATGGTGCCAGAAGAGCAACCAACTATCGAAGGACCCAATATCTTGCAGGATTTGCATTATTTAGCCGTGGCTTCATCGTTTTTGGACCATTCCTGATCCTCTGCGGCATGGGATTGATGATTCTCGCTCGTGATGAATTTCAAGATTATGAGGTGGAGTGATGTATCTCATCACCGTTGAAGGTGGAGATGGTTCGGGCAAAGGCGAAGCCGTTCGAATCCTTACGGAACTCTTGGCACAGTACCCCTTCAATGAAGTCCATCAGACGCATGAACCCCGTCGCCATAGCGATCTTGGTAAATTAGCCCTTGAAGCAGTCAAAATTGGAGATAAAACCCCTCTCCAAGAAGCTGGTTTGTTTGCTGCAGATCGGCTCGACCACTCTCACACTTGGATCAAACCAAGGCTTGAACGGGGCGAGGTTGTCGTTTCGGATCGAAATATCCATTCCTCAATCATTTACCAAGGCGTTGTTGGCGAACTTGGTATCGATACGGTTTGTCAAGTAAATTCGGCATCGATGATTCCTGATCTCGTCTTTTGGATCGATTGCGACCCCGATCGAGCAATCGAACGAATCAAACATGCCACTCTAAGAATGAGTAGTGATAAGCAAGAATATTTTGAAACACCTGAAATTCAAAAAACCATACGCCAAGGATTCGATGACCTCTTTACAGGAACATTACAAGTGGCTCCACCTTTCGATAAATGTTGCATCGTTGGCCCGATTTTGAACGAGGGTGGTTTGGACGAATTGCGCCAAAAATTACGCCGAGAATTACGTTCTTTCTTCAATCGCAGGCCAGTCCCGATCAATGTTGATCAAGATAAAGTAGACAGATACTTACTAAATAGACTGGCTCATGATGTTCAGCAACAAACTCGTTTGCCAGGGGCACCCATGGAACGTACATCTATACACACAGGTTGGTTAAGCGGACGTTCACCAGCTCAATGGATGCAAAAAGCAGAAGACGAATGGGATTCGAGCCGTGCTCGAGAATCTGATGTACCAAGCAATCCTCTAGCACGATCATGTTGGTCAATTCTTGGAACCTTATCTCTCATGGCGGGCTCTTGTGAAATTCCAAGATTACACAAATCGCTAGGACCTCATAGAATGGTTACACAACGGCACACACAGCGGCTCGTCAAGTGGCTTGAGGAAGCAAATTGGATTCATCGACAGCAAAATCACATCCCCTTTGCAGAAGGACAAGTATTCAAATTACGTGATTCATGGATAGGTTTCGCCCGATTAGCACTCGCTATGTGGCCATTTCGCGTAGCACTGTCCACTTGGAGAAAAAACAATCCAGATAAAACATGGGAAAAGGCGCTTGAAGCGGTACTTAAGCAAAATAATCCTCAACTCAGTAAGGCTATTGAAAATACCATTGAACGTTTGAAAATTTTAACGAGCGGACATGAGAATTGTCCGGTTCCTGAAAATGTAGAACAATTGTTGGTATGGTGGTCAATGCCTCCACCCGATCACTCCTCTTCCTGAGGCGGCCTTTGGAATCTAACATTTCCTGGTAACAAAACTTGTCCTGGTTCACTGAATTTATTTGGTCGAGCGCTATATGCAGCAGCGAAGAACAGGCCTAGTACAAAGCCGAATGGGGCACCGGTTACCAGTCGAAGAAAAGCAGTCGACTCTCTATCGGTGAGAAGTTGAGTGAATCCATCCACAGCCATTGGAACTACACAAATTATTCCGATTGCAACGAAAGCCAATGTTCTACGATTGGAACTATAGATAGGCTGCAATCTCTCATCGGGTAGTATTGACAAAAATGTGTCCCGAATCGTCCATCGATTAACACCACGTCTCGAATAGATGAATCCGGCGAGAGCAAGCCCTGCAAAGATTCCTACATCTCGCACACAAACCGGCATTTGATTGCCATTAATCGACCAAGAACGCTCATGCTTATTGTGACAATTAAGGTCGCCAAAGGCATAGATTGCGGCACTGTAAGCATTCAATTCTGTCCATGTGAAATTTTGATCGTTTTCCTTATGAAAATCCAACATATTGGCCCGCCCAGAGAGTTCGCCTATCGTTCCTGATTCGACGAGTGCAGGAGCAAGAAAGAATGATGCAAGAAAGAAGAAACTGATTCCACCAATCCAAAGACCAACTTTACGATCTCTTGTTCTTGATTCAAGACCGTTTCGTTCCATACACGAACCACCCGATTGAATCATTTAATTCTTGATGTATCGACGGGTTCTTTTCATCATGGTTCATCCGAATGTTATGGCGGAGTCCTCAACTGAACCAGTAGGTTTGTGGCTTGGCCTTCAAGCAGGGGCATTTCTTGGACTCTATTTCGGATTCAGCCTCGCACTTGTATCTGCGTTGACAAGTCCCGATGAATTGATGCGTATCGTCTATCTCATCACCTTATTTCCATTGGCAGGTAGCATTCTTCTAGGCCCTTTCTTAGCGAAAAGAGAACGTCCTGTTGCATCAAGCACACCCCCCATCCAAAGGACGATGGAGACCCTAGAAGGAATGGATGAAGGTCAAGGAAAATGGAGAATACTAAGTCATGTCCGAAGCGATGGAAGGACGGTTCGAATCGATCTTCACGATTCAAGTCGGGTTGAAGATATTCTAAGACTTACGAACCCACTTACCAATGAATTCCCTGTTCGATACATGGTCGGGCGCGGCGTCGGTGGTAGTAGGCAACCGGAATTGCGGGCGAAAGTCCTCTCGATACTAGATGATCAGTTTCCTAAGACGAGACAATCAAGATACACTTCAGCGATCGAAATTTCACCTGAGTTGCCCGAAAAATTACGAAATCAACGAAAGAGAATCAATTTACTTTTGGCTATATTTTTACCAATCGCAACCTTCCTTGGATGGCTGGAAATGAGATGAACTGGATGTCGATTCACTTATTTTGATGAACGTTGAGTATCGTTCATGCGGGAGGTTACCTTTTTTTGGCGGTCTGACCGTTTGGAGGCCATCGGCACTGGCCCAGTTCTGGAGGTTGCTCGTAGAATTGAATTTCTTTCCTACATCAAACGTGTGCCAAAAGATATTCGGTGTTTATTCAAATTTCACCTTCATGAAGGTAAAACAATCGATGATTTACGAATCATTGAATCTCTTGAAGTGCTAGAGGTTGTTCAAGAATCGGATAATCCTGAGGACGGACATTTGGTTATTTGCAAGATTTTACATCCCATCTCCTCACTAAATGCCCGAACCAATGGAACCTACGCGGTAGCGGGATCAAAAATTGATGAGAATGGCCTGACTTATATCTTGCAAGGCCCATCCTTGAAATTACGCCTACTATCTGGTGTTCTTCGTCTGATGGCAAAGCCGGATCGAACTAGTGCAAGGACGCTCAAACTCACGCCTCAAAATCATCAATCAGTACTAACTGAAAAGCAAATTAAACTCGCAAAATTCGCATACGATCGTGGTTATTATGACCTACCGAAGCGAATAAAAATCACCGAACTCGCTGAACAACTTGGACTCGCAAGAGCAACAATTTCTGAACATCTAACCAAGATTGAAGGAATCCTAATGGACGATTTGTTTTCGTCAATGACGGATGTTCGTTTGACGGTAGATCAAGCTCGTACAATCGTTGAAACAATGGAAGCGGACATGGATAATACCGAGGCATATCAAACTGAATCATTTGTAGGATTGATTCAACGAATCAAAGAGAACATCGCTTATGAGTTGCCACAAGATGTAGAAAACGTACCTGATCTTGATGCTAACGAGCATCCTGAAGCGATTCTCAAACGTATCCAAAAAGACATCTCCTAATTCGCTCATGTTTTTATGAGGCAATGTGCTGAGAACCTTATGGAGGAGATGAGGAAACTTCTCGATCGGATTTCTGATTCCGGTATCGAAGTTCCTCAATTCGTGCGAGAAGCGATGTATGCGCTTCATCTTGAACAGTTTACAACATACGATTTTGATGGATTCTTTCACGATCGACCCGTTGTATTCATGGAAACCGAAAATGGTGGTGTCAAAACCATATCTGCACCTCACATGATTGTTACATTGCTTCATCATCTGGAATTGAAAGAAGGTCAAGAAGTCCTTGTTGTCGGTTCGAAAGGAGGTTATATCTCGGCCCTTGTTGCAACTATTGTCGGTGAAAATGGACGAGTCATTCTTATCGACCCCTCCACTGAAATCGTTCGCCACACCGCAAACTCCCTTGCAGGCTGGCCAACCATAGATCTAAGACAAGTCGAATCGATTGATGTATCCCCTATCGAATTACCAGGTGAACTAAGTAGAGTTCTAATCACTGGTAGTGTTCCCTCAGTACCGAATTGGATGGAAGAACGAATCATCGATGGTGGTTTCGTAATCGCCCCTATCGGCGACAACCACCATCAAGAGTTGATGAAGCTTGAGCGACAGTTCGATAATTTACATCCAACATCACTTGGACCTGTCTCGTTCGGCCCAGTGGATATTGTTGAAAGCGAACCCAACCCTCTATCCGCACTTGAAATTGCCGATTTGATCGAAACATTGATCGAAACATGTCACGAAATGGAACTATGTGGAGCAGATGAACTTCAACAACTTGGAATGATGGCTGATGAATTAAGGACAATGCAAGAAGCAGGGGAGACTGAATTGGAGGCTTTCATCACAGCCAACATGCAACATTTTGTTCAGTTGTGGCCCATGATTCAGTTGATGTTTGCACCGACGCTCGCTCGCCCTGGAGACGTTGATCAAGACGATGAACCAAGTTTTCACTTCGATGAATTCAAACCTTGAGGTCGAGCAATGGCAGCAAGCATACAATCCGCTATTGCGAAGTTGAAACACAAAGATGTTCGTCAACGACGTCGGGCTGTTCGAATCCTCTTCGATTCCGATGCTCATGAAAGTGTTGAAGCATTTTCACCGTACCTTGATGACGAAGACATTTGGTTTCGTAACAAAGCCATTGAAGCTTACCGACGATGGGCTCCTAAACATGCACCTCATTTGCTTGAACAACTTGCTAGAAAAGGTCAACTCGATGGGCAGCGATGCGTAGCAACGGTACTTGATTCGATTCCAAACGTGAAACAATCAGCAACACTTGCTCGCTTGTTGTTGGACAGTAACGACGATGTTGTAATTCGAAAAGCTGTTAATCAACTCATTTCAACACAAGAAGTTACGAATGAAGAACTGAAGGAATTTCAATCATCGAGCGATCATGTCGTACGCTCATATGCTACTGCAATCAACGAACAGGTGCCTGAACTTCTCGAATCCTTAGCGGATTCTCACCCAGATGTTCGTCGCCAAGCAGCATCCTCCTTGTTGATGATGGACTTAGAATCTGAAGAAACAAAGACTGTTCAGGATGCTATTGAGAATGATGATGCTTTGTGGAAACTCGCAGTACCGATTGCACTTGAACATTCACGACCTAATCTCATCGACTTGATTACTACGAAGAATGCCACTCAACGGCGGTTTCTCGTACAATCTCTGAAGGATGCTGTTTCTGATGCCGACGACCCGCGTCTTCGTACTCTAATCGATGCTGATTGCACTTCCATTGTTGCTCGATGGTTGGTTGGCCGGAACGACTCTAAAAGCGATGAACTACGCCACGAATTATTGTTCGATGAACGTGTCGATAGCATCGATAAATCAAGACTTCTTGAGCGATTGTTACATCGACAACATGAACCTTTAATTCAAAAGCTCGCAGAACAATTGTTGGATATATCTGATGATGAACTTGTCCTGAGTGCAGCACATAACCTATACACTGCATAGACCAACGCTTCTTCATGACAAGTTCAGATATCGTGTTCAGAGTTGATGCAACCGATGCTGGAGACCAACGTTTGAGCGTTGAAATCGAAGTCAGTGCCCCATTTACTTCGCCCTCGATCAAACTCTCATTTCCACGATGGGTTCCCGGTTCCTATTTCCTCCGTGAGCCAATTCAGCATGTATCTCATCTGAAAGCATACGATGAGAACGGAGATCAACTCGATGTCACACGCAAAGATGTTGATTCGATAGTCATCAAAGGAATTCAATCTGTTGCAAAAGTTTGTATTTCCTACAAACTGCTGTGTGTTGACAACACCGTACGATCTAACCATTTCGATGATACACACCTCCATCTCATGCCTCCATTCACATGGTTTCTTCCTACTTCGGGAATTGATTCAAGTCGCATGGACATGGTACATAGGATTGAGTTTTCCTTGCCTCCAACATGGAATGTTTCAACACAAATGCGACTTGAAAACTCCGAGAAAAAAGGTACTGCTCAACTCCATAGGTTCACAGCAGAACACAGAGATGCATTGCTCGATGGAATTGCTGAATGTAATGCCAACAAAATCCAAAAATTTACTGTCGGAGGGCGACATCATCACCTGCATTACTGGGATGCAGGAGGCCATACACCAAATGAAATCATGTTAAATCGGTTTATTGAGGATATGAAAAACATCATTTCAGAACACCACGCACTTTTCGGACCATTAAACGAACCTTATCACACGATTCTACACCTTACTGATGGTGGAAGAGGTGGCCTCGAACATACAAATTCGCAAACCTCGATGGTCCCCCGAACCTCTCTTCAACCGGGTCATGTTGAGGATTATCGTGATCTTGTGAGCCTATTCAGCCATGAATATGTCCATCAATGGAACGTTAAACGATTGCGTCCAAAACGATTCTTGGACTATGATTTGCAACGTGAAGTCAACACAGATCTGTTGTGGTGGTTTGAAGGAGCAACCTCATGGATCGGAGACATCATGTGTTTACGCTCAGGTGCTTGGAGTGCAGAGGATTATTTTGCAGATATGAAGCGTAAACTCAAGCGACATCATACGCGAAGCGGATCTTCTTGTCAAGCGCTGTGTGAAGCCAGCCATGAGGCATGGATTCACCTCTATAGAGGGCATGCTCACTCGAGAGAAACTCAAATCTCTTACTATCTAGAGGGTGAACTTACAATGTTCGCATTGGATGCAGAATTAAGGAAACGATCCAAAGGAGAGACAGGGGTTTGCGATTTGATGAAACTCTTGTATGAAAAACACAATATTTACGTTGAAGATTTATCATCAAGAGGAGTTCAATACAACGATATTCGTAGAGCACTTACATCTCTAACAGGTGGACGGCGCCTTGGTTCATTCCTCGATGCGATCACTAAGGAAGCTGGTAATCTCGATTTGGGCAAAGCGTTTTCACATTTTGGATTGAATTACAAACCATCGGATGAACCGAAGCGCAAACAGGGAACTGAAACTGTGGTTTGGGAAAATTTTGCTCAAGGCTGGCTTGGAGTTCATGTTCGCTCACAAGGAAACAAACTCAAAGTTACAAGCCATATGCAGAATTCACCAGTTCGCGAACAATTACAGGTCGGTGACGAAATCATTGCCATCGATGGAATTCGCATCATCAATGCAGAACAATTGAAATCCAATCTAAAGGGGAAGGTTGGAACTACAGCTCGCATAATGTATGCTCGCAATTCAGTCATGCATGATATTCTGCTGAATGTGTCGCTCGAACCCAATTATCCAACCGTTACAACCAGTGATGGAAACCGCTTGTGGAAATCTACTATTCGTTCTCGGCAGCCTGGCTCGGAGTGAGTAGTGATAGTCTCTTCAATGAGACGTGGATTGGTGGCAAATGATCCGATGTGCGGTGTCGAGTGGTTTTGGCAGGGTAGAGATTTGCAGAAAGAGCCATATCAATGACTTCTTGCTTTGAAATTGACTCAAGTTTTGAGGCAGGCCATAGTTCCAATTCAACTGAAGAATCGTCTAGATAATCGATGCATACAACAGGAATACGAGCAAGTTCCAAACGTTGAGCAACTGCTAAGCGGTGATGTCCATCTAGAACCGTTCCCGTTGCCTTATCTACAATGAGTGGCTTGGTAAACCCGTCCCATTTCAGTGTCATTTCGAGGAGTTTTTCCATATTCTTGGGTTTGATTTCCTCATGAGCCTTGAGCCACTCGACGGGTACCAGCCGCACGTCATCTTCGCTCCAAGACATGCTTATTCCAACCGAATCCACAGGATAATGCTTTGTCTTACATGGACACGGAAGGATTGGTGTCGAACATGGACCCTGCGCGCGGAATGGAAGAATTGCCCCTTCTTCCTGCTCTTTCTTCCATGGTCAAACTTATTCCAAAGAGTTTGATTGAAATTTTGGACTGGTTCGTCGAAAATGATTCCCACGCGTGGATTGTTGGAGGAGCAAATCGCAATGCTCTATTGGGCACGAGTGTCAACGAATTCGATCTCGCCACAACCATGACTCCAGATGAGATGAAAACCTATCCTGATACAATCCCAACTGGAGAGCGGTATGGAACCATTACATTTCGAAATCGGGGGGATTGTTATGAAATTACGACATTGCGAACAGAATCTGGTTACAATGACGGCCGTAGACCAGATGAAGTTGAATGGGGTGATTCACTTCTTGTTGATCTTTCTCGTCGTGATTTGACCATGAACTCAATTGCAGTCAATGTCTCCAAAAAGGTGTATTACGACCCTTTCAATGGGTGTGAAGACCTGCAAAAACGGCTAATTCGATCGGTTGGTGAACCGAGCAAACGACTCTCTGAGGATGCTTTGCGTATTTTGCGGTCTTACCGATTTATGGATCAGGGTACTGCAGGAATCTGGTGGCCTGACAAACAGCTTGCTGACGCTCTTCGCCAAACAAAGCCAATGCTCGATCTTATTGCATCTGAGCGTATTTGGTCTGAATTCAAAAGAATTCTTCTAGGAAAACATGCATCTGAAATTGTCCAACGAATGGCTAATGATGGAATCCTAAAGCAGCTTTTTGGAATTGATTGGATGCAAGATGATGTTCAAATTGAACTTCTAAACCATATCGAAGGCGATGATGTCATCGACCGATTGGTTGTAATGATGCGAGATTTTAGTACCAAAGATTGTGAACATTTATCTGTTAAACTTAGACTAAGTGGTACAGAAAAAAAGAATCTCATCCGCCGTCACTCAATAATGGGGCAAATACCAGAAAATATGGATTCATCTATGCGGGTTTATGCTGTTGCAATCGGAGAGTGGAGTTACCAACACCTGCGCCTAGAGAGAATGTTTGCTCAACATGATGCTTCACTCAATTACAGCGTAGAGGATTTGCAACAACTAATTGATCGATTGATGAACCTCAAGATAGATTTCCAAGTCGAACCATTGGCAGGAGGAGAATACATTATGCAACAAACAAACATGCCACAAGGACCTAAATTAGGCGCACTGAAAGCATGGCTTTTCTATGAGCAAGTCGCTCGTAATCTTCAATCAATCGATGAGATAGATACCCTTCTTTGCACACTTTCTTGGCAAACAGAGGATACGTCACGTTGGCCAAAACTTCAATTCCCCTGACCTGATAGTCCAAACATACCGAGATGGTTAGGGCGTGAATGAATGTCTGTTAAACAAGCACTCCAAGCAAGAATGGAACAACACATAAATGAAATGGTAACCACCAATCCTATGATTGGTCAATTGAATACTCAATTTACGAGTTGGCTTCTTGGTTCCGGATTAACCGGAGCAGAAATTATTAAAATGATTGATTCAAACATGGATGCTGTTATTCAACCTATCGAACTTTCAGATGCTCTCGAAAAGACAACAGGTACGCAGCCTCCTGGCTGGGTCATAAACGGTCTTATGTCCGTTCTAGATATGGACAAAGATGGAAACGTCACCGTTGCTGACCTCCACACTTACTTCGAAGCTATCGGATTGCCGAGCGGAATAGAAGAACCTCAGGAACCTGAACCTGAAGAAGATGAATTCGAAGATCTCGACCAAGAATTAGAGGACGAAGCAAGAAAGCAAGCTGAGGAACTAATTAAGCAACAGGAGGCTGAAAAACAGCGATTATTGGAAGAACAGGAAGCAAAGGAAGCTGCTGAACGTGAAGCCGCTGAACAAGCGAAGCGAGAGGAAGAGGCTGCAAAAACAAAGCCTGAACCAATACTTCTCGAAGAGGATGGAACTCCAATCGATCATGCTCGATTTATCGAATTGCTAGAAGGAATGAAACTTAGCAGTGAACGCCGTAATGCAATTGCTCAGTCACCAACCCAATCATGTAAGATACAAATCAAATCTATCGAGAAGACACTTATCGGTAAAGGATCATTGAAAAATGGTATGACCGTTATCGGTAAACTCGGTGGAGAACATGACATTGAAGTCGAATTAAGACTCCCTTCTGAGGCAACAGAGCGTGTTATGTCGTTTCAGCCGAATCACATGATTGAAGCCGAGGCTCAAATCTGTGACTGGAATGTTGGTCGAAAGCGAGCCGTTCTTGGCGCAACGAGTTTTGATTACCTATAGAAGGCTTCGAGCGACTACAATGCGTTGCACTTCTTGCGTACCTTCGTAGATTTGTGTAATCTTTGCATCTCTGAAAAACCGTTCAACTGGGAACTCTTTGGTGTATCCATATCCGCCATGAATTTGAACAGCACGTTCTGAGACCCACATTGCAGTATCTCCAGCGTATAGTTTGGCCATGCTTGCTTCCTTACTATGCCGTGGCCCATTGTTCTCGTAATGTTGTTGCTTAGACCAGGATGCCTTGTACACCAATAGTCTAGCAGCATCAATACGTGTCGCCATATCAGCAAGATATCCCATAATCATCTGGTGATGAGCGATCGGTTTTCCAAATGCTTCACGCTCATGAGCATATTTTAGCGATGCTTCGTATGCTCCTTGAGCGATTCCAAGTGCTTGCGCAGCGATACCAATGCGTGAGTTGTCAAGAGCATTCATGGCGATAGGAAATCCGTTTCCTGCACCTTTGATGACATTTTCAACAGGAACTTTACAATCTTCCAAAACAAGCGTACATGTGTCTGAGGACCGTATTCCAAGCTTGTCTTCTTTCTTACCAACAGAAAATCCTTCGTATGAAGAATCGACAATAAATGCGGTAGTTCCTCCGTGCTTCTTTACACCGTAATCGGGATGATCAACATCTTTTGCAAACAAAACGATGATTTTTGCTTGCACTCCGTTCGTCACCCACATCTTTTCACCATTGAGAAGGTAATGAGAACCATCATCAGAGAGTTTTGCCTTGCAAGACATAGCCGCGGCATCCGTCCCAGCACCTGCTTCCGAAAGTGAGTATGCGCCTACTTCGCCTTCTGCAAGCCTAGTAAGATACTTTTCTTTCTGATAATCATCACCATGAAGTGCGATGGTTTTAGCACACAATCCAACATGAACACAAAACATAACCGAGAAGGAAGGATCAACACGAGCCAACTCTTCGACGATAATCGACTCTGAAATATCGTCAACTGGCATACCGCCATACTTTTCTGGAATAGTAACGCCCTGTAAACCAAGTTCTAGGAACTGTTGCCACTCTTCCGAAGGAGGAGTCTGAGTCTGATCCCGATGCTCTACTGTAGGCGCTAGAACTGTTTCGGCAAAATCACGAACCATTTCTCGAATCATGTCTTGTTCGTCGGTTGCTTTGAAGTCCATCTTCTCACCGGTAGCATCTAAGAGAGGCTCTCACTTAATGGATGTGCTATGACCATATCACTACAAAAATAGCGATGATTCATATAGGAGATGTTTGAGCCGCGTATAGGTGATGTTACTTGGACGAAGAAGTAGTTGAATTTAATGTTGCACATAATAGAAAGTACTCGATTGACCACCTTTGGTATCAGGAAAAAGATGATGAAAAGATCATGGTCGGTATCAGTGAATACTTAGGCGTCGAAATCGGAGAGGTTCTCCGAGTTATTCTCCCACAAGCTGAAACCATCGTCGATGAAGGACAGGACATGTTCTCACTTTGGACCGCTGACGACAAGCTCGCTTTTACAGCACCCTTTTCTGGAACGATTACAGAAGTTAATGGAGAGGTTGAAATCAATCCTGATCTTGTCAACGAATCCGCTTATGATCTAGGTTGGATTTTAGTTCTTCAACCGTTCCAATTTGACATGGAGAATCTGCTCGAACCTGATGAATACGTCGAGTATATATCCGAACTTTGATTTTTGAAGTGGAAACATGTCAAATTCGTTGCAGCGATTGAAAGAATCACTCCTCGCCGCACCCATCATTTGGAAAGGTGATTATCCATATTTTATCCATCCCTTGACAGATGGAGTACCTCGACTAGATCCTTCAGTTCTTACGGCCGTTGTCGAACTGATTGAAGCAGCGGTTGATTGGGAATCGGTAGACCTTGTACTTGGTATCGAAGCGATGGGGCTACCACTTACCAGTCCACTATCTATGAGAAACAACAAACCTCAGGTAGTCGTCCGAAAACGCTCATACGGTCTTGAAGGCGAAGTTACTATTGATCAATCGACTGGTTACTCAAAAGGTACGATGTACCTCAATGACATAAACGAGGGCGAACGTGTCCTAATTGTCGATGATGTTCTCTCGACAGGAGGAACACTCGATGCCATCATCAAAGGTGTCGAAACATTGGGCGCACAGATTGAATCGGTTGTCGTTGTGGTCGAGAAAGGACCTGGACTTGGACAATTGCAAGAAAAGTATCCACACATTGAGATTTCATCCATTATTCGGCTCGAAATGGACGGAGAGAAGGTCGTACTTCTCGACGAGGTGATTTGATGGATTTAGACAGACACGATTTCCAACTAGAGGAGTTGATTGAACGCATTCAGAAAAATGACAACAGGCTTGTTGCCCTTCAAGTTCCTGAAGGTTTGAAGATGCAAGCATTGGAGATGATGGATGAAATCGAATCGGGTTCAGGGGCAAAAGTGGTCCTAGCTGCTGATCCGTGTTATGGTGCATGTGACCTTGTTCACGATAAAATGAAGATGATGGGAGTTGAACTTGTTGCCCATATGGGACATTCTCAAATGAATATCGATTCTGGAATGCCAACACAATTCATCGATGTTACCTACGATGGCGATCCTGAACTGGCGCCAGTGCTTCCAATGCTAAATGCCCATCTTCAAATCGCTAAGAATCGAATGGCGGAGCAGCCTGCAGATGAATTGACCGAAGAACAAGCACAGGAACGATTCATGGATGCTGTCGGGCGTATGACTCCTCTGAAAGATACTAAATTAGGATTGGTTGGAAGTATCCAACACTTGCATCTTCTTCCAGATTTCCATGAGCGGCTTGAACAAGCTGGTTTTGATGTTACTATTCCGATGGGTGGAGCACGCCTTACCTTCCCTGGACAAGTTCTTGGATGCAACTATTCAGGTGATGATGATACCATTGGACACTACCTATTCCTCGGCAGTGGTGACTTCCACCCGATTGGTTTAGTGCTCCATACTGGAAAACCACTTGCTATGCTCGACCCTTACTCAGGTGATGCAATAGAGATGTCCTTTGAGCGTATTGAGCGTATTCTTCGCCAAAGATTTGGTTTGATCATGTCCTCAATGGACGCTCAAAAATTTGGAATACTCATCGGTGAAAAGCCGGGACAGATGCGAAGAACCCTCGCTTTGCGAATGAAGCGATTACTTGAGAAACATGGAAAGAAAGGTTACCTACTTGCACTAGAACATGTCGGCCCTGAATTGATTGATTTCTACCCCGTAGATGCCTTTGTCAACACTGCTTGCCCACGAATTGCCATCGATGATGCCGTAAAATACGCTAAGCCACTCATCACCCCATTTGAACTCGAAGTCGCTCTTGGAGAAAAGAAATGGGAACTTGGATATCAGTTCGATGAAATCCCTTGAACTTTGACTCCTTTACGCTTTGTAAAGAGCGAGTGTTCAAGAACGGTTGGCTTCAAGATGCAATCAGCATGAGCGACTATCTCGACCGAATCGGTTCAGGTTTTATCCTCCTGAATCCCGACCCTCTGGATTTTGACTACATTCCAGAAGTCATGGTTGGGAGAGAAACCATTCAAGAAACAATGGCAGGAAAATTTCATTCTATCGCTCATCCAAACGGTAGTTCTAACGTCGTGATTACTGGACCCGTTGGAAGTGGAAAGACGCTCCTAGCACGTACGTTTTGTCGCGATATTGAATATCATCTCCGAAATAAGCGGCCTCTCCGAAGCGTCCACGTCAACTGCCGAAATGCAACAACCAATGTTCGAGTTGCACAACGTATCGTTCAATCATTGGACCCTGGCCATCCAGATCGTGGGCTTTCGATGGGAGAACTGTTGAGCAGCCTCAGGAAGTTGTTGAGAAACAATGGGCGTCATTTGATTGTGGTGTTGGACGAAGTCGATCATTTATTGCGAAAATCTGGAAACGATCTCATCTACCAATTACTTCGTATTGATGAAGATCAAGAAGGAAGTGGAACACTTTCTCTAATCCTTATCAGCCAAGAACAAATTCTCGATGTTCTCGAAAATGCGGTTATTTCTCGATTTGGACATACCAATCACATCCCTGTTCCTCCATATGACATGAAAGGATTACTTGCCATTGCCCGACAACGTGCGGAGGATGCATTGAATCCAAGGTCATGGGATGAGAATATCCTAGAACTCATCGCCACTTCTGCCGCCCCATCTGGAGATGCTAGACAGGTGATTGAATTGCTTGGAGCCGCTGTCGAACATGCTGAATCTGATGGGCACAAGAACATCATGCCTGAACATGTCCAGACCAAAGCAAGAGATGTTCCGCAAGTAATGCCTGAGGATGTCCTTGACGAGTTATCTGGCCACTCAATGCTGGTCCTGCTCGGCATTTGCCGAAGATTGCGAAAAGCTGAATTCATGACAAGCAAGGACGTTGAATCGATTTATGCCGTAGTCTGTGAAGAATATGAAGTGAAACCCCGTAGTCACACGACCGTTTGGAAATTCCTGAAACGCATCGAGGGTTTGAACATCATTGCAACCAGAGTCGATACAGTTGGAGAAGGGCGAGGACGGACAACTCACATCTCCATGCCACATGCCCTTCCAGTGGATGTTGCCGCTCGAATTGAAGGGCGAGTCGCACGGAAACTGAAACGCTAGTAAACAAATAGCATGCGGTGAGGCTAAATAGGGGCCGTTTGTCGCTAGGTTGCTAGAGGAATGCATCATGGCTGATGGAAATTCATTTGTTGCAGTGGTCAACGATACCACAACCAAGTTGGACCGTACTACCAAGAACGGTAAGAAGAAGACCTATTCTCCTTCCTACAAGACTGTTATTTCCGGAAATAACCATGCCCAGTTGCTCGGTAAGAAAATCGGTGACATCATCGATGGTATCTTCGTTGGTGAAGGTGAATCCACCTTGACCGGGTACAAACTTGAAATCACTGGTGGCTCCGATAAGACGGGAACTCCAATGCGACGTGATCTTGAGGGTGGTTCCCGACAATCAATCCTTGTCACAGCATCTACTGGTTTCAAAGGACACAATCTTGTTTCAAAGACCAAAAAGGGTGAAGAGAAGAGATTCCGATATAAGCCTGAAGGTATGCGTAAGCGACGTGTTTTCCGTGGAAATACTGTCACTCAAGATACACGTCAAATCAACCTCAAAGTTGTTGATGCTGGAAACATTGGCCTCGACAAATTGCTCGGTGAGGAAGAAGCTGCGGCGGAGTGAAACCCGAGAGGGTTGGATCGGTGAACAAGGAGGAATGGAAGCATGGCAAGAACGCTTCCATCTCAGCCTGAAGTCAACATCGGCCTAGTTGGTCACGTTGATCACGGTAAGACAACCTTGACTCAGGCTCTCTCTGGTGTCTGGACCGATACTCACTCAGAAGAGCGTCGCCGTGGTATTTCGATCAAATTGGGTTATGCTGATACAGCATTTTACAAGACCGATTCAGGACAATACTATGCAACTGGACGCCACCCTGATGGCGAGAAGGATGTCGATTCCGAACTTCAACGAGTTGTTTCTTTTGTTGATGCTCCTGGTCACGAGACTCTGATGGCGATTATGATTACTGGTGCATCCATCATGGACGGTGCCATGCTGATGGTCGCTGCAAACGAAACCTGTCCGCAACCGCAAACTCGTGAACACTTGATGGCTCTCGAAATTGCCGGAATCAAGAATATCGTAATAGTTCAGAATAAGATTGACTTGGTTTCCAGAGACCGAGCTATGGAATCTTACAACGAAATCAAGACATTCTTGGAAGGAACAATTGCAGAAGAAGCACCCATCATCCCTGTTTCGGCTCACCATGACGTTAATCTTGACATACTAATCGAGGCAATTGAGAAAACAATTCCTACTCCTGATCGAGACTCTGATGAACGTGCTATAATGCACATTGCTCGTTCGTTTGATGTCAATCGACCGGGGACACGGCCTGCGAAATTAACAGGTGGAGTAATTGGCGGTTCAATCGTTGAAGGTATCTTCCATGAAGGAGATGAAATCATCATCGGTCCAGGTCGAAAAATTGAGAATGGAAACAAATCTCACTGGGAACCTATTGAAACAACCATCACCAGCATGCAAGGTGGTGGAGGAAAGCGAAATGAAATGACTGCTGGAGGTTTGTGTGGATTCGGAACACTACTAGATCCATCGATTACAACCGCGGACAATCTCTCAGGTCAAGTCCTTGCTAAGAAAGGTGAATTGCCAGAAATTCGTACGGAGTGTGTCATTGAAATTAATTTGATGAAGAATATGGTTGCAGGTGATGGCGAGCATCCAGACAAGATTCATCCTCTTCGAAACAATGAGATGTTGATGGTTAATGTTGCCACTTCGACATCTGTTGGTATCGTCAAAGGCGTGGAAAAGGGCAAGGCAAACTTGCATCTTAGGCTCCCTATTTGTGCAAATCCGGGTCAGCGTGTTTCACTTTCTCGCAGAGTTGGCGCTAGATGGCGACTTATCGGCCATGGAACCATTCAATGAGGTGGATGCATGGGCGACGTGCTCATCGATGCTTGTGGCTGGGTAGCCTTGATCGATGGTTCATTCAACATCGATCTTGCCCTTTCAAAAATTGTTGGACCACCTCACTTCATTCTCATTGATTTGGTTCTAGAAGAATTAGAGGAAATTGAGGAAAATCGTCCTCGGGGAAAGAACTTGATGCTAGATCTTCTACTTCAACGTTCAACATTGGTTGAACATAAGGCAATGCATACCGATGATGCACTATTGGAAATTGCAAACGAACAAAACATCCCACTCTTGACTGTCGATGCTAATCTCAAACGTCGCTCGCTCGAGAATGGAATCGGAATATTAGAGGTTGTAAAGGGCAAGAATATACGCCTAATCAACGTTCTATAGAGATTATAATCCTATCTCCTTGCTATATCTCAATCGATTAAAAATATATAAATCCAATATTTTCCATAAAACGTCGGTGATTATATTATATATCCTCAACTTTGTATTATATCACATGCCTGCAGACATTAACCACACAACAACTCATGAATTACGGTCCCTGCGACAAAAACTAGTTGATCTTGGTACCAACGAGAATGTTGCAAGTGTTCTTCTTTGCCTACATAATCATGGTGCTTTAACATCGAGGGATTTGCAGTGCAACTGCAATATCCGTCAACCTGATGTAAGCATGGCTATTTCTGAACTACGTGAAATGAATCTCGTCCACTATTCTCCCCAACCTGAGTCATCGCGTGGCCGCCCTGCACACATATACAGGCTTCGAATGGGTTTGGAGCAATCGATTCAACCATTTGTGAATCAAGCAAGGAAACATGCAAAAGATATTCTCAGCGATGTCGACACAATCAACGAATTGGTAGGGAAAATACACACAAATATTGGCCCACAGTTCACGGTAGCGTGAACAATACATCATCACCATGGCCGTCGAGTAGACGTAATTTCACCCCAGCATCAATCCAAGCATGTGCGTAATTGATGGCTCCAAATGCTCGGATAAGATCTCCTTGTTCAAGGAAATACTGAGCATCATTTGCATAATCATCAGCCATGGAAAGAAGTGTTTTGAGCATCGATTCTTCATCGGTGGTTGATGCAATAGGGGTTGCCTTTGATCTTGCTTTTTCGGTGATTGAGAGGTAATGCTTGACTCGCTCGACTGTAAGGGTTTGATCAGGATTCAGATGAATCGCCTCCTTTTTGTCGACGTAAGAGTCGTTGAACATCATCCTTCCTTCCGAGGGCTTCGTAAAGTTCGATAGCTCTTGAGAGTCGGCCCTCATCTTCAGCAGCAAGCGCACGCTGGAATAATTGTCTTCGCTCATCCCAAGAACGTGCGAGTTTTGCATCAGCTGCTTCTTTTTGTCGATGTCTTCGCTGTTCCTCTGCAAGGTGAGGAGCAACCCAACGACGAATCAATCCATCTCGACGGCACGTAATCATAGAATTTCGACCAAGTCGAATCAATAAGTCACCAAGATTCATTCCTTCTCCAATGCGAACTTCTCCGCTTTCTGAACTCATATGATCTAGATGTCCTTCGATACCCAAAACCCACCAACCATCCGCTGCACGCGTAGCGACAAGTGGTTCAAGCGATTCGATCTCAATTCGTTCAAGTGCATCCCAGCCATATGGATGTGGAATTCCATCCCAAAGCTGACCGTCGGCTGATTGTAAGAGCATGTGGCCGTCAGTTATCTGAGAAACCCAACTCCAAACCGTTGAATCAACAACTCGACGTTTGTCTTGTTGAGCAATTTGACCACAGTACACAACTCCACTGGCATCTTGCCAGAGTAGGTGTTCTCGATCCAGCCATCCAATCAAACGACGAACGATGCCGGATTGGATACGACGAATCCCAATTCCATTCGCATCAAAGAGATGTAGATTACCATCACGTCCAGCCAAAACCCAGCCTCCACCAGGACGATTGAGGATTTGTAAGAATCCACCAGGACTAGATCTTCCCTCATGAACCATTGAGCCATCAACAGTGTTGAGAAGATAGAATGCATGAGCTGCAAGAATACCAATGCGGCCATCCGCATTACAAATTGCATGGACTTTGAACGGCATGCTTCTCTCCCACTGAATCTCATTCGCTTCATTGAAGAGTGCTAATTCAAGTCCATAGGCTACGCATAGATGCCCGTTCACTGATTCAATTGCACTAATCCTTGAAGGTGATTGCCAAGACCAACTAACTGACCAAGCCATCATTCATCACCTCCAACAATACCCCATGCAATCAGTTGTGCGAGTGCACTCCTTGTCAATCCAAACATCCGTGAGCGCCCAACCATACGCGCATGTAGAATTCCTGCTTTGTGAAGTCGGTTACAAATCTGAGATAGTCGAGCCCGTTTAATCGATAAGCGCCCTAATAGGGCTTTATCCGAAGGAGAGATGGTTCGACCCTTAGCTTCTGCCACAACAACGGATTCCGAAGCAGAGAGAGCACTAAGAACGGCAATACTGAGTACGTGCTCCTCCTTCTCGGTTAATCGTGGTCGCGAAATAGCACGCAATTGATCAATAAGGTCTTGATTTCCACCTACGTGTGAATTTGAAGGCTGAAGGACTTGTGTTAATAGGCGAGTAAAGCTCTTAATTACATTTGAATCAATTGATATATCCTCATTCGGTTGCATTTCATACAACTCCGTTGGATCGATTTCATCATTATTTGAGACTTCAAATTCATCGATTGGTGTCGGTTCAATTTCATCGATAACATCCTCAGCAACAGTTATTGCTTCCTCAGCAGTCCAGAAAGCCGTTCCTTTTTCTGTTGCTTTGAACTGTCCTTCCGGAATCTGGTCCAATTCTTTATTGACAATCTTTCTTCGACTTCTCAAACCACCGAATACGCCAGCAAACGGCAAACTGTCTTCTGTGACATAGGAATCATCAGTTGTCTCTTCTTGTTCCTCAGCAATGGATTCTTCTTGGACCTCAGTTGGCTCTTCAACAGGTTCATCTAGAATTCCAAAATCCAAATCAAACCCTGATGCTTCAGTCATCCCTGGAGTTTCATCCCATGATTCATCAGTCTCAATAACTTCATCAGCTTCTTCAGAAACAACCTCATCGACAACAGATTCAACCTCAGACTCCTCTAAATCAAATTGTTCAGTCTCCTTTGTCACTGGTTCTTCTTGAAGAGTAGATTCCGATTGTAAAGTAGAGGGTTTTGGAGCGGCATAGTTGCCCGTTACTGCGTTTCGAAGGACTTTGATCAGAGCACCTGGTTGCCCACTTTTGCTAAGTTGCAACAAACGTTTCGCATCCTCTGTGGGCATATTGTAAGGTTGAGAGGATACTTTAGAGATTCGACGCTCCACTAAGGCCTTGATTCCATCAAGGTCCAAACTTGACATTGTACGCAATTCAAACCTTTGTAACAATTGTTCAGATATGAGCGACTGTTGCTGTGGATTGATTGCAATAATAATCAAAGCAGGAAGGCGCTCAAAAAAATGCAATGAAGACCGTAGGCATGCTTCAAGAGAGGAAACATCTGCCATGTCAGCATCGATTGTGACAAGAGGGAGCATTTGTCGTGAATCATGAAGCATACGATGCAAATCACGACTCAATTTTTGGTAATCATGAGGTGGAGAACCATCGATCAGTTGCGCATACATGTCTTTCAATAATTCAACACCAGGTTCTGAAAACGCAATCCTATCAATGCTCAAATGAAGGTTCGTTCGTTCCCCCAAACATTGCATAAAGGACGTTTTTCCAGAGCCAAATTCACCTACAAGTAGAATGCGGTCAGCAGATTTGAAGGTTATTTTTCTCTCAAGCTCCTCAAACATGGCATGCCTACCAACGAGCAATTCGAATTCGTCCTTGTCGAGAGGACTGGATGAAAATGGATCTTCACTCAATGAAGGAAAGCCAAAATCGATTGTATTGCCATGCATGACCTAGCAACTTCAACCAAGTATATGATATTTCACGGACTAATGGAGTTTTATCGACGTGTTATGAGACGTTAATCAAATGGCCAATCGCTATTTGAAAGCCCCATTAACGCAACATTAACTCAATATTAACGCGTTAATTAAATCGTTAAACCCGTTAATTCCTTCCGATTGATTCATGCATCTCGCAACCATCGGTCGGTTTGAGGAGACGTCATGCCTGTCGACAACAGCCGCCTCAAGGGCTTCTACAAACTCGATGTTGAACAGCGTAGGGAAAAGATTGCAGAACTTGCTAATCTTAACCAAGAACAGGTTACTGCGTTAGCAACAAATGGCGAATTGGATGATTCTGCCGCAGACCGAATGATTGAGAACGTTATCGGAACTATGTCGCTTCCTGTTGGCGTAGCCACCAATTTCATAATCGACGGAAAGCACTACGTCGTCCCATTTTGTCTTGAAGAATCGAGTGTTGTAGCAGCCGCATCTAATATGGCAAAACGTTGTCATGTCAACGGAGGTTTTTCCTCAAACAATGACAAACCAATCATGATCGCTCAGATTCAACTAATGGATATTGACGATCATTCGAATGCAATTCAACAAATTGTAGCTAAGAAAGATGAGATTATGGCCCTAGCAAACAGTTTACCTTCGACTATGATTCGCCTTGGAGGAGGCTGTAAGGACATATCTACTCACTCGATTGAAACACTTTCAGGCCCGATGCTCATCGTTCACATCCATGTTGACTGTAGAGATGCAATGGGGGCAAATGCAGTGAATACTATGGCTGAATTGCTTGCTCCAGAACTTGAAAAAATCACTAATGGCCGCTCACTGTTACGAATCCTTTCAAACTTAGCAACACAGCGGCTTGCACGTGTTTCGGCCACATTTACTCCTGAAGAAATGAGCAATACAGGCGATCGAGGTGATGGCGAATCCATTATTCAAGGAGTGCTTGAAGCGCATCACTTCGCAATGGCTGACCCTTATCGAGCAGCAACGCATAACAAGGGCGTCATGAATGGAATCTCTGCTGTAGCGGTTGCATGTGGACAGGATTGGCGTGCGATTGAAGCAGGATGCCATGCTTACGTTTCCTACAATCAAGGACGGTATGGTTCTATCACTCATTGGGAAAAGGACTCCCAAGGCAATCTTGTTGGAACAATAGAGACGCCAATGGCTGTTGGTATTGTTGGTGGAGCCTCAAAAGTCCATCCCGTAGCACGAACTAATTTACAGATTCTTGGTGTTGATTCGGCCCAGGAATTAGCGTCCGTAATGGCTGCAGCAGGACTAGCACAGAATCTTGGTGCACTTCGAGCCTTAGCGACCAGTGGAATCCAGAAAGGCCATATGCGTCTCCATGCAAAAAACATGGCCGTTAGCGCAGGAGCGGTTGGAGACGAAATTGAACGAGTTGCTCAACAGTTGATTTCTGAAGAAGGGCCAAAAACTCAGACAAGAGTAGCAGAAATTCTTGAAGAACTTAGATCTTAATCACTCTTCTTCGAGTGGTAAAGTGGCCTGGATTAGTCCATCTTCACCCACATCTTTCAGTGCATCAGATTCCATTCCATCGAACAGGCCTGCTTCAGTGACTTGTTCTCTAAACCATTTCCTAACTTTTCGTAAATCGGTATGTGGGCATCCAAAAGACTCTGAGAAGCGTCGGGTTGTTGTCAATCTCCTTGTATTACCATCTCGACGACGCATGATCATACCATGCTGGGATAATTCACGAACATAATCGTAGGCTTTCTGTCCAAGTAATTCAACCAATCTTGATTGTGGCATCGGTTGATGATAAGCGATCAGTGCAGCAGCTTTGAGGAGTTTCTTCGGCATTTCCGTCTTGGTTTCTTTCGGCAAGTGGTCAGCGACATCCGAGCGAACCTCCATGGCCCATTTGCCACCGATCTCAACTATCCTTAGAGCGCCTCCTCTGCGTCGCTTCAGAGTTCCCTGAAGTGACGCTAGTGCTTCAGAAATCTCATCCTCCTCGTAACCGAGGGCTTCGGAGAGTTCCTTAACAGAAAGAGACTTTCCTGAACCAAAGAGTGTGGCTTCGAGAAGTGTTTCTAATGCAAGTTCAGACATTTTACCACCTATTCGACCAACCATTCATGCTCGTCTAATTCAAGAGAAGCTTCTTGCTGCTCTTTCTCAAGCTTCTTCTTTGCTTTCTCTTCAGCAAGACGAGCTTTCTCTGCACGCTCCTGCAAACGCTCTGCATGCAACATCGAGCCGGTCTTAGACTCCTCGCGGACAACTTGAGCCTCTTGATCAGCCTCAAGTGTTGCAGCGAGAACATCTTCAAAGGTTGAGAGTTGTGGCCAAAGATCCTCAATCATAATCACATCATCGAGTTGATTCCCTTGAGTAATCGAGGCCATACCCTTGTGCGTAAGGAATAGTCCAGCAATAAATGAACTTACACGAGCATCTTCGTCATAGCCTTCTGGAACTGATCCAAAGGCAGATTCAAGGATTGGAACCAATGTTTTGATGACCGCTTTGAGAGGAACATTACTGGAATCCATATCTTGTGTGGTTTGACGCAAAGCAGTCCAACATCGCTCAATATCTCCATCAAGATCTTCGTTGTGCATACGTCCACCAACGTTGGTGACCATCTCTTCAACTTCGATTGCATGTGCAATACGATTCTTTTCACGCAGTTTAAGCGCATCCGCATCGTCTGCAGCATCCTTCAGCGCTGAGAGCAATTCACCAAGCGTTACAGGGCGTCCTTCGTCCCGACGAACTCGTTCATCGAAAAGATTCTCGAGAACGTCATCAGCATTTCCTTGCAATACAGTATTGGTAAAATGGAATTCATGATCATCGTATTCAACCTCCCAGCCGAAATCAAAACTAGTATCCCAATCATCATTATCTTGATACTGAATTCGGTCAAAGAGATGAGCGGCCTGGTAATTGAGAACCTCCCATGCCATTCGAATCAATCGACCACAAGCAGGCAAATCCAAACTTTTTGCTTGTGACTTGACCCGTTTCATGAATTGACGTAAGAAAGATGTAAGATCGATATTCCAAGCATCTAGCCCTTCGCTACTAACCAATGAAAGAACGAGTGCAACACTCCGGTCAAATGGATCCTCAAGCGTCTGGTGCTCCGCTTCTTCGGTTTGAGCGATCATCAAAATTCGGTCAGCGTAAGCGTTGATTCCTTCAAGATCATCATCTCCACTCTGCAAGAGTTGATCGATAACATCTTGTCGCAAAAACCACTGATCTAGTCCTTGCTGAATCATTCTATTCACCTCACTCGTCCAATTCAATCGTATCTTCTTCCGATGCTTCCTCGGAATCTATTTCTGAAATGGCTTCGACAAGAGCGGAACGCTCTTCGATATCCTCATTGGTTTCAGCAGTCCTCTCTGCGAGTGAAGCCATACTCTCATCCTCTTGCATATGCTTCAACAAGCCACCCAAGCTCTGAGGTGCTGGAAGTGCCTCAGGAACAAGAGGCATTTCAGCAAGCGTTTCTTGTTCCTCCTTTACTCTCTGTTCGTTCTTGGCAGCAGCCAATTCTGCTTCTTTCAGTGCCTGTTCACCAAGAGCGATAGCTTGTTCTTGGTCGAAGTCAATAATACGACGACTGCATCCATCGCCACCATGAGTAATTCCGATGTGATGATCGGCGAGTTGTAAGGAAACCTTTCGCAGCGTGACCATAATGAATTGAGCCGCCTTACTTCGTTCTCGGCACATCTTTGCGATACATTCAGCATTGACGCTATCGAGATTTTGATCTACTTCATCGAAGTAATAGAATGGGCTAGGATCATAATCCTGAATTGCAAAAATCAATGCGAGTGCAGCAACGGATTGCTCACCACCTGAAAGTTGATGCCTGGTAACATTCGAAGACTTACCCTTCGGTTGAGCCCAAAGTTCGAGACCACCTTTGAACGGCTCTTCCTTGTTTTCGAGGTACAATTCACCTCGGCCACCATTACTGAGTGATTTGTAGACCTTCTTGAAATTCTCATTGACCTTTTCAAGTACTGCAATAAGCCGTACCTTTCGTTGCTCCTCGAGACGTTCCGCTACATCGATAAGATGCTTCTTTCGTTCCTGGAGTTTCTTGAAATCTCCTTCCATTTCCTCAAGACGTTGTTCAACAGCATCATATTGTTCAATAGCTCGCATGTTAACAGCACCGAATTCCTCAAGACGTCGTTCAAGGCGACGGATTCTACGATCGATGTCTGCAACAGAATCGAGAACTGTTCCATCCTCTACAGGTTGAATACCTATAGCACCCATCTCCATCTCAACATCGTACAATTCCTTGCGCTTAGCCTGAATGGTTCGCTCCAATTCAGTAGAAAGAGTGCGATGGCTTCTAGCTTGATTCGCCTTTTGAGTCAATGTTGAGTTGAGGCTTGCTCGTTCTTCCACGAGTTCAATACGTTCATCCTCGAGGCCTTTGTTCTCCTCAAGGAATTGTGCACGTTCCGCTTCTTTTTCTGTAAGGATTGCTTCATTCTCAGCAACTCCTTGCTTCAAAGTAGTAACATTTTCTGTCCGTTCAGCAACGGCTTTGTCGATTTGCTCCAAGCGCTCTTTTTCGGATGACACCGTTGAAGTAAGCAGATTCTTACGTTCAGAAATTGAACGGAGCGAAACCTCTGCATTTGAACGTATACCTTCTGCTTGAGTACGTTTAACCGTACATTCATGCAAACGGTCCTTGAGATGCTGAGGACTTGCATCTTCAAGAGCACTTTGTGCACTTGCTCGCAGAATTTCTGCATCTGCAACCTTAGAATCGGCTTCATCTAGAGATTCAAGTTGCGTACTAGCCAAACCTTCCAAGCGTTGAAGATCACCCTTCAGTCTCTCGACTTCACCGATGTTCTTCGAATGTGTTTTCTTGAAAGTTGCAACTTCAGCACGTAGCGTTTCTCTTCGGATGGCTCCATCCTCATTCGCGAGTTCGTTGATTTGTTGACGCAAGGCTTGTTGTTCTTTACGAACATCTGCTAAGGCTGCTGAAACAGTATCTGACATCAAGCGAAGCCGTTCGATTTCTGCACTAAGGCGCTCGACGTCCTTAGCTCCAGCAATACCTCCACCGAAACTTACAGACATACGTTGCCTTGAACCGCCAACCATAGCCCCTCCAGCTTCCGTTATATCGCCACGCATTGTTACGAGGCGAACACCACCCATGTTTTGTCGGGCAATGTCCATGTTTTGGACAATCAAGGTGTTTCGTAATGCAAATTTGATCGCCGTATCGATTCTAGGATCGTATTCGAGTAATTCGTAAGCGAAGCCAATAACGCCTGGTTTTCGAGCGACCATCATCGCCTTTCCACCAGCACGACTGGTCGAGAGTTTGTTGAGAGGCAGGAATGTTGCCCTACCTGCTTTTCGTTGTGCAAGCCAGCGAATCGCTTCTGCAGCCACTTCATCCGAATCGACAACAACCGATGTCATAGCACCGCCAAAGGCTGTTGCAAGTGCGGTTTCGTGCTCGGAATCGATTGGAGCGCACAACTCGGCAATCGTCCCGATGATGCCTTTAATTTCACCACGGTCTCGAGCACCGAGAATTGCTGCTGCACCACCAGCCATACCTTTTGAATTCGATTTATTCTCCAATTCTGCTCGGGCTGAACGGAGTTGTCGTTCTGTTTCGGTCATCTTTCGCTCGACTGCACCTGCTTCTTCCAGAAGACGAGATTCAGCCCGTTCAGCATCAAGAATGTCCTTTGTAAGTGAAGAGCGATCGACTTTCTTACCACCTGAGAGTTCCTTGAATTCTGCCTCTTTTTCCTCAAGTTCTAATCGAGATTCTTCGGCTGTTTCTTGTGCTTTCGCAAGATTTGCTTCGACAAGTTCAGCTTGTGCCGCAGTGCGGTCAACATCCGATTGAGCTGCTGCAACTGCTTGTTTCGCTTTCTCAAGGTTTTCAATAGCCTCACTCAGAGCACGGTTAAGTTCAGCATGATTCTTACCAGAACCTTCGAGAAGTTTGCGAACAGTGTCTTCTTCGGATTGGGCTTCATCCAGCATTTTCTGAGCTTCTTCCATCTGATTTTGGCTCGTTTTTGCCTCTTCGAGCAAGGCATTCAAAGCCGTCTCTGCTTCCTGATATCGCTCGAGAACTTGTTCACGTTCTCGACCATCATCTATATTGGATTGTAGTGAATCTTCGATTCGATCTTTATCACGATCGATTTGAACTCTCAAATCGTGAATTGCTTTCGATAAGCCGCCTCCTTCTTCGCCGAGTAAGGCATCGATTTGCTTCTGAATTTCACCAATTCGGTCATCCAGTTCAACCAATTTCTTGCTTCCTGTTTTGACCTGTTCTTCTAGAGTTGAGGCTTCTTCTACGAAACGTAACTGTTCAGCGATTTGATGTTCCAATTCCATCCCAAGACTTGCGAACATCGCTTGGTATCGTTGGGAACGTGAAGTCATTAGTTCGTCTGTAATCGATTGCGCCTTCATAGCAACTTTACGCTCTTGCTCGAGTTCCTTGAGTCTAGCTTGCTGCTCCTCCTGAAGCATACCGATTCGTTCTAGGTAGGAATCAACACTGTCCTTTTGTTTCCTTGCTTTTCGAATCTCGTCATCGTAAGAAGTTACTCCTGCCACACCATCCAGAACCTTGCGTCGCTCAATCGGCGTCATTCGGGCAAGGCTCGTAACGTCTCCTTGGAGAACAATGTTGTAACCATCTGGACGTGCATTTGCAGCGTTCAAAAGGCGATGAAAAGATTTCTGTGAAGATTCCTCACCATCAAGCAAGTATGTTGAAACAACATTGTTGGAGGCTGTTAAACGAATCTTACGAGTCATACGGACTTCGTCATTTTCGATTGGCAATCGCCGACGACCATTGGACAACACTGGATTTCCAAACACAAGAGTGACGATGCAACCTCTGGCAGGCTTGTAACCTTCAGCACCGTTGAAAATGAGTTCTTTCGTATTCTGTGCACGGATTGTTCTGGTTGATTTAGGACCGAGAACGAATTGAATAGCATCACCACAATTGGACTTCCCTGACCCGTTTGGACCTGTAATTGCAGAAAAACCACGATCAAGCGGAATTACGACATCCCCACGAAATGATTTGAAGTTCTCCATCTCCAACGCTTTTAGAAACATCCCAATCCCCTGCCGGTCAAAACTGACCTTAGGTCAAACACCGTATATCGAGGACATTTAAACAATCGGTTGATTATGCGTCGGAGCATCTCGTTTTTGAGGTCGAAAAAAAGAGCCGCTTTTGTCAAACGACACCGCTCATTCGGCACTCCTTACAACCGCCGCCTTTGCAGAATGGGCAAGTGGCTCGGACCTTTGGTGAATTTCTTGTTCGGAAGGGTACGAGATGAGCGTCTCGATCAAGAAGTCGACTTCGGCGGGCGATTCCTTCTCTTGAAGCAGACATTGAGCGTGCTTTCTCATTGAAGACTTCTTGAACTCGGCGTTCCTTTTCTCTTTCGCCCTCAATGCGTCGATAGTTTTCTTCGAATTCAGAAACTTCATACTTTGGACCACGCATAAGCAAAGCCCCAATTACTGCGAAGGCGATTTGTAACATCCAAGGCGAAAACGGTAGTGGAATTATATCGGCCATGCTTTCAGAATTTGCAGCTGTTGGCAATAATTGAAAACGGTCCAAAATAGCAAGCCCGAACAAAACGGCTCCTGATGTGAACATAACACGTCGAATACGCTTTGCTAAACGAGGATCAGATGGCATTCGGAAGCGCCCTGCAGTTATGATAAGAATACCCCAAAACAAAAGAATGATATCAGCAGTACCCCAAGTTCCTTTCTCACCCAAACAGAAAGCCGTACCCGTTTCCTGAATCTCTTTCTCCATCTCAGGAATCGTACATCCAGGGTCAGCGAGTCGAATCACATCAAGACGGGCCGTTCCTGCGCCTTCAACGACATTATCTGCAACCATTCCGAAATGGACGTTAGCTATGACGAAAACGATTGTTGCGAGCCCGAGTAAACCAATCAGTTTCCGCAACATGATGTTCGCAACAATCCACAACAAATAGCCCTATCGCTGAACCAACCGATGTCATCAATAACAAACAACCTTTGGGATGGATATGCCTCGTGTTCTCATCATAGGCACAGGCATTGCTGGGCTCTTTGCAGCCTTACGTCTTGCAAATCAAGGTTTTGATGTTGAAATAATTACAAAACAAAGACCAAAGGACTCTTCGACAAATTGGGCGCAAGGAGGTATTGCGGCCATTCTTGACAAAACTAACCTCGAAGAAATCGATGGGCACATCAAAGATACACTCGATGCAGGAGATGGTTTGTGTGACGAAGAGGTTGTCCGAATGGTTGTTGAAGAAGCAGGAGAACGGATCAGAGATTTACTTTCCATTGGTGTCGTATTCGAAAGGAATCAAAACGGTGCTTTCCAACTCGCACAAGAAGGAGGACACTCATCAAGACGTATCCTTCACGCGAAGGATGCAACAGGGAAAGAAATCGAACGCGCCCTTACAACTGCTGCGCGAGAACACGAACGAATCATGATGCGCCCCAATACTCTGGCTATTGATCTCATTCAGAGAGAGCATGGAGTGCCCGAAAACGGGGTATGCGGAGTATGGGCTCTTGACCAAGAGACAAACGAAGTCATGACCATTGAAGGTAATGTAGTCATCCTTGCTACTGGAGGAGCCGGCCAGTTGTGGGAGAGGACAACAAATCCTTCAGTTTCGACTGGTGATGGGATTGCAATGGCCTATAGAACGGGGGCCTCCGTGACTAATATGGCATTTGTTCAGTTCCATCCAACTGCACTTGTTGTCGACGGAGAACGACCATTTCTAATCACTGAGGCGTTGCGTGGAGAAGGAGCGGTACTTCTCGATAGTGAAGGCTATGAAGAATGGAAATCGAGTAAAGAAGAAGATCCTGCATCTTTTTCCTTTACACTTCAAGCGTCTTCACTTGGTTCGATGGCAACACGTGACGTAGTTGCTCGCGCCATCGATCAAAGATGTGCTGAATCTGGTGCATCACATGTTTACCTTATTACAGAACATTTGGACAAGAATCATTTGGATGAACGGTTTCCAATGATTTCCAATCGACTGCGTAAAGATGGCATTATTCTTGGAATCGATCCTCTGCCTGTGTCTCCAGCAGCACATTACATCGTTGGAGGAATCGAGGTGGATGAGGTCGGTTCAGCAATTCTCAAAGATACAAATAAGGTCATACCAGGATTGTTTGCTATTGGAGAAGTTGCTTGCACGGGGATGCATGGTGCCAACAGACTCGCTTCAAACAGTCTTCTTGAAGCGGTTGTTTTTGCACATCGTTGCTCTTCTCATCTTATCGAAACAGGGGTTCCTGAAATCAATGCCTCCCCTCCAAGTTGGCGCTCTGATGGTTTGCATGAGCTGAGAGAGCATGGTCCTGTGGCCCATGACCGTGCAACATTAAATCAAACCATGCGTTTTGAAGTCGGTGTTTCAAGACGCTTTTCTCGATTGCAACGAGCCATTCGACGGCTCCGTCTGTTAGAAAAGGAAATTGATGTCATTTGGAAATCGAGCCTTCCATCTCGTGAAATTGTCGAATTGCGAAACATGATCCTTGTTGGAATCCTTGTTGCTGAAGATGCGAACAATCGGAAAGAAAACAGGGGCCTACATTACAATAAAGATCTCATTAAAGATGTTGAATGACCGATGATAGCATTTGATTGAGTGGAGTGGCAATACCAAGCATCTCTCCTCGACGACAAATTTCTACGTTAAGAGAATTGATTTCTGTTTCTCGTCCTGCTCGTATATCTTGCAACATTGAACAATAGTTATTGCTTGTCTTCTCAATAACGTCACGCAATCGTTCGACAAGATGTTCGTCTTCTTCGATTTGAACTCCTTCAGCACGAGCGATTCTTGCACCTTCAAGCATAACCGAAACAGACGATTCAAACAATGAAGGCTCTAGCAGAGAGCCGTTTTCCTTTCCCAACAATCCCGCAATCGGATTGATGGCAATGTTCAGCAACATCTTGTTCCAAAGCATCACACGCCCATTGTCCTGCCAACGAGGATTTAATCCTGCATCCGAGAGTAATTTCAAGAAGGATGATACCGATTCTTCGGTATGATTATGCACGAATGGACCGATTGAAATCTCACCAACTCCAGCCCAATGGACGTGACCTGGTTGGGAACGGTAGGCTCCATGTGTAGTGGTTGATGCAAGAACACGATGTGCTCCCAAAGTGTGTACCAATCGCTCTTCATGACCTAAACCATTAGCAAGGGTGCAAACAAGACCATCCTGCTCGACAAGGTGTCTTGTGACCTCAAGATGTCGCTCGAAAGCTGAAGATTTTCCAGTCATTAGAACAACATCGCAGGATGAATGAACTGAATCTGGTAGTGGTTGTTCTTCAAGCAGTACTTCCCAACGTTCGGAAGAAATATTTCTATTGGCCAAACCTTCGATGGAAAGCCCTTCAACTGTAAGGTGTGCAGCATGAAGACCACGTCCATAGAGGAGGAGGTCGCACGAGGTTTCTGCCAAACATCCGGCGATGAGAGAGCCAATTGAACCAGCCCCTACAATGCCGATCCTCAAGATTCAGCCTCCAAATAAGCACCAAATGTGATGAGAATTGCTCCATCTTGGTGCGTCAGTTGGTATGTATTGATTGTTGAAGTTGGAACATCGATTGTGAAATTATTCCATCCTGAAGAAAGTATGCCTGGCATTCCAGCAAGGTCCCAATCCACATCCCCAAATACCGAATGTCGCAAGACTACTTCGGCTTCATTACTATTGAAAAGAGCGAATTCAAGTTGAATTGACTTCGCAGTCATTGGAGCATCCCATAGCCGAATCGTTTCGTTGCCCTGATGGAGAATCAAATCAGGGCCTTCTTGCACTGTAAATCTGGCCGATAATAACTCCTCTTGATTACAATGGACGTAGTTATCAGCCGGTAATTTTAGTTGAAGTCTTTCACCTGTTTCAATGGAAGGTAAAGCTTGACTCGGCCAGATGCTCAGATCCCAAGACCAATTTGATGAATTTGAACGACGAGGAGTACTCAAGAATTCATTTCCAGTGCACGATGAGGCGTTCTCTTGATACAATGTACCTCCTTGTTCGAATGGGCTGCCCCAAGCATGAATTTCATCGATGAGCCACCCGTTCTCAGATGCTGAGACGATATGTGGCCAAGTTGAATCAAATCCAACCATGAACGATGAATTGCCAAGCGTGACATTTTGCAGAAGAGATTGAGCATTGAGTGGAAGGGCTTGATCAACACCATTCAGACAAATAATCGTGTCCTGTGAGGAAAGTGATTGGGTAAGCCCGGCTTGTCCATCCAACCACAAGAATGGTAGCCACTCCACCCCCAAGTCTGGGAACGAGATGTTTGCAGAATGTGATTCTTCGATGTAGATATCGAGACATGATAGTACGTCTTCATCGCTTCTAACGTGATACCACTCTGAACCGACAGATGCGTTGAGATGTGGATTAATCATGCCAATCTCTTGACGTGAATCAGATTCATCAAACACAATATCGATTTGGTAATCAAGGAACGTTGGTTGATGAGTAGTATTCTCATGAGCAACTTTGAATTCAATAGACTTAGATTCCCCAGGTTTCAAAACACCATCACATGTCTGCAATCCACAAGACAACTCAGACGTCCAAAGAGATGTTCCAAGAATCTTTCCAGATACAGTATATTCATGATATTGCATGGATGGATTCTCTAAAGTTACTATCAATGAAGCGGTCCAAGCATCGCTTAATTCCGCGTATTCATCGACATCGATAGCATAGGTTGCATCAGCATCCCATCGCTCAACCGGCTCAACAGGAAATTGTGCAGGTATAGCAAAGAGAACTGCAATGAAGAGAATAATTCCAATACGTCGATGATTATCTTCTGAAAGTGGTTGATCGCCATCCATGAGCACAGGGATTCGCGAGTCACCTCCCATGAACAATAGAAGAGGGATAGTGACTGCAAGAACTGGGATCCATATGGTAAATCCATTGAATGCATCGAAGATGAAAAACGCTGCTGTGATAAGAAGCATGAACATCAGGATTTGGGTTCCTGAACTGCGTGCTTCTTCAATACCCATTCGAGCTACGAGCAATCGGCCTCCAGGGAAGGTTGGAATCGGTAACATCAACAGCCATCCAACGAGGGTAAGGAAGCTTGCAGCAAAGAAGAATGGATGCCCCCAGTCGAGAGTTGTTTGGAATGAAAAATCAACTGCAGAACTAATCAACTCAATCAAAAACGGTGGATTTGCCCGATAAGGTTCGCCGGACAGAAGGTAAGAATCGGTAGTGAACATCAATCCAAAGGTCCAGAGAACAAATCCAGATATGAGCATAACAACTGGAACCGAAATCGATGTCCACGCTAATGAATTTCGATCAGGCCATGGTCGTGCATCCATTCTAGGTAATGTTGGAATGAAGAAAATCCCGAATGGCCAGATAAAGTAAGAAGTCGATAATCCTGAAAATAGCCACAGAAGGACCGATGGATCCGGAATGGGGAGTATATGTCCACTACGCATACCGGATTTTGCTGATACTCGAGTTTGTATATACGAGGCTAGGAACAATGTAAAGAGAATAGGGAATGCAAATCCAATCAAGGCATCAAGATAGATAGATTCTGCAAACCAACCTCCCTCGGGACGTCCATTATCCATCCACCTTACAGCGGAAAGGAGCAGAGTGATGAGAGAACCCGTCCACATGTAAACGTGGATTCTTGACCCTGGGAATTGACGATGCGGAAGAGGTAATGCAGTCAATTGATTCACATCGCCACGGCGAAGACGAGTCATCCAACCGAGCCGTTCAAGATATTCATTTAATTCGTTTAATTTCTCTTCGAGTTTATCCGACTCAACTTCCCATGTTGGCCATAGACCTCCAACATGCGTATTTATGGTGAGATAACGTTGAACAATTCCTTCCAGCAGGTCCTTTTGATCCCATGCATCCTTATGCACAGAGAGTGGATTCAATTGAGTTTCATCCACTTCAGTCATAAAATTCAGGCCCCCTTAGAAAGAGGTGTACAACACTCCCACATCAAACATGCCCTTTTTCCAGAGCGATGTGTTGTCTCACTTGTTCTTGAATCTCTTGAGCCGGAATGTTTCTTCACGTTCCATCTCTTCAAGCCGAAGTTGAATGAAGACCTTGGCTTCCTCCAACTCTGGAATCACTTTGAATTCAAGCGCGTTTACACGGCGCTTGGTCGCCTCGATTTCTTCGAGAAGACGCTTCAGTGTAGCTTCCATTTCAGCAGCAGTAACAATCTTTTCAATCAATTCACTGAAACTATCACTCGCTTCATCGATATATGGTGAAGAACCAATGAAACCGACACCGCGTTCAGCAAAGGTTGACTTGAGATTGGTTCCGCTTACGCTTGGAACGACAACACCCATGATGTTGCGTCGCTCAACTTCAACCTCTGGATGTGCACTGTTAGCAATAGCAGCAGCTCTAACTGCAAGACCGCCTTCTATAGCGTTAGCAAGATCGATTCGTTGCTTTGCTAAACGGAATGCTTCGGTAATCTCACGCTTTGCTTCAATCATCACAGCGAGAAGTTGGCGGAATTCGTGGAAAAGACCATCACGCTTCATCTTGAGGAGTTTGTAACCATTCTTGGTTTGCTTGATGCGACCCTTGAGTTTAATCAACTCGCTTCGGGTTGGTTTAATGTCAAGCGCCATGGTTTCACCTCAGAATTCAAGCCTTGTTATCAGGATGGTACTTCTCAATCCACTTTTGGTCAAGACGGACAAGATACTTGGTATCGATTGATGACATCAATTCCCAGCATAGGTCGAGTGTCTCGTCAATGGATCGATCTTCATCACGAGACTGTCGGAGGAAACGGTCCTCAAAGACACCTGAGAAGTCGAGCAGTTGCTTGTCACGCTCGTTCAATGCATCCTCACCGACAATTGCAACAAGACCACGGAGTTCACGACCCTGTGCGTATGCAGCATACATTTGGTCGGAAACAGACTTGTGATCTTCACGGGTTGTTTCAGCACCGATACAGGAACCCATCAATCGAGAGAGTGATGGAAGAACGTTGATCGGCGGATAGATACCTTGTTGGTGAAGTTCACGAGAGATAACGATCTGTCCTTCGGTAATGTATCCTGAAAGATCAGGAATCGGGTGCGTAATATCGTCACCAGGCATGGTAAGAATAGGGAATTGTGTAATCGATCCCTTCTTGCCCTTTACAATTCCAGCACGCTCGTATAGCATAGCAAGGTCAGTGTACATGTAACCAGGATAACCACGTCGTCCTGGAACTTCTTCACGAGCTGCACCGATTTGACGAAGTGCGTCACAGTAGTTGGTCATGTCCGTATAGATAACCAGAACGTGGTAGTCGTGCTCGAAAGCGAGGTATTCTGCAGCGGTCAAGGCAAGACGTGGAGTAATGATTCGCTCGACAGCAGGGTCGTCAGCAAGGTTGACGAACAATGCAGCGTTCTCAAGAGCACCAGTTCGCTCCAAGTCAGATCGGAAGAAATTGTATTCTTCAGCAGTGATTCCCATTGCACAGAATACAACGATGAATTCCTCATCGCTTCCCTTCAACTTTGCTTGACGAGCGATTTGCAGTGCAATATCGTTGTGTGGAAGACCAGAAGCCGAGAAAATAGGCAACTTTTGTCCACGAACGAG
>MDSW01223490.1_pt1 | contig 52324 bp, 50 predicted proteins | sample 811171 | NCBI WGS metagenome assembly MDSW01 (sample SAMN05326641, study PRJNA326480) | marine metagenome | isolation source: seawater | place: Atlantic Ocean: North West | collected 2012
GTTATTTTACAAATTTTTGACATAATTATTCCTATTCATAAAGGGTCCTATTTTATAATTAATTTTTTTAAAAAAAAAGTTTTATTTTACTAAGGCTAATAATTCTCTTAATCCTATTAGTGTTTGATTAATGATTTCTTCAGAAGTTGCATAAGAAAATCTCATATTATTAGGGGCTCCAAAAGGTTCTCCAGATACAGTGACTATATATTTTTCATTTAATAATAATAAACTTAAATCATAACAACTATTAATTGTGTCTCCTTTATATGTTTTATTAATAAAATAACTAATATCAGGAAACACATAAAATGCTCCATTTGGGATTTCACATTTAATGTTCTCAATAGAATTAAGCCCGTTAACAATAAGATTTCTTCTTTTATTAAAAATTTTAGCCATTGATAAAACTTGACTTTGGTCTCCACTAAGTGCTTCAACTGCTGCATACTGTGCTATAGAATTAGGACAACTGGTACTTTGTCCCTGAAGTTTAGCCATAGCTTTAATAACATCTTTGTTGCCTGCTGTATAACCAATCCTCCATCCTGTCATTGCATATGTTTTCGAACAACTTTGAAAAGTTAATATTTTATTTTTATTATCTGTAAAACTAGCAATACTTTGAAAAGATCCACTATATACCAACTGCTCATAACATTCATCAGAAAAAACCCATAAATCATTTTTATTAGCTATTTCTAATGTGCGAATAATTGCTGCATCACTCCATACACCGCCTGTAGGGTTGGATGGAGAATTAATTATAATACCTTTTGTCTTAGAGTTAATTTTTGATTCTAAATCCTCAAAATTTGGCTCATATTGATTTGTTGATAATGTTTCAACAAAAACAGGTGCTGCTCCAGTAACAGATACAAAATCTGGAAATGAAACCCAATATGGAGAAAAAATGATTACCTCATCTCCAGATTCAAACAAAACCTGACACGCATTATATAGAGCATGCTTCCCTCCACATGATACAATAATTTCTTCTGGTTTATATAATAATTTATTATCTCTAGATAATTTATTACATACAGCTTCTTTTAGTGGCAAAATACCTGAACCAGGTGTATACTTTGTGTAACCTTTATCTATGGCATTTTTAGCGGCTTGAATAATATTGTCAGGAGTATTAAAATCTGGTTCACCAACACTAAGATTTAATACATTAATACCTTGATTTCTTAATTCTGCAGCTTTTGCAGTCATTGCTAAAGTGGCAGAGGGAGTGATTCTATCTAAACGCTTAGAAAACATTAGGTGCTCATAGTATCCAAAAATTCTCTATTTGTTTTAGTTCGAGATAAACGTTCAAGTAAAAATTCAATAGATTCTATATTTTTCATTTCTGCTAATAATTTTCTCAGTACCCAAATTCTAGATAAATCTCGAGGTTTTAATAATTTTTCTTCTCTTCTAGTACCAGATTTATTGATATTAATTGAAGGATAAATACGTTTGTCACTTAATTCACGATCAAGAACTAACTCCATATTACCAGTACCTTTAAATTCTTCAAAGATAACTTCATCCATCCGACTGCCAGTATCAATTAATGCTGTGGAAATAATAGTTAATGAACCTCCATCTTCTACATTACGAGCAGCTCCAAAGAAACGTTTTGGTTTATGTAATGCGTTCGAATCAACACCTCCTGATAATATTTTTCCACTATGTGGCATTACAGTATTATAAGCTCTAGCTAATCTTGTTATTGAATCAAGTAAAATTACTACATCTTCTCCTGCTTCAACACATCTTTTTGCTTTTTCAATTACCATCTCTGCAACTTGCACATGACGCTCTTGAGGCTCATCAAATGTTGATGCAACAACTTCTGCACTAACACTACGTGCCATATCAGTTACTTCTTCGGGTCTTTCATCAATTAATAAAATAATTAAATTAATTTCTGAGTTGTTTTTAGATATTGCATTAGCAATCTTTTGCAACAAAATAGTTTTCCCTGTTTTAGGCTGAGCTACTATTAATCCTCTTTGACCCTTTCCAATTGGAGATAGCATGTCAATAATTCGTGTAGAATTAGCTTTTACATCTGTTTCTAATTTGATTAAGTCTTCAGGGTATAAGGGTGTTAAATTATCAAAAACAACTAATCCTCTAGCATCATCTGGCTGTATACCATTAATTGATTCTACTCTTAATAAAGCAAAAAACTTTTCTTTATCTTTTGGAGGGCGAATTTGACCTGAAATTAAATGCCCAGTTTTTAGTCTAAATCTCTTAATTTGAGAATGAGAAACATAAATATCATCTGGACCTGGCAAATAGCTATAATTAGAAAATCTTAAAAAACCATATCCATCAGGTAACACTTCTAATACGCCAGTAGCATACACGGTTTCTTCTTTTTTAACTTTAAAATCTAATATTAGCTTAATTAATTCTTGTTTTTTTAAGCCTATGTATTCAGAAATACCAAGTTCAGTAGCTTTTTTTTGTAATTGTTTAACAGTTAAGTTCTGTAATTCTTTTATATTCATAATGATTGTTTAATTAATTTGGATTTTTTATTAGAAAAGCATAAATAAAAGGAAGCTACGCGCCTCAATTATCTAAATTTATCCTACTTTTTATATATTATCAAAGGAAATTTTAAATTCTTTACTAATAAATGGTCCTAAATAATGAGAACCAGCAATAATAATATTAGTATTTGATGCAAATGATTTATACGAATAAATAGCTTTTTTGGGATCCAAAATAATTTTTTTATTAATTTTTTTAAAAATAATACTTAAATCCTCTGAAGGGTAATAATTCCTAATATTTGTTTGTGTTATAATAATTTTGTCGAAAATATCTTCAATATTATTAATAATAGTATCAATACTTTTATTTTTTTGTAAAGCTAATATTAAAATTTTAGGGCCTTGAAGGGTCTTTGCAAAATTACACAAAGAAAGAAAACTAGAAGAATTATGAGCAACATCAAAATAAACATTAGGGTTAGTATATATTTTTTGTATTCGTGCTGGCCATACTACAGATGATAACCCCTCTCTAATCTGGTCTTTAGTAATATTATAATTATTTAAAGATTTAATAGTTTGAATGGCTAAACTTTCGTTTTCTGATTGATGAACCCCATTTAAGTGAACATGTTGTATTTTTTGATTTGAATTAATATAACGAATTTTCGTACCCACTGATTTAGCATAATCATCAAAAATATTTTTAATAGATGAATCATGATTAGTAGAAATACATGTCATATTACTTTTTAATGCACAAATTTTTTCATATGCTATTTTCTCAATTGTGTCTCCTAAAATATGTTGATGATCTTTAGATATGCTAGTGCACACCAATGTATTTGAATTACAGGCCGTTACACTATCTAATCTCCCTCCTAACCCTGTTTCTAAAATTGCAATATCAACATTGTGCTTATTAAAATACCATACAGCAATTGCAGTTATAGCTTCAAAAAAAGAAACATTTAATGTATTAAAACTACTTTTATATTGATTGATAAACTCAATAATATCATCATCTTGAATAGCAATTCCATTAATACGTATACGTTCATTAATTTTAGTTAGATGAGGTGAAGTATATAATCCAACTTTATAATTCGCTGTTTTTAATACATTAGCAATCATTGCAGATGTTGAGCCTTTTCCGTTTGTGCCAATCACTTGTATAGATTGAAAATTTTTTTGAGGGTTACCACACGATTCTAATAATTTTTCGGTACGTTCTAAGCCAAGTTTAATGCCTTTAGATTCTAATGATAATAAATATGATATATAATCTTGAATCATAATGAAATTAATTGAATATTATTAATTTCTTTCCCTAAAAATTTATTGGCTAAATTATTGAATTTATAAGGTGTGTCTGTGACATAAAATTTGTCTTGTGGCCCAATAAAGATAGGGGTAGGAACCTCTTCTAATCGTTCTTTAAAACCTAAACCTAAGCAATAGAGATGAGAAGTTATTGAATGGCCTGATTGAATAAAGTTTAAATTTTTATGTCCAAGTTTCTTAAAAACAAATTCTAGCGTGTTAATTAATATTGGATAATGAGTGCAACCTAATATTACAGTATCTAGATTGTTTTGAAATTGACTTAGATATTTAGTGGCAATTTGATGGGCTACATCGGAATTCTCCCACCCTTCTTCAACTATAGGCACAAATAGAGGGCACGCAATTGATTCGATTGTGACATTGAATTCACTAGGTTCATCTTTAAGGTGTTCTACAAGATTATTATCATAGGCTTTAGAATTTACGGTGACTTCTGTGCCAATAATACCAATAGAATATTGTTGTTTACCTGCATCTTCACAATATTTATAAACTTCACTAATGCTTGGATAAATAGTATCAATAATTGGTATTTTTGTATAATATTTATTCAATAAGTATTGACCAGCTATAGATGAGGCAGAATTACATGCTATGATAATAACATCAACTTGTTTGCTTAATAAAAATTGACAAATTTTATCGCTATACTTTATGATTGATTCGCTACTTTTTTCACCATAAGGTAAATGCGCTAAATCTCCTACATATACAAAAGAAACTTGATTACCAAATTCAATTCTTAATGATTTAAGCACAGTTAACCCACCAAGGCCACTATCAAATATACCAATTTTTATTTTTTTTGGATGTAGCATAAAAAATTAATTATATTTTTTTTCATAATATTCAATATAGTTTGAAATACCATTAAATATGCCTCGTGCCATTTGTCTGCGATAACTTGATTTATTTAATAATTTAGCTTCTGATTTATTAGATATAAAGCCTACTTCAACTAATAAATTGGGCATAGAAGCGCCAACCAAAACATGAAACCCTGCCTGTTTAATCCCTCTCATTCTAGTTTTTGGTAATTCTTTTTTTACATTATTTTCAATAAATAAAGCAAGTTTTTCACTTTCTTTTAAAAAAGTGGTTTGTGATAGACTGGCAATAATGTGATTTTCAAGTTTATATTGTTCTTGATTATCTTCAAATGCAATGGAGGCATTTTCTCTAAGTGTGACCTCCATAGCTTCATCAACACTATTAGGTCCTAATAAAAATATTTCAAAGCCTCTTGCGCTTTTTGCTGTACTTGCATTTGCATGTACACTTATAAAAATTTGTCCCTTGCTTTCATTGGCAATGTTTGTTCTGTCTCTTAAGCCTAAAAAAGTATCATCAGTTCTCGTATAAATTACATTTATGTTAGGATGATTTTTTTCAATATATTTTCCTAATTCATTGGTAATATCTAATACAATGTTTTTTTCATGAATATTATAATAGCCAATTGCGCCAGGATCCTTACCTCCATGACCTGCGTCAAGCACAATAGTATTAATAGACCATTTTTGATTATTACCTTGACTATTTAAATAAAGGTCATCATAAATTACTGTATCTTTTTTGACAGCATCAACTATAGTTCCTTCATTTTTAAATGGAATAATAAAAAAATTATTTTTTTCTTTATTATAAAAAACAGTAGGAGTAAAATAATAATTAGATAAGATATTAAATGAATTTGCGGGTAAATAAAAAATGTCATCTTTAATAATTACATTGTTTAATAAGTGTACCGTTTGTTGATCAACCTGAACAAAAGACGAATTTGCGGAAAAAGTCATTTTAGAATCATCAAATAAAATTGCAACCTTAGCTTTATCTTCATAATAAATATATTTATATTCTTGAGAATCGCAAAACTCACTAATTGAAAAATAATAAACATCATCATAAATAAATGAATTAATATGTTTATTTGCGCTAATTAAAATAGAATGAATTAAAATAAAGCCTATAAATAACCGAATGATATATTTTTTAAGCATGTACATATTAATTATTAAAAATTAATAATAGTTTCATCAGGGAAAAGAAAAAAATATTTTTCTCTGGCTATTTTTTCTATGTACTGATCATCATTTTCTAAGAGTTGGTTTTCTTTTTTTAAATCGTCTAATTCTTTTGATTTCTTTTGAATTTTAGATAATAATTCATTTTTATTGTTTGATAATGAACTATAATCAATAATACCGTCATCCTTCATAAATAAAAACATAACCATAATAACAATGCAAATAAATAAATTTTTTAAAGTAATGATTTTATCCATATTTTATTTTACCACTTAATTCTTCTTCAATTCTTAATAGTTGATTGTATTTTGCAACTCGTTCAGTTCGGCAGAGTGAGCCTGTTTTGATTTGGCCAGAAGATACGCCAACTGATAAATCTGAAATTGTAGTATCCTCTGTTTCTCCAGATCTGTGTGAAATAATAACTCCAAAATCCAATGACTGTGCTAATTTAATAGTATCAAGCGTTTCAGAAACTGTCCCAATTTGATTTAATTTAATTAAAATTGCATTAATAGCCTTCATATCAATTGCTTTATTTAATTTTTTAATATTAGTAACCGTTAAATCATCTCCTACTAATTGTATTTTAGAACCTAATGTATCATTCAATTTAGTCCAGCCCTCCCAATCATTTTCATCTAAACCATCTTCAATAGAGCAAATTGGGTACTGAGCACATAAATTTTTATATAATTGTATTATTTCTTCATTAGTTAATTTTTTGTTTTCTGAAGACAAATAATATAAACTATCCTTTGCATTAAATATTTCACTTGCAGCAACATCTAAAGTAAAAAAAATGTCAGTTCCTAAATTATAACCTGCTTTTAGTACTGAGTCTGATAATAAATCTAATGCTTCTTGATTAGATCTTAAATTTGGCGCAAATCCTCCTTCATCTCCAACAGCAGTATTATAGTTTTTAGCCTTTAATACTTCTTTTAGCTTATAAAAGATTTCACATCCACATTGAATAGCATCTGAAAAAGAATTTAATCCGGAGGGATAAATCATAAATTCTTGTATGTCAACATTATTATCTGCATGACTACCACCATTTAAGATGTTCATCATTGGAATAGGCATTGAATAAGATGCATTATTATAATAGGACGAAATATATTGATAGAGAGGCATATTTTGAGATTGAGCAAACGCTTTTAATGCTGCGATTGAAACACCCAGCATAGCATTAGCTCCAAGATTTGCTTTATTTTCTGTATTATCTAATTCACGCATAATTTGGTCAATTTCATAAATGTCATTTGATGTATTACCAATTAATGCTGGTTTAATAATAGAATTAACATTATTAATTGCTTTTAAAACTGATTTGCCAAAATAAATTGAACTATTATCACGCAATTCAAGAGCTTCATACTGACCGGTAGAGGCGCCACTAGGAACTGCTGCTCGACCTATTGAACCATCACTTAATTGACAGTCTACTTCAATGGTTGGTGTGCCACGAGAATCAATAATTTGTCGTGCATAAATTTTATTTATTTGAGTCATAGAAAAAAAGATTATTTAGAAACATATTAAAATTTACAAAATAATTAATTAAAAAAGATTAAATTTGATTAAAATTTATATATTTAAAATAATATGAAAATCGTCAAATATCAAAACAATGAGCATCTAAAAATTTGGGACAAGTATGTCCAAAAATCAAATAATGGAACTATTTTTCACTTAAGAAAATTTCTTAGCTATCATCAAGAAAGAAATTTTAAAGACTGTTCCTTAATGTTTTATGATAAAGATACTATTAAGGGTATCTTCAGTGGAGCAATTGTAAACCATTGTTTATATTCGCATCCTGGTGCAAGTTTTGGTGGTTTTGTTTATAATGATTTATCCTTTGAATCTTCAAAAAAGATGGTTGAGTTATTAATTCAATATGCGCTTAAAAATCAATTAACAGAAATTGTAATCATCCCTCCTCCATTTATTTATTATAACCTATATAATGAAGCGATGGAATATTGCTTGCATTATAAGGGTTTTAATATTGAAGAATATTATATTTCTAGTTTTGTGGATTTAAGAGGCGATATTAAGAATCAAATTCATAGCAGAAAAAAAAGGTATATTAGAAAAATAGAAAATAATATTATAGTTAAAGAAAGTAAAAATTTAGAAGATTTCTACCCTATTTTATTAGATAATAAATCAAGGCATGATACTAAACCTACCCATACATTAGAAGAGTTAAAAATATTAATGGATAAATTTCCTAATAATATTATTCTTCTTTTAAGTTATTATGAAAATAAAATTATTGGAGGAGCTTTAAATTTTATTACTAATAATAATAGTTGCATTTTATTTTATAATATGATCGATTATAATTATAAAGACTTACAATCTGCATCATTGCAAATCTATAAATCTTTAGAATGGGCAAAAAAAAATGGCTTATATTATTTAGATATAGGTGTTTCACAATTATATGAAGGTAATCAAATTATTCCACATGATAGTTTAATTAATTTTAAAGAGCAATTTGGAGCTAAAGCTATGATTAGAAAAGTAATGAAATTGAAATTATGATTTCTATTAAATCTTTATTCCAATCATCTATAATCTACGGCGTTGGTAGTGCCTTTATGCGTGCTATGACTTTCCTATTATTACCATTTTATACTAATGAATTAGAAAATTATGGGGAATTTATATTAGTAATGACTACTATTGCCTTTCTGCGTATATGTTACTCACATGGAATGGGTGACAGTTTTTTAAAAACATATAGTCAATCTGATGAAAAAGTAAAAATTACATCTACATACCTAATCTATATATTATTTATGATAATAGTAATTTCAACTTTATTTATAATATTTAATGCTACTATATATGTTGATAATCAAACATCGTTATTAGGTCTATTAAAACATAAGTTGATTTTTATTGTTTTTATAGTAATGTTTGATACCTTGAATTATCGAATTGTTGATATATTGAGAATTAAAAATTATGCTATCTATTATATGGTTGGTCAAATCATAGGGGTAATTACCACATTTTCATTAACAATATATCTTGTGAATAATTTTAGTGTTAATCATTTCTTTATTACATTTTTAAATGACGAAGTTGAATGTGCTTTATTCGCGGTTCTGGCTGGCGCTGTTTCAACTTTTATTATTTTTGCGCCAATTTTATTGAAAAATTTAAAAATTCAAGAATTTTCAAAAAGGCACTTAAAAACTATGGTATCACTAAGTATACGCTTTTTCCCGGCGGCCTTATTTTTTATGTTTATGGAGTTATTAGATAGATACTTACTTAAATTATTATTAGATGGTCCAAACGTAAATGATTTAATTGGAACATATTCTGTGGGATGTAAGTTAGCAAGTGTACCAATGTTATTAATTAGTGCTTTTAATTTAGGTTGGCAACCATTTTATTTAAATAATGGCAATACTAAACACGCAAGAATACAATATCAAAAAGTGGGTAATATATTTATTTTATTGATGTTAAGTATTTCTTGGGTCGTATCGATTATTATGCCAATAATTGCAACACTCAATATACCTTTTATTGATAATTATCCAATAATTGGTCCCAAATTTATTGCGGGAATCGAGATTATTCCCTTTATTCTATTATCGCATGTTTTTTATGCATTATATATAATTAATATGCCTTCAATTTATTTGTGTAATAAGCAAAATTGGTCTCCCATATTGCGAATATTTGGGGCAATGGTTAATGTTCTTTTAAATATTATTTTAATTCCGATATGGGGTATATATGGAGCTGCTATTGCAACAACAGCCGGTTATGGGTTTATGTTTTTAGTTTTATTTTATAAAAATAGGCTATGGATGCCTATTAATTTATCATGGGGCACAATTTTATCTCTTCTATTAATAATTATTGCATCTATAATTTTACAATCAAGTCCTTTTGGTGTTTTTATAATGATTTTTACATTATTTTATATTCTTATTACTTTATATAAAAATGGGCTCAATCAAATAAATCTATTATTTAAATAATTTATGAACATTTCCATTATACTACCCACATTTAATAGAAGTGAAATTTTAAAAAAAACAATTCAAAGTGTGCAAAAACAAACATTTAAAAATTATGAATTAATTATTATTAATGATGCCTCAAATGATAACACTAAGCAGATGGCCGAAGGTTATCAAAAAAAAGATCAGCGAATTAAAATAATTAACAACATAGCCAATAGGGGGTGTGCAGAAAGCAGAGCTATTGGATTAAAAAATAGTATTAATGAGTTAATTGTATTTATTGATGATGATGATACGTGGGATAATAACAAATTAATGAAACAATATAATGCTATTAAGCATAATAATAGTGATATGGTGATTAGTGATTATTATATACTTAATAAAGAAAAAAAAATATATAAAAAAATGAATTTAATTTCTCAAAATTTTAAAAAGGAAATTTTAAAAAGGCCTGGACCATTTTTTCAATGTGTTATGTTAAAAAAAGAATTAATAGAATTAATGCCAAATCCTTTTGATACTGAATCAATTCCTAGTGAAGATTGGAATTTCTTTATTGAGTTGTCTAAATTAAATCCTATAATTACATATATAGATAGCCCACTTTTTACATGGGAAATTCATAATGAAAATCAATCATTAGATTTAAATAAAGAAGCAAAAGCATTAGAATATATTATTGATAAACATTATAATTATATCAAATCAGAACATAATAAAAAAATAATAGCCGATCATTATAGAAGGGTTGCAAGACTTTATGAGAAAACTCAAAATTTCAAAGAAATTAAAAGATTGTATTATCGTGCATTTAAATTAAATCCTAAATCTATAAAAAATATTTTTTATTATTTAGCTGTATTATTCGGATATAAATATTCACAGCTTATAATTAATTTAATTCGAAAATTTCGAGGCGTCCCCAATGCATAAAAATATAATAATAATTTTTTGGGGTAACCCTTTTTTTGATGGTCGTTGTATGAATATGATAGATGAATTATTAAATAATAATCATAAAGTCTCCGTGTTGGGTATAGGTGGTGAGAAAAAAGGCTTAGAATATAATGGCTCAAAAATTATGCTAATGGATAATAAAAAATTTAATAACTCAGCTACTAAATATTTTAAATATTTTAACTATGTAAAAAAATTTATTAATCATAAAAAACCTGACCTGATTATTGCATCTGATTTATATTCTATGATTCCAGTTGCAAAAACAAAAAAATATCATAATGCGAAAATTATTTATGATTCAAGGGAGCTATATACAAAATTAGCGGGATTAAAAAATAAACCTATTATACAAAAAATATGGAGCTATTATGAAAAAAAATATATTAACCAAATAGATTGTACGCTGGTAACTGCTGAAATTGATAAAAATTATTTACTGAAATTATATAAAAATTTAAATATAAAAATTATTCGAAATTTGCCTAGCAATAATTTTATAAATCCTAAATCCATTGATTTAAAAGCAATTTTATGTATTAATAAGAAAGATAATATTCTGATATATCAAGGCAAGTTTCACGAAGGGCGTGGCATTAGGTTTGTTATTGAGTGTATGCAAAAAATTGAAAATATAGCCTTGGTATTAATTGGGGATGGGCCAATGAAAATACAGTATATTAAAACAGCTAAAAAATATAAATTAGAAGATAAAATATTTTTTATAGATGCAGTTCCATATAAAAGCCTCAGTCAATTTTCTGCAGATTCATATATTGGTATAAGCATGATTCAGCCTATATCAAAAAGCTATGAAAATGCATTGCCAAATAAATTGTTTGAATATGCGGCGGCAGGAATTCCAACAATATGTTCAGATCTAACTGCTATGAAAGAAATGATTAATCAATATAAATCTGGTATAGCAATATCACATAATAGCCATATAGAGTTTATTAATGCATATAAAAAAATTAAATCAACTTATGCAGATTATATTTTAAATAAAGAAAAACAAAAAGAAATGCTATGGTATAATAATAATTTTTATCAGGTTATAAATGAATGAATTAGTGTCAATTATTATAATTACTTATAATCGTTTAGAGCTATTGAAGCGTGCCCTAAAAAGCGCTGAACAACAATCATATAAAAATACTGAAATTATTATAGTAGATGGTAGCAGTAATAATCATACTGAACTGTTTTTTAAAAATAAAAAAAAATATAATTATATAAAAAATACAAATAATCATCCTAATGTGTTGCGGAATATTGGCATTGAATCTTCAGTTGGCAACTTATTGTCATTTTTAGATGATGACGATACTTGGGAAATAAAAAAAATAGAAAAACAAGTAAGGGTTTTTGAAAAAAAGGATATTGCTTTATGTTATACAGGAAAAAATATTATAAATAAAAATAATCATAAAATAAAATATAGCTATAAAAAGCCTAAGTTTAATTCTTTATTAAATTCAATTATGTGGGATAATTTTATTGGTACTACATCTAGCATTATGATTAATAAAAAAATAATAACTGAAATTGGGAACTTTGATATTCAATTGCCAGCTTTACAAGATTATGATTTGTGTATTCGTGTCTGTGAAAAATTTAATGTTATAGGTATTAATGAGCCTCTGGTTAATTATTATTATAATTATTCAAAAAAACAAATTTCAGAGATAACTCAAAATTTTAATTTAGCATCTAATATAATAAATGCTAAATATTCAAATTTGAAAAATAATAAGTTATTAACATTAGGATTATTAAAATTAAAATTAAAAAGAAAGGTGAGAAAAATATATGAATAAAAATATTTTAACATTTGATGAATGGGCTATTTTAGGTAAAGATAAAGGTATGGAAAAAGGGCATAATGCATCGGTGCAACATATGTTAAAAGATATTTTTAAATATTATGAAAAAAATGGAAAACAATATTCTGCAGTTGATTTTGGATGTGGTAATGGGTGGGTTGTGCGAAAATTTAAAGAACACTCATTATGTAGCTTTTCTCATGGTATAGATGGTGCAAAAAATATGATTAAAAATGCGCGTAAAGAAGATCCAAAGGGTGTATACTTTAATGAAAATATAGAAAATTGGACTCCAGAAGATAAATATGATGTTGTTTTTTCAATGGAAACTTTATACTATTTTAAAAATCCAGAAATCATTATCCAAAAAATATATGCTGATATATTAAATAAAAATGGTATGATAGTAGTAGGTATAGATCATTATCTTGAAAATCAAGACTCTTTAAATTGGGGAAAAGAATTTAATTTAGATATTACTACATTATCAATTAAAGAGTGGAAATTGATTTTTAAAAATGCTGGTTTCAAAAATATTAGCTGCCAGCAGGTAGAAGCAAAAAATACATGGAAAGGTACCTTGATTATACATGGGGAAAAGAATGAATAAAAATATCGCTATTTTTTTATTATCATTTATAGGTATAGTTGTAGTTGTAGATACGGCTCTTTCACAATTTTTTAATGTTGGCTCTGAGCAAAAAAATGTAACTATAATATATTGTATAGCATTTATACTTTTATCTATCAAATTCCCTGATATCTTAAAGAGGAAATATGTGACTGTGCCCATATATGCTATGATACTACAAACAATATATTCTTTGTTTTTAGTGTAGATTTAAAATTATTATTATCGTAAGTTTAAAGAGATTTACAAAACTGGGAGGCGTACAATGAATCGTTTATTTTATTTTATTTTATTTTCTACCATATTAATTTCTAATCTATGTGCAAATTCAGTAGATAAGAAATTCGATAAATATAACAAATTAGAATTTAAATCAAAAACCAAGGTATTAGTTAAAACTGCACCTATTAAAGCAAATAATCCAAACTATAGGTCTCTGCCAAAGATAGCTGCTCAATCAGAGTTTAGAGATTGTGCGAATTGTGAATTTGATTATACAGAATATGGCTCCGCATGCTGTGATAGCGCATGGGAAGACTTTCTTGTAACTTGTGCTGAACTAGAAGCTAACTATGGTTGGGATTGTTCCGGTTGTGATTGTCCTGGTGATGGTGCTTCTGATAGCTGTGGGGATGGTAATTGCACAGGTAATGAAGATTACTATAGCTGCCCAGAAGATTGTAATGCTCCAGGTGAGTGTGATGCAGGTTTTGTGTCTGATTGTGTAGATGAGGATTGTTGTCCAGAGGGGTGGATTGGTGATGGTTTTGAGGATTGTGAAGACCAAGCTTATGGTTGTGATTTAACATGTTATAGTAATGATGGTGGTGATTGTGGGGCTGCTTGTCCAGATGGTGAAGTAGAATGTTGGGATGGTTCTTGCGCAACTTCTGATGAGGATTGTCCTTTAACTTGTGAAGAAGAAGGTGGGACAATATGTTGGGATGGTTCTTGTGCAATAGATGAGGATTGTCCTGATGCAGGCTGCTCTGAATCAGGGGGTTTTGAAACCTGGATAGCTGATGGTTACTGTGATTCCTCTAATAACAATGCAGCATGTAATTGGGATGGTGGTGATTGTTGTGGCTCTACTTGTACAAATAATACATATGATTGTAGTAGTACCTCAACTGGTCCTTGCGTAAATGAATGTCTAGATCCAAATGCAAATGATGATTGTTGTGTTGATAATAGTTGTCCTTTTACATGTGAAGGTCAGGAATTAATTACTTGTTGGGATGGTTCTTGTGCTGAAAATGAAACTGAATGTCCAGAAGCAAATTGTTCTGATACCCCATGTAGTTTTTATTTAAGCACATTAACTTGTCCACAAATTGAAGAATTATATGGTCATGATTGTTCAATATGTGAAGAAGAAGGAGCATGCCCAATTACCTGTGAAGATGAGGGGCTAATTACATGTTCAACTGGACAATGTTCAAGCTCAGAAGATGAATGTAATACTTGTGATAATCCTGATGAGGCAGTTGAAGGCATAAATAATTCAGATGGTTATGACCAATATTATACATTTAATATAACACAAGCAGGGTTCCTCACGTTATCAAGTGCAGGTGCTGGAATAGATACAAAGTTTATGATATATAATATATGTGAAGATGTAAATCTTGAATATCCGTATGGTGACTATGTTGCATATAATGATGATTGGGGAAGTTCTGAATATGGTACCTGTCCAGACTGTACATATACTTATGAATCATATATTTATGTTGGCCTTCCTGAAGGCAATTATGTTATTGTTTCATCTGATCAATTTAATTCTAGTCACGCTCCATTTAGTTGGACACTTTCATTTAGCCTTGGCGTTGAGGGTTGTACTATACCGGAAGCAGACAATTATAATCCAGAGGCTAATATAGATGATGGTTCATGCGAATTTGCAGATGGAACATTTTTTATTACCTGCGATGGCGGTAGCTTTCAAAATGAAGTTTCATGGGATTTAATAACCATAAATGATCCTGGTTTGGATGATATAATTGTATTGTCAGGAGGTGCTCCATTTAATGGGGTAACAACATTAGAGCCTGGAGACTATTACTTATCTGCTGTTGATTCATGGGGCGATGGATGGAATGGTAATACATGGACTATTGTTGATAATGAATCAAATGAAATATTGTCCTATACAATAGAAGAAGGTAGTGAGGGGGTGTCTGAAATATTTACTGTTGAAGGTGGAGGATGCGGAGGTAATGGTGATGTAAATGACGATGAAATTGTAAATATCTTAGATGTATTAACTATTGTAAATGCCATTAATGATGGAGACACTTCCAATGTGTTGGAATGTGGAGATGCCAATGGAGATGGTATTATTAATATTTTAGATATAGTTGCTATTATTAATTGGATATTAGAATAAAAAATTAAAAGGGAGGTGATTATGAAAGCAATTGCTATTGTTAATGCAATTATATATAGTGTAATCTTTATAAGAAACATAGTTCTTAGTTTTAATTATGGCTACGGTTCTATATTTTGGGATATGCTATACCTGTTGCCATTAATTATCTTCTTTATAGCTTTTGCAAGCAATTGTACTAAGTCAGTTAATAATGTAAAAACAAAAAAGGAGTTAGATATGAGTGATTCAAATCAAGGTGCTGGAGGAATTAAATGGCTATGCCTATTGGTGCCATTATTAGGGTTAGTTTTATATTTAGTATGGCAACAAGAAAAACCACAAGCTGCAAGTGAATGTGGAAAATTTGCCTTGTATGGGGTGGGCGTTAGTGTAGGTCTTGGTATACTATCCTTTATATTTAGCATGGTAATGATAAGCTCTATGTACTAGACGCTATTATAGATTGCATCAAATAAAAAGGGCTACATAAAGTAGCCCTTTTTATTTAGATGTAGAATCATCTAAACCTTGATTTAAGTTATTAGGTCACAGCACTAATGCTATAAAATAACTCCAAGGCTGTAACCATTACTTAAATACATCGTATTCAACTGATTACCTCCTTTCGTATTGTTAACAAAATCTAATTTAATCAATATAATAATCGCCAGATAAAGCGTCGCGTTCTGAAACGAGTTCCCAATTTTCATCATTAACAATATATTGATTTAAACTTAATTCTTTTTTATTGTTTTTGTTAATAAACGCTGGTTTTAAGCTGACTGTCACTTTATTGATAGGTAACTGAATTTTCATGTTTAAAACTACATATGGTAATAATGTTATAAAAAAAATTAACATTGCAAGTGCAATAGAATCGCTATGAAAGCGCGTTAAAGTACCGTTTCGGGTTCCAATTGGCTCAATACCATGAACAACTAAAATAGAAACCGAAATAATAGCTCCAACAGTTGCAATTAAATAAATTAAATGGTTTAAAATAAAAGAACCCGCTACTTTATTCCATAATATCCAAAATAAAAACATACCAACAATAGAAATACAAGCAACAGAGAAATTGTTTGTTATGTTTGAAAAAAACAACAAAAATCCCAGCGCTATAATGGTTAAGCTAATAGTTTTATTTAAATCAATTTTCATAATACTTTATATTGTGATTATATTGTAATTTGTGCATATGAATATAAATAAGCAAGAGCGAAATTAATGAATATTAAAAAAATTAAATTTGGAGTTGTGGGTGTTGGGTATTTAGGTAAGCACCATGTTAAACACCTATCAAAATTTGATTTTATAGATTTAGTAGGAGTCTATGATGTGAATCAAGATTTAATGGAAAAAGTTGCCAATACTTATAATGTGCCCTTTTTTCAATCACTTAATGATTTATTAAAAAAAATAGATGCTGTCTCAATTGTAACTCCTACTAAATATCATTTTGAAATTGCTGAGAAAGCGCTTGAGCATAATTGTCATATTTTTATTGAAAAACCAATCTCTGACTCTATTGAATTAGCAAATAGTATTCTAAGTCAAGTAACTGAAAAAAACAAAGTGGCGCATGTTGGTCATATTGAACGGTTTAATCCGGCATTTAAATCTTTTATGAAACAAAAACATAATCCATTGTTTTTAGAATGTCATCGCTTAACAAAAATCAATAATCGCAGTATGGATATTTCCGTTGTGCTTGATTTAATGATACATGATATTGATTTGGTTATTCAAATGATTAATTCTCCAATTCAAGATATCATAGCAGATGGTATTAGCGTAATATCAAATAATATAGATTTAGCAAATGTAAAATTAATTTTTGAAAATGGGTCTGTTGCTAATTTAACAGCTAGCAGAATATCTAATAAAGATATGCGTAAAATAAGGGTCTTTGAAAAACAAAAATATATTAGTATTGATTTATTAAATAAAGAAATTATCGAGCATTCTGCTAACTTTAATAAAAATAAAAAATTAATTTTTAATCATCAAAATATTAAGATTGATAATTATGATGCTCTGGCAGCAGAATTAACATATTTTTATAATTGTATTATTAATAATAATACAAGCTTAGATAATATTTTAAATTCTATTGAGGCGCTCCGAATTGCACAAAATATTAATAAAATTATTCAAACTAAAAAGGTAATTAAATAATATGAATATTTTTATCCTTGCAGGTGAACCTTCAGGTGATGAATATGGGGCAAAATTAATGCAAAACATTATGGACCAAGAACCAAATGTTAATTTTATTGGGATCGGGGGGGCATTAATGGAAAAGCAGGGTTTAAAATCTATTGTCCCGTTAGAAAAAATGTCTGTGATGGGTTTTTTTGAAATTATTAAAACCTTACCATTTTTTCTGAAATTAGAAAAAAATATTCTAAAATTAATTGCTAAAAAAAAACCAAATAAAATTATTTTAATTGATTATCCGGGGTTAAATCTGCGATTAGCACCAAAAATAAAATCACTTATCAATACACAAATTTTTTATTATATCAGTCCTCAGATATGGGCGTGGAAAGAAAAGCGCATTGAAATTATTAAAAAATATATAGATAAAATGATTGTAATCTTTGAATTTGAAAAAGATTGGTATGAAAAAAGAAATGTAGGTGTAGAATATGTAGGGCATCCTTTTTTAGATATATGGAAAAAAAACAAGACAAGTACTATCATTAAAAAATATAATATTGATGTTAATAAACCCATATTAACATTGTTTCCAGGAAGCAGACAGCAAGAATTAAAAAAACATTTAGATTTATTTATAAATACAGCATTAAAAATAAAAGTACAGATGCCAAGTTTACAAATATTATTAGGTTTACACTCAAATATACAGCTAACACAAAACATAGATGATTCAATTATCATCATTCAAGATGAGCCATTAAAAGCTTTAGAAATTGCTCATTCTGCAATTGTAGCATCAGGCACAGCAACGTTACAGGCAGCTATTATGAATACCCCTGCAATTGTAGTTTATAAAATGAATCCTCTTTCTTGGTTTTTGGCAAAAAAAATGGTAAAAGCACGTTATGCAAGTATGGCCAATATCATTGCAGGGCAAGCAGTTTTTCCAGAATATTTACAATCAGAAGCAAATATTAACAATTTATACCATGCAGTATATAAAATGCTAAATGATAAGGATTATCAAATTCAATTAAAGAAAAAAATTGAATTAATAAATGACAAAATTGGATTAATGGGTGCTTCTAAAAAAACAGCAGAATATATTCTAAACAATTAATATGAAGTCAGTGATTTTAAAATGGTTGGGTTATGTGGTTTTAAGTTTTATATATAAAACAAACAAATTTGAAGTAGATGGATTGGAAAATCTTAAAATTGCTCAACAAAAAAAACGCCCTATTATGCTATGTGTGTGGCATGGAAGAATGTTATACCCTATCTTTTATGTTGCAAAAAATAAAATTAAAACTTGGGCTATTGCAAGTCCACATCAAGATGGGTATATCATGTCACAAATATTACAAAAATGGGGTGTTTCAATTATTGAAGGATCAAGTAATAAAAAATCAAAAAACGTTATTAATCAAATGAAAAAAATTTTTGAACAAGATCATAATGCTATTATTGCTATTACTAATGATGGTCCTAAAGGTCCAAGACATGTTGCAAAAGAAAATTCATTAAAAATTGCTCAACAATATAATGCCCAAATTATTACAGTTACTGGTGATTCAACAAAAAAATGGACTTTTAAAACATGGGATAAATTTTATCTCCCTAAACCCTTTGGAACAATTATTATTAATATTGCTCCAGCATATGAATATCAAGGGTATGATTTAGTTGGCTCTGTATCATCATACATGACCAAACATGAAAATAAGGTATCACAAAAAATATGATTAAATATTTATTATATCCTTTTGCTTGGTTGTTTGGAATGGTTGTATATGTGCGTAACAAACTATATGATTTTAATATGTTGACTAGTATAAATTCCAAATTACCAGTTATCTCAGTAGGCAACATAGTTGTTGGGGGTTCTGGAAAAACACCTTTTGTAATTGCTGTTTGTAAACAATTAATATCACACAATATTAAGCCTCTGGTTATCACACGTGGATATAAAAGAAATACTAAATATCAAATTATACTAAATGATCTTGAAAAATATTCAGCAGAAGAGGTTGGAGATGAACCTTATTATATAAAACATGTATTAAAAAATGTATCAATTATTATAGATCATAATAAAAAAAACGCTATCCAAACAGCTAATCAATTATCAAATATAGATTGTGTTATTCTAGATGATGGGTTTCAATCTAGATATATAAATAGAGATTTGGATATTGTGTTGTCTCAAACAAGGAGGTTGAAAGGGCAAGAAAAAACATTATTGCCGGTTGGGCTTTTGCGTGAACCTATAAGTAATACAAAAAGAGCAGACCTGTGTTATGGAGTTTGCAAAGAAGAAAAAATTGATAATAAATATGATACTGTAGAAGCTTTGCAAAAACTTAATAGGCACCACCTCTTCTGTAAGTATACATTACATAAATATAAAAATAATGTTTTATATATTAAAAATAGTTTAAGAGTTGATGAGCCTTGTGTCGCTTTTTGTGGAATTGCAAACCCAAGCAGTTTTATTGGAGTAGTAAAAAAATATAATAGAACCAATATCAATAAAGAAATTATATTTGAAAACCATGCAAAATATGACGCTAAAAAATATCAACAATTAAAAAATAACAATACAAAAAATTTAAACTTTATTACTACATATAAAGATTTTGTTAAATTAGAAGATAAATTCAAAAATGAAAATATAATCTATGTTCTTGAAATGAATTTAATTTTGAAAGATGAAGTGGCTGAAGAACTATTAGAGAATATTAAAAGAGTGATAAATGAAAATTAAAACTATTGAACAAATGCCAGTTGGGCTAGCAATTATGTGGGATGATGGAGCCGATTCTTTAATCCCATACGAACAGCTTCGAAATGGTTGCCCTTGCGCATATTGTTCAGGAGAAACAGATGTCTTTGGAAATATTTATATTGGAGAGGGTATTAAAAAATCAGAGCTAGCTTTTAAAATAGAAAAAATTGAATCTGTAGGTCATTATGCAATTAGAATTTTTTGGCAAGATCATCACAATAGTGGTATTTATCCATTTGATTTATTAAAGCGCTTGGGTAATGACTAATCCAATTAAACATATTATATGGGATTGGAATGGAACTCTAATAAATGATGCCTGGTTGTTTGTAGAAATTATGAATGGAGAGTTGCAGGGTAGAAACTTACCATTAATTACAATCTCGGATTATAGAAAGTTTTTTACATTCCCTGTAAAAAAATATTATGAAAATCTAGGGTTTGATTTTGAAAAAGAAAATTTTAAAGTGGTTGGATATGATTTTATTCAAAAATTTAAAAAAAGAAAATTTGAAGCAGAGCTTTTCTCTCAAACAATACAATTGTTAAAACTAGCGAACCAAAAAGATATTAAACAATCTATTGTTTCAGCACAAGAAAACAACCTACTAAATGAAACCGTAAAATATTATAAAATTGATAAATATTTTCAATCAATTACTGGTATAAAACATTATTATGCAGATAATAAAATTGAAATTGCAAAAAATGTGAGAAAGCAAATTAAGAGTCCAAATGAAAATATTATAATAATTGGAGACACCTCTCATGATTTTGATGTTGCTCAAGCGTTAGGAGTAGAATGTATTCTTTTTTCTGGTGGGCATTATTCAAAAGAGCGTTTACAGAAAAATAATTGTTTAATTATTGATAAGCATAGTGATTTAAAAAATATATTACTTTAAAATATTAGGATAATCAGAAAAAATTCCATCCGCATACAACCTTTTTGCTTTATTAAGGTTTACTAAATTATTAACCGTATAATAATATAATTTCATATTCTTTTTTTTGGCCCATTTGGCTATTTCTGGAGTTATATAATCTATACTTGCATGGAATGAATATGGCTTAATTTTATAATAAGAATAATGCGTTATAAACCAAGGCTCATCCGGGCAGCGTGTCCACAATAAACCTAATCGAACCGAACAATTAAATGTTTTAAGCATAGATAAAACAAAAGGGTTAAAAGAAGATATAATTGTTTGTTTCTCTAATTTATACTTTTTAATAAGCTTGTAAATTTTAGTAATAATAATTTTATTATTAAGGTTGTTGGATTTAATTTCAATATGAATTTCAATGTTACTTGGTATTATTTTTAATATGTTTTCAAGGGTAGAAATTTCTGGATTCATCTTTTTTATATCTTGAAAATTATATTGATAAATTAAATCATTCTGTCCATTTAATTGGCGGGTGTGTAAATCATGCATAATAATCAACTGATTGTCTTGAGTTAATTGTACATCTAATTCAATCCCATCAACATTGTTATCTAATGCTATTTGAAAAGATTTAATAGTATTTTCTGGGGCTAATGATGGAGCCCCCCTATGTCCTATAATCAACATAATATTAAATTATAGAATATAAAAATTAATTACTAAACAAATTTCTTGCTTTGTTCTGTTGTTTTAATGAAATTTATAACCCTTGTATTGTTAATAACTTGTTTATAAGAAAATGGAAAAAGAAAAATTTTGGCAGCAGTGCCTAGAAAAAATTAAAAATAAAATTACAGACCAAGCATTTGAAACTTGGTTTAAAGCAGTTGATATTATTTCTCTAAATAAAGAGGAAATTAATTTACAGGTGCCTAATGAATTTCATTATGAATGGCTAGAATCAAAATATAGACATTTAATTGATGAAATTATTATTGAAGTGGGTGACCACCCTAAGGTTGTTAATTATAGTGTCATGATTAGTGATAAAAATATTAATGAAATTCCAAAATTAGATGATAAAAATGTTCTGGCACCAGTTCAGTATAAAAAAAATAAACAATTAAATGAACGTTATACTTTTAATGTTTTCGTTGAAGGAAAAGGCAATCAGTTTGCAAAAGCTGCTGCGTTGTCAGTGGCAGAAAATCCTGGACAAACACCTTTTAATCCATTATTAATATATAGCCCACCAGGTTTAGGCAAAACTCACTTATTACAATCCATTGGAAATCAGATCATTGCAAGTAAACCAAATTATAAATTAATCTATATTACAGGTGAAAGATTTATGTTTGATTTTATTAATTCTATTCAGAAAAATAAAACATCAGATTTTTCAAATAAATATAGAAATATAGATATGCTGTTATTGGATGATGCACAATTTTTTAAAAACAAAGAGCAAACGCAAGAACAATTTTTTCATTTATTTAATTATTTATATCAAGATGGCAAGCAGATTATTTTAACATCTGACCAACATCCAAATAAAATGGATGGTTTTAAAGAGCGTTTAATTTCAAGGTTTCAATCTGGGTTGGTAGTAGATATTCAGCCCCCTGATTTAGAAACTCGAATTGCAATATTAATGAATAAGGCAGAACACGATCAATTAGAAATACCTTATGAAGTAATGGAGTTTATGGCATCAAATATACAAGGCGATATACGTACCTTAGAGGGTGCTTTAGTTAATTTATTGGCATTATCATCATTAAAAAAAGAGGATATTAATTTAGGTTTGGCAAAATTAGTTTTAGAAAAACATGTTGGAAAAACTAAAATGAATCAAATTAATGTACAACAAATTATTCAAATAGTGGCTTTAACAATGAGGGTGAAAGAAAAAGAAATTATAGGAAAGGGAAGAAATATGGAAGTAGCCTTTGCAAGACAATTAGCAATGTTTATGTCAAAAAAATTAATTAATACATCCCTTGCGAATATTGGAAAACAAATAGGCAAAAGGGACCATTCAACTGTTATTCATGCCTGTAAAACAATTGAAACGAAAATGAAGGGTGATGTATCAATTAAAACTTTAATTGAAAAAATTGAAACTAGTTTAAAAAAATAAATGAGGTGAATATGCAAGCACATATTTTAATTGTTGATGATGATTTAAAATTAACAGCATTAATTACAAAATTTTTAGAAAACCATTCTTTTAAAGTTTCTTCGTTTGATAACCCTAAAAAAGCATTAGAGTTATTAAGAGAAAAACATTCTTTTGAGTTGATTATTTTAGATATTACAATGCCAGAAATGGATGGATTTCAGGTTCTAAGAGAAATACGAAAAAATTCTACTATACCCGTTATTATGCTAACTGCAAGAGGAGAGGTTTCTGATAGAATTGTAGGCTTAGAATTGGGTGCTGATGATTATATGCCTAAACCGTTTGAACCAGAAGAATTAATCGCAAGAATTCAATCAATTTTACGTAGAATAAAAACACCGGAGACAATGGTTGATAATTTAATTTTTGAACATTTAGAAATAGATAAGCTGAAGCAAGAAGTCATGCTAAATGGGCAATTTGTTTCATTGTCTACTACAGAGTTTGAAGCTTTATTATTGTTTGCTGAAAATTGTGGCCAAATTTTAGATAGAGATTTTTTGGTGGAAAACTTACGAGGTATTTCTTGGCAATCATATGATAGGTCGATTGATGTTTTGGTAAGTCGATTACGAAGCAAATTGAATAAATTAGATCCAGATACGGAATATATTAAAACAATTCATGGTGTTGGGTATAAATTTATAGATAGGATTAAACAATAAAAACGTTTTATCAAAATATTAAATCTATTGGGGTTTTTAAGAAAATTGCATTAGTGGTTTTATCTTTTTCAGCAATTACTTATTTTTTATCCAATAATTTAACCAAAGCTCAATATAGCTCGCAAGATATGCTGCTAGAATATCAAAATTTTGTTTTATATCAAATGATGGTGGAAAAATGGAATAACAATCTAAATGATAAAGAGCAAATCATTTCTGATTTAAAACAAATGAATTTATCTTCATATGTTGGTATATACCATGATATTAATCAAAATAATGAATTAGACTTAAGTGTAGATACATTAATTAATTCTTGGTCCTATAAACAAAATAAACAATTGTTTGATTATAACGACTATGAAAGGCATGGCGTATACCAAACGCTAGCTGATAGTTTAGGAGTTGAATCAACTATAAAACTTCCTTATGCTTCTTATGGTTTTTTTGGAAAAAACCAACTGCCAGCAACTTTTGTAGAGTTTATAGCGAAGGATAACAAACAACAAGTTGTAGGGTATTGGTTAATTACTGATTATCCCTTGCCAGTTGATATTTCGTGGCCAGAAATTATATTAGCTTTTGCGTTGCTTTTAATTTTAGGTTTAACGTTTATTATTATTCGTGGTTTTTTGCAACCAATTCAAAATATAATTAGCCATGTAAAGAAATTAAAAAGAGGTACTTTAAATGAAAAAATACCCGTTACCTCCAATGATGAGCTAGGCAAACTTTCAGAAACTATTAATAAAATGACTGAAGATATTAATCTTTTAGTTAATCAAAAACAAAATTTATTAATAGATGTGAGCCATGAATTAAAAACTCCTTTAACACGATTAAAATTTATAGTTGCAAACATGCAACTAAATGCTGAAGATAATACTAGCCTTAATAAGGAAATTAATTTTTTACAGGATATGATATCAAACATGTTGCTCTCTGATAAATTAAGCACCCCATATATTGAAGATTTAGAAAAAAAAGAAATAGTGCTTGAAAAACTTATTCAAAACGCTTGTGATATGTTCTATCAAATTGAAAAAAAATTAAAAATTATTAAAAATAGTGATATAAATTCTACCATAATAGCTGATCCTTATAAATTATCTTTAGCAATTAAAAATTTAATTGATAATGCTTTAAAGTATGGAAGCCAAGAAAAATTAATAGAGCTAACTGTTTATAATCAAGGTAAGTCAATAGAGATTTGTGTCCAAGATTTTGGAAAGGGTATTAAAAAAGAGCAAATTACTGAAATTATTAAACCATTATATCGAGGGCGCGCAGCTAAAGAAAAAAATAAATCTGGTTTTGGTTTAGGTTTGGCAATTACAAAAAAAATTGTAGAGGCCCATAATGGTTTTTTAAAAATTAAAAGTCAAGAAGGTAAGGGTTCAAAGTTTATTATAGTCTTGCCAAAGGGGGTTGATTAATATCAAAAGTGTCAATAAAGTAATTTTAATTGGTTATTTAGGCGCAAAGCCTGAAGGTAGATATACGCAGCAAGGTGTGTCTACTGCAAGTTTTTCATTAGCCACGAATGAATTCTGGGTTGATACCAACAAACAAAAACATGAGCACACAGAGTGGCATCATATTATTGTTTGGAATCAGTTGGCGGACTTTGTGGCTAAATATCTTGATAAAGGACATCAAATATATTTAGAAGGAACTATTAAAACTCGAACTTGGAAAGATAAAAATAATGAAATTAAAAAAGTAACTGAAATTATTGCAAGCCAAGTAGTTTCGTTAGAAAAAAACAAAATGTGATATATATCAACAATCTGTTTTTTCTTTTAGTTTTATATTAAATTTTAAGTTAAATTAGGTTAGAAAGGTGGATAATAATTATGATAAAATTTATATTTATATTAACATTTTTACTAAGTTTTTCTTTTGCGTCGCATGAAATAGAGGAGGCAGACAAATACTATTCTTCATTAAATCAAGAGGAAGAGGTAATTAGTGCTGATTATGGCAAGAAAAAAGACAAGGCGCCACTTAGAAAGAGATATTTAAAACGAAAAAGGAAAGTTAGAAACCCTGCTCAGGGAAAATAACTACAATATTTAAGGGGCATTTAATTGCCCCTTTTTTTTATATATGAAAAAAACATCTCCACATTATAAAGATTTAGAAGTAGTAAAAAATGCATATAATGATCGAGATTATACTATAGATGTTAATATTCCAGAATTTAATTGTGTGTGCCCTAAAACTGGTCTCCCTGATTTTGGTGCTCTGCATATACAATATGTTCCAAATCAATATATTGTTGAGCTTAAGTCTTTAAAATTATATATCGTGAAGTTTCGAAATGTTGGGATTTTTCATGAACATGTAACAAATCAGATTTTAGATGATTTTAAAAAAGCTTGTAAACCTAAAAAAATAAATATAATAGGAGACTTTCATCCTAGAGGTGGAATTAAGACAACAGTAACGTCTAATTGGAATAAATAAAAATAATTTTGCTTGTAATTATATCTTTATTTATTAAATTTCGGGACTTTATAAGGACTTTTTATGAAAACAACTATTCGAATTAGTAATAGAAAAAGAAAAAATAAGCATGGGTTTCGAGAAAGAAATTCAACTAAAAACGGACAAGCTATTTTGTCGCGTAGAAGAAAAAAAGGGCGCAAAAGCTTAACTGTTAGCTCAAGTTGAAACATTCTATTTCAAATCAAGATTTTAAACAAATATTATTTAAAACCAAATCCCTGCACATCAGGGATTTGTTGTTTTATTATAGAAATAATATAAAAAATGGTGTTTCTTTTATTGTGAATCGAAAAAAGGGGAATGCTGTTTATCGTAATTTGTTTAAACGAAGGTGCAGATCTCTTTTTAATCAATATCAAAACGTTCAATTAAAAAACATGCAAATTATTATTAAGCCCGTCAAAAATTTAAAAAATAATTATGCTTGGAAAGAATTAAAGCAGTCGTTTGAAGAATTTTCATGTAAATTAGAACCATGAAATATATTGTTATTAATATAATAAAATTATATCAACTAACTATAGGTTTATATATGAGGGGTGCATGTAGATTTTCTCCTACTTGCTCAGAATACATGAAGCTATCAATATTAAAATACGGCATAATAAAGGGTGTGCGATTAGGTTTTTTTCGTTTAATAAAATGTCACCCATATTCAAAACAGTATGGAATAGATGAGGTATAAATGGATATTAAAAGATTATTATTAGCGTTAGCTTTAAGTTTTGTTTTTATTATTACCTGGAATGTTTTTTTTCCTCCAGAAGAAGAGGTTCAAGAATTAGAGGCTCCAAAGAAACCAGAAGTTTCCCAGCCTGAAATAAGACAAGTGCAAGAAGAATTATCAATTGTTATTGAAAACGCTCATTCAAGCACGACTACCACAATATCTACCCCTTTAACAATATTAGAGTTAGGTAATGGCGCAACATCTATTCACAATTTAAAAGTTGTGGAAAACAATACAAACAATACTTATAAACATGCAGGCTCTTGGGATGATGCTGGCCAAAATTATATTGCAGATTCTCCCGTAGAGCTAATTCGTAATGCCACTTGTAATCCTTGTTTGATAATCGAAGGAAAGAGTGTTCATTTTCAACAAAATAATTTTTATCAAAAAAACAACTCCCAAATTATTGAGTCTGTTTCGGAAGAAAAAATTATTAAAGAAACTATTATATATAATGATTCATATGTTGTTGATCATAAGTTTAAAAATTTACCAGACAAAAATATAATTTTAGTTTGGGACGCTGGTTTGTTGCCATCAGAACAATTAATTAAAGATGATTTGTCATATTTTTCAGTATATGCACAAAATCAAGAAAGCTATGAAGAAGAATATTTGGCCTCTATTGATACAGAAAAAAGTTTTACTTTTAATGAGAATGTTGGTTGGGCTGGTTTAAAAAGTAAATATTTTATCAAAGCTATTACCAATTATGATTATAATAATTTAAAAGCAAAAAAGGTTGTTTTTAATGTTAGTCCTGCTCAAATAATAGATGGCGTACAAACAGTGGATGCTAATATGGAATATCATTATGGCTACCAAGATTTAGAAGGTGGAAGCTTAGAGTTTAGCTCATATATTGGTCCAATTGACCTAAAATATCTTAATCAAGAAAAAAACAAACATTTAAGCCAGCTTTTTGGTTTTGGTTGGTTTTTTATTGGGTATTTAGGTAAAGCGGTTATGTGGCTTTTAACAACTTTATATTCTATAATACCTAATTATGGTGTTGTCTGTATTTTGTTTGCATTTATTATTAGATTTTTTACTGGCCCTTTAACTAAAAAAAGTTTTTTGTCAAATCAGAAAATGCAAGCAATACAACCAAAACTAAAAAAAATCCAGGAAAAATATAAAGATGATTCAACAAAGCTTAATCAAGAAATTATGGGCCTCTATCAAAAAGAGGGTGTAAACCCATTGGGGGGCTGTTTGCCTATCTTAATACAAATGCCTTTGTTAATTGCTTTATTTCAAGTTTTTAGAAAAACAATTGAATTTCGCGGCGCGCCCTTTTTACCTTTTTGGATAACAGACTTGTCTCAACCAGATGTTGTTTTACAATTTGATTTTTTAAAAGATATTTGGGGTATAAATTATTTCTTTGGCCATGGTATTGCTTTATTGCCAATTATTATGGGTGTCGTTATGTTTTTAAATATGAGAATGACCGCCACCGCAAATATTAATCCTTCACAAACCTCCACAATGTATATTATGAATGGGTTTTTTATATTATTATTTAATACTTTCCCTTCGGGTTTAAATTTATACTATACTGTCTATAATGTTTTAAATTTCTTACAACAAAGAAAACTGCAAAAAATAAAATCATAAACAAGTACTGTGAATTATTATAATAACGATGTGATTATAGCGCGGTCTACCCCAATTGGGTCTTCTGCGATAGCTTTAATTAGAATTTCAGGTTTAGATTTAAAAAAGTTTTTGCCTTTAATCTTTAAAGACAAAAAAATAAAATCACGATATAATTATACTGTGGAGTTTACAGGCTTTGAATCAAAAGAAGCAATTGATACCTGTGTTGTTGTATACTATCAAGCTCCAGCCTCTTTTACTGGTGAAGATGTCTTAGAAATTTCTTGTCATGGCAATGATCTGATTATAGAAAAAATCATTAATGAATTTATAGCAAAGGGCGTTAGAGTTGCTTATCCAGGAGAATTTTCATATAGGGCTTTTCAAAATAATAAAATTGATTTAATACAGGCAGAGTCAATTGCTGAAAAAATTGCTTTAAATAGCGGTTCATATGGTGTTGCTTTACAAAACATGGAAAACGGTACTGTTTCTAAACAATTTATGTCTTTAAAAGAGTCTATATTAAAAACTTTATCAATTATAGAACACGAATTAGATTTTAGTGAAGAAGAAATTACACATTTAAGTGTTGATTCTATTAAAGCTGATTTTATAAATATTGAAAAAAACTTAAACAAAATATTAAAGAGCTATTCTTTGATAAAAAAGGTAAGCCAGGGATATAAGGTTGTGATTGTGGGTGTGCCTAATGCAGGAAAGTCGACATTATTTAATACAATTTTAGGGGTTGATAAATCAATTGTAACACATATAGAGGGCACAACTAGAGATGTTTTGGAATCAAAAATTATGTTAAAAAACATACCTTTTACGTTTTATGATACTGCGGGCTATAGAAAAACAACAGATATTATTGAAGGTTTAGGTATTAGGAGGGGCTTAGATAAAGTTGAGGGTGCAGATATTGTGTTAATTTTGGATGAAAAAAAACCAAAAAAAATAATGGAACTCCTAATAAAAGAAAAAATTATAAATCAAAAACAAAAAATTCTATGTATAAAAACTAAGTGTGACGATTTAAAGCAAGGAGTTTTATTTAAAGAGAAAGAAATAAGGCTGGCAGCAAAAAATAATGTGGGAACAGGTTTGTTATTAACACATTTATTAACGTTAATAAATTCAGGTTTTGAAAATTCTATATATGATAATGTTGCTGTTTGCAATGAGCGCCAATGGTTGTTGGTTAAACAAGCAAAAGAAAAGATTGGTGATGTGTTAATAGAATTAAATGATGGTTATTCAATGGATATTCTTGCTTCAAGTTGTAGGGATTTTGTTGAAATTATTGAAGAGCTTTTAGGACAGATTACCTCAAATGACGTTTTAAATAATATTTTTAAAGGTTTTTGTGTTGGAAAATAAAAAAATAGTTGTTGTAGGTGGTGGTCATGCCGGCATTGAAGCTGCCTTAATTATAAATAAGCTTGGATATCATTGTGTTATGGTAACAATGAATAAAGATGCTATCGGTCGTTTATCTTGTAATCCTGCTATTGGAGGGCTTGCAAAAGGTCACTTAGTTAGAGAACTTGATGCTCTGGGTGGAATTATGGGCCGTGTAGCTGACGACACAACTTTACAACATAAGGTTTTAAATAAATCTAAGGGCCGGGCGGTGTGGTCTCCTCGATCACAAGTAGATAAAATTAAATATACAAAAAAAGTAAAAAAGCTAATTAAAGATGCAAAAAAAATTACCATTATTGAAGATGAGGTTATTAATTTTAATGTAAAGAATAATAAAGTAGATAGTGTTGTATTAAAAAATAATGAAATTTTAGAATGTGCTGCTTTAATTGTAACGTGTGGGACCTTTATGTCCGGCTTAATACATATTGGAAACAAAAGCTTTAAGGGTGGTCGAATGGGAGAAAAGCGCTCATATGGCCTAACCGAAGCTTTGGTAGATTATGGTTTTTCAATCAAAAGATTAAAAACAGGTACTCCACCTAGGGCTTATACAAGCAGCATTAATTGGGGGCAACTAGAAGTTGCGGACGGAGATTTAAATCCACAACCTTTCTCTATGTTAACACCCACACCCTTTAAACCTAAAAATATTCCCTGTTACTTGGCTTATACAACTAAAAAAACACACAATATAATTAAAAAAAATATTAATTCCTCTGCTATGTTTTCAGGGAAAATTTCTGGTGTTGGTCCAAGATATTGTCCTAGCGTTGAAGATAAAATTATTCGGTTTGAAGATAAGCCTCAGCATCAACTTTTTTTGGAACCTGAATGGGAAAACGCAAATCAAATTTATATTAATGGGTTTTCTACAAGCTTGCCTGAAAAAATACAATTAGAGGCTCTGCAGACCATAAAGGGCCTAGAAAAAATAGAGTTAATTAGGCCGGGTTACGCAATTGAATATGACTATTTTCCTTCTCATCAATTAAAAGTGTCTTTAGAAACCAAGTTGTTTGCTGGTCTTTTTTTTGCTGGTCAAATTAATGGCACATCAGGCTATGAAGAGGCTGCAGCCCAAGGGTTGTTAGCGGGTATCAACAGTGTGCGGTATGCCTTAAAAAAAGAGCCTTTAGTTTTAAATAGATCAGGCTCTTATATTGGTGTAATGGTCGATGATTTGATAACTAAAAGTATTAATGAGCCATACAGAATGTTTACTTCACGCTCAGAAAACAGGTTGTCTTTAAGGGCAGAAACCGCGCCACTTCGTTTGGGCCCCATTGCAAAACAGCATAACCTTTATACAGATAAGCAGCTTTTGGTGTTTAAAAATTTTCAAACTTCTTATAATAATTTAATGTTAAAAATTAAAAAAGAAAGGTTTGTTTATAATAACAAAAAAGAGCCTTTATATAAGCTTTTAAAAAGACCTGATGTTTATTTAGAAAACTTACAAGGAGAGGGTATTGTAAAAATTAAAACTTCTTTTGATTCTGATGTTATTTTTGCGGTAGAAACAGCAATTAAATATGAGGGGTATGAGGTTAGAGAGAAAAAACGAAACGAAAAAATTAAAGGTTTAGAACTCCAAAAAATACCAAAAAACATTAATTATAAAAAAATCTTAAACTTGTCAACAGAATCTAAAGAAAAATTAGTTTTAGTTCGTCCAGAAACGCTGGGGCAGGCAGGGCGCATTGATGGTGTTAGGTCTGCTGATTTGGCGGTTTTATTAATTTATTTAAATAAAAATGTTTCACGTGAAACACAAACAAAATGAAGGATTTTCAGGCTCAGGCCCTACATTCTCTAACACACAATATTAATAGTTTTGCTGTTAAAGAGGTTGTGGATCTTGCTGTTGTTTCAAGAAAAAGGGTTGCTCTTTTAGTTTCTAAAAATCAATACCTTGATTTGCTGGGCTCCTTTGGTCTCTTCTTAAATCATAAAAACCTTCTGTTGGTTGGTTCTGTTGATTTGAAAGAAAGCTCTCCCCCTGGCTTTCGCTCTACATATGACCGCTTAATGGAAAAACTTTCCTTAAATTTGTTCTTGGGTTTAGACGATATTGATGTTTTTGTTTGTATAAAAAATATTAAAGAGCTTACATATAAAAAAACTATTCAAAGCATAAAGGTGGACTCCTCTGTTTCTTTTAAGGGTTTGGTTGATTCTTTGGAAAAAACAGGTTACAATAGGGTTGAAAATGTTTTTGAAGCAAAGCAGTTTTGTGTTAAAGGGGGGATTATAGATTTTTATTCCCCAGTTTATCAGTTTCCTATTAGGGTTTATTTTTATGACGATACGCCAAGTTTTGTTTTTTATGATTTATCAACAGGTCTACCAAAGAGAGAGAAAATAAAAGGTATTTATCTGAGTAAAAGCTCAGATGAAACTGTTGTTGTTTTGACCGAGACTCTTTTAAAAAAATATAACTTTATGGTTATAGATCTTGTTGATAAAGAACAAAAAAAGAACAAACAATCTATACAGCCAATATCTGAAAAAAATTTCAAAAAAGATAGTCAAAACATAATATATAACAATAAAATACATTTTGCGGCCTATCAAATAAATAATACCATTTTTGCCCCCACTATGTATCAACATATAAATGAGCAACCAAAAGAGCCTTTAGGGTTTGTTTCTGGTTTTAATAATGGAGATTTTGTTTGTCATGAAGATTATGGTATTGGTGTTTTTATGGGTTTATATAAGGGCGCATCTGAAGATGATGAGTTTATAAAAATACAATACTTAGATGGAACCATAAATCTCTCTGTTAAAAGATTTTTTAAACTTTCGTTTGTTTCACGTGAAACAAACACAACACAGCTAGTGTCTTCGTTAAACAAAAAAGGTGTTTGGAAAAGAAAAGGTTTGGCTATTCAAAAAAGTGTAGAAAAATATGTTGATAACCTTGTTAATATATATGCTAAAAAAAACACAAATATTCGACCCTCTTTTGTTTTTGGTGGAGAATTGGAAACGTCTTTTTTAGAGGCTTTTAATTATACAGACACAACAGACCAGGTGTTGGTGTGGGATGAATTAAAGGGAGATCTAGAGGGAGATTTTCCTATGTCTCGCCTATTGTGTGGTGATGTTGGTTTTGGAAAAACAGAGATGGCTATTAGAGCGGCCTTTAGGGTTGTTATAAATGGGGGGAGGGTTGTTGTTTTGTGTCCAACCTCTATCTTAGTAAACCAACATTTGGCTGTATTCAAAGAACGCTTAACCTCTTTTGGGGTGACGGTTTCAGGTTTGGTTGGTGGTTTATTAAAAACAAAAAAAACAGAAATTAAGGTGGCTTGGGTTGATAAAAAAATTGATATTTTAATTGCTACCTCAGCAGCTTTGTATGATGATGTTTTTATTAAGTTTGCATCTTTTTTTGTGGTAGACGAGGAGCATCGTTTTGGTGTAAAACAAAAAGAGGTTTTGGTTAATAAGTTTGTTAATAAAGATGTTTTGTTTATGTCAGCGACGCCTATCCCCCGCACTCTGCATTTAAGTTTAGCTGGAATTCATAATATCTCTACCCTTGCTTCTCCGCCGGTTTTAAGAAAACCTATTAGTACTGTTGTTTCATATTTTTCAGAAAAACTAATAAAACAAGGGGTTGATTTTGAACTATCAAGAGGTGGTCAAGTTTTTTATTTGCATAACAGGGTAGAAAACATTCTTTCTATTAAAAGTTTTTTGTTGCGCCTTTGTCCTTCTGTTAGTGTTGGTGTTGTGCACTCTAGTTTGGGTTTAAAAAAAATATCGGTTGTGGTTGAGGGTTTTATAAATAAAAAATATAACCTTTTGTTGTGTTCTTCGGTTATTGCTTCTGGTATCGATATTCCAAATGCTAATACAATTTTTGTTGATAATTCTCACTTGTTTGGTTTGGCTCAGTTGCACCAAATTCGTGGGCGTGTTGGTAGAGGGGGGTCTCAGGCTTTTGCTTATTTGTTGGTGCCTAAAAACAAAACATTAACAGTTTCTGGCAAAAAAAGATTAAAAACTATTGAACAAAACTCAACTTTAGGTTCTGGTTATAACCTATCAAAAGCGGATCTGGAAATTCGTGGGGGTGGTGTTGTTTTTGGATATAAACAAAGCGGATCTATTTATGATGTTGGGTATGAATATTACTCTAAAATTCTTTCAAGGTGTTTTGAGGAAAAAACAAATAAAACAAACATCTCTGATGTGGACTCTTTTAATTATCAGGTGTCTTTTGTGTGTTTGTTTAGAGAGTCTTATATTTCTTTGGGTTATGAGAGGTTGCAGGTGTATAGAGAGTTGTCTTCTTTATATTTTGTTGATGATGTTTCTTTGTTTGAAAAAAAATTAACTCAAATTTATGGCCCTTTTTCTTTAAGTGAAAAAAATGTTTTAAGTATGCGGGTTGTGTCAATTTTGTGTGGCAATTTAAATATAAATAATTTGAAATATAAAAACAGTGTTTTAGAGTTGTTTTTTAATAATAGCTTTAATAGAGTAAATTATTTGATTAAATTTTTGGGGTTATATAAAGAAAAGTTTAGTGTTTTAAGTTTCAAGTTTGGGGTTGTTGGAGATGCAACAAATCTAAAGATTACTTTTGTTCGTTCGGGTTTGGTTGATGGTTTGTTTTTAAAGCGTTTTATAGGGGGTTTTGATGTTTTTTGTGAAAAATAAGTTTTTGTTTGTTCTGTTTGTTGGTTGTTTTTTTGCAAATAGTTGGGTTTTTGAGTATAAAAATAAGGTTTTTTATGAAAATGATTTTTATAGTTATTTTCCTAAAGGTGATTGGGAATTAATAAAGGATAACACTAAAAGAGAAAAGCTTTTTTTTGATTTTGTTAAACAGGTGGCTGGTGTTTACGAAGCAGAGTCTTTAGGTTTAGATTTAGAGCCTGATGTGAGTGACAAGTTGTTTGGTCGTTTCTATCGTTTGTTGGTTAATGAATATTATATGAAAGAGTTTCTTGGTGAGGTTATTCCAAAAGATGGTTTGGTTTTTTGTAAAAAAAACTTAAAAAAATCTGTTTTTGTTAATCATATTTTAATAAAAAAAGAAAGAGAAGATGTTTTGTCTTCTGTTTTAGACTCTCTTGATAGTGGTGTTGGTTTTTCAAGCTTAGCTTATTCTTTTTCTATAGACCCTTCAGCAAAACAAAACAAAGGTTCCTTGGGTTGGATTACCGTTGGCCAAACGGTTCCCGCTTTTCAAAACCTTGTTTTTAGTTTGTGTGTTGGGTGTGTTGATGTTGTGGAAACAGATTTTGGTTTTCATGTGGTTAGGGTTGATTCTATTAAAAACTCTTCTTATTTTGGGCTTGAAAAACAAGAATACAATGATCTGGCTTTTCGTTTTGCTACAGGCTATATAAAAGAACCTTTAAAAGATTTGGCCTCTAAACATGATTCTGTTTTGCTTTTTAATGCTGGGGTTGATTTTAATTATACTGTTTTAAAAGATTTTGTTTCTGTTGTTTCTAAAGAGGTGTCTCTTTCTCCTAACAAGAATAGAGATGGCGTTGATTTTCTTGGTTTGTTGAGTTCTTTGGGTGGTGTTGCTTTGTATGATGGGGAGGTTTTGTCTGGGCAGTGGTTTTCAAACAAGTTTTCGGGTCCTTTTTATAAAAATGTTTTTTTTGATTCTGTGGACCCTTTGGTTGCTGAATTTAGGTTAACTTTGTTAAGGGACATTATTTTTGGTTTGTCTTTAGAAAAAAAGGTGGATGAAGGTTTTTCTTTTAAGAGGCAGTTTGGTTCGGTAAGGGGTGAAATTTTAAAAAAGGCTCATTTAAGGTTTTTAGTTTCTTCTGTTTCTTCTCCTTCTAAAAAAGAGGTGGAAGATTTTTACTATGCTAATGAGTCTCAACTTTTTACAAACAAAACAACCGGGGAGCCTTTTGGTTTGGTTTCTTCTTATGGTTCTGTTGAGGCTATTCTTTTAAAAGAAAAACAAGAGTTAAAAAAAGACTCTTTTTTTAACTCTTTAAAAAACAAGAAAGGTTCTATTAATGAGGTGTGGTTGTATGTGGATTAGTTTTTTGTTTTTATTTGGTTTTCTTTTAGGTTCAACCTCTGTGGATGGCGTTTTGGCTGTTGTTGAAAATGAGGTTGTTTTGAAAAGTGATGTTTTACAACAGTCTTATATGTTGGCTTCGGAAAAAAATATAGACCCTTATACAAACCAGGTTGCTTTTGAGGATTTGTATGATAATGTGTTAAATCAAATGGTAGATAATTTGGTTTTGTATGATTTGGCCTCTAAAGATACAAATGTTGTTGTTTTGGACCAAGACGTTGAAGAGCGTCTTGGTTTAGAAATAAAAAGGCGTATAGAAATTGCTGGTTCTGTTTCTTCTTTAGAAAAAATGTTTGGAGAGTCTTTGTCTTTGATTCGTTCTAAACTAAGGTTTGAAATAAAAAAATCTATGCAAATAGAGTTTTACACGTCTTCTTTGGCTCAGTCTGTTTTTCCTAGTTTGTTAGATGTTAGGTTTTTTTATGAAACATTTAAAGATTCTTTGCCTGTTTTAGAAAAGCGTGTAAGTTTTTCGGTTTTTGAGTGGCCCGTTTTTGTAAGTGAAAATAAAAAAGATGAAACTTTTTCTTTTTTGTCTTCTTTAAAAGATAGTGTTGTTTTGGGTTTGTCTTCTTTTGATGTTTTGGCAAAAAAACATTCTGATGATAGTGGTTCTGCTGGCAATGGAGGGGGCTTAGGTTACACATTAAGAGGGTCTTTGGTTCCTGAATATGAAAGCGTTGCTTATTCTTTGTCTTCTGGAGAGGTTTCTGAGCCTTTTTTGTCTCCTTTTGGTTGTCATCTTGTTTTTTTGGAGGATCGTGTTGGTGAAAAAATCAACTCTTCTCATATTTTAAAAACCTTGGTTTTTGATGAAAAAGACTTTATTTCCGCTTCGGATTCTTTGTCTGTTTTTTTAGGTGAACGTTTTGTTTATAGTAATGTTAACAAGTTTGATTCTTTGTGTGCTCATTACAACAAAAAAAACAAACTTTTCCAAGGTGTTTTTAGGGATGTTCCTGTTTCTAGTTTGCCTGCTTTTTTAAGTTTTTTATCAACCAGTTCTGTTGGTTTTTTAGATCCTTTTGTAAATGAAAACAAAATTTATGTTGTTCGTGTTTTTGGTTTTTTAGATTCTGAAAAACAAACCCTTGAAAACAGCTATGAGTCTCTTTATAATTTTACAAGATCAAGCTTAATTGAAAAGGAAATAATAAAACTTATTAACAACCACAAGAAAAAAATATATACCCAAACCTTTTATTAACAACTTATCTTCTTTTTGTTAATATAAAGCTTTACCTTAGTTCTTTGCTTTAAATTTCAAGAAAAACGTTTTTTAAAAAAAGAAAGTTAAAGGTTATCAACAATCAACACGTATTATTATTACTATTAAAAAGAATATATAATAATTTAATTGTTATAAAGTTAATTAAGTTTTGTTAAATTAAAACATGGATTTTTGCCTTAACAAAATAGAGTTAATGGATGCTCTTTCAACCTTAACCAAAATAACACCAAACAGAACAACCCTACCCATTTTGTCTACAGTTTTAATAAAAACAAAAGGGAACGAGGGTGTTACCTTAAGATCAACAGACCTAGAAGTTGATTTAGAAATATCTGTAGATTCACAAAACCTAGAAGAAGGAGAGGTTTGTTGTCCTATTCATAAACTTTATGATATTGTAAATGCCGTCTCAGAAGAATTTGTTTCAATAAACGTAAACGAAGCAAATAGAATGAGAATCAAAACAAAAACAGGAAAATATTTAATTGTTTGTCAAAAAACAGAAGAATTTCCAGACACAAGAGATTTTGGAGAAAAAGTTACAAACATTGAAGGTCAATTTTTATACAACACAATAAAAAACACAATATATGCTTGTTCTAAAGATGAGCTAAAACCAATGTTAAACGGAGTTTTGTTAGAGGTAAAACAAAACTCTATTACAGCAGTATCAACCGACGGACACAGGTTAGTTAAGTTTGTTATTCAACAAAAAAACAAAGAAGCTTGCAAGGTTTTGATACCACAAAAATTTTTAAACACAATAGCAACAGGAACAATTAACACAAAAAAAGCTACCCTTGAAATACACAAAGACTATGCTTTAATAAAAACCAAAAACCAAAAACTATCAACAAGACTAATCAGCGAAAAGTTTCCTGATTATGAAAATGTGATACCAAAAGAAAGCCCTAACAAAACAAAAATAAAAACACAAAACCTTTTAAATATGGTAAAAAGAGTTTCTTTAATGTCTAACAAAACAACAAAACAAGTTGTTTTAAAATTAAGCGACAACAAAATAACAGCATCAGCAGAAGATCACGAAACAGGGGGTTCTGCTGTTGACGAAACAGAGGCCCACCACACAGGAACAGAGTGTATAATTGGTTTTAATGGTATTCTTTTATTAGAAATTTTAAGACACCAAAAAACAGAAAAAATCAACCTATTAACAAACTCGCCCCTAGGTGCAATGTTAATAGAACAAGAAAACGAAAAAGAAACAGAAACAACAACACTTTTAATGCCAATTCGAATTTAAAATGTCAAAAAAAAATAAAAAAAATAATACAATCAATTTTAAATGACAACAACATTAACAAGCTTCAAGAAACAGAAAAGGGAATAAAAGCTCTTTTAGGGGAAGGTTTTTTAAAAAAACACACAAAAAACATTTTTTTAGAAAAAGAAAAAGTTGTTGTAGAAGTAAAAACCATAGAGGCTAAAACAGAATTAAACATTATAAAAAAAAACTTCAACACCAAATTAAAATTAATATAAAATGAGCGAAAACAAAAATTACCAAGCAGAAAGCATAACAGTTTTAAAAGGTTTAGAGGCTGTTAGAAAAAGACCAGCAATGTATATTGGTGATGTTGGAAAAAAAGGATTACATCACCTTGTTTGGGAGGTTGTTGACAACTCAATAGACGAAGCAATGGCTGGACATTGTACCGAAATAAAGGTAGAACTTTTAAAGGGTGGCATAATTTCAGTTGAGGATAACGGGAGAGGAATTCCTGTTGACATTCACAAAGAAGAGGGAAAATCAGGGCTAGAGCTAGTTATGACAGTTTTGCATGCTGGAGGGAAATTTGATAAAGACTCTTATAAGGTTTCAGGAGGTTTACATGGGGTTGGTGTTTCTGTTGTAAACGCGCTTTCTGAATGGTGTGTAGCAGAAGTACACAGAGAAAAAAACCACTATAAACAGGAATATAAAATTGGAATAGCCCAAACGGGCATTGAAAAAGTTGGAAAGACCGACAAAAGGGGGACCAAAATAACCTTTAAACCAGACTATTCTGTTTTTGTTGGACAAAGCTATAGCCCAGAAAAAATTAAAAACAGACTAAGAGAACTTTCTTTTTTAAATAGCGGAATAAAAATAATTTTTAAACATGAAGAAGAAGAAGAAATTTTTTTGTCCACAGGGGGATTGTTAGAGTTTGTTAATTATTTAGATAAAAACCACACACACATTTTCGAAAAACCCATACACCTAAAAGGCGAAAAAGACTCTGTGCCTATAGAGGTGTCTTTGTGTTATAATGAAACATATAATGAAACAATATTAAGTTTTGTTAATAATATTAACACTATAGAGGGAGGAACACACCTTGCTGGATTTAAAACAGCCCTTACAAGATCTCTAAATAAATACGCAACACAAAATAAAATTTTAAAACCTATAAAAGGACAAACAGTTTCTTTTGGTGGCGAAGACGTAAGAGAGGGTTTAACTTGTGTTCTTTCTATCAAGGTGCCAGAACCTCAATTTGAAGGACAAACAAAAACTAAACTAGGAAACGGTGAAATAAAAGGCATTTGTGATTCTTTTATAAGCGAAGGGTTGACATCATTTTTCGAACAAAACCCAGATGTTGCAAAAAAAATAATAACTAAAGCAGAATATGCGGCAAAAGCTAGAGAGGCAGCAAAAAAAGCCAGAGAATTAATAAGAAGAAAAAGCGTTTTAGATATATCCGCCCTACCAGGGAAACTAGCAGACTGCTCAGAAAAAGACCCAGCACAAAGCGAAATATATTTTGTCGAAGGAGATTCGGCAGGAGGAACCGCTAAACAAGGAAGAAACAGGAAGTTTCAGGCAATTCTACCCCTAAGAGGAAAGGTTATAAACGCCGAAAAAGCCAGAATAGACAAACTACTATCTAACAATGAAATTCAAACAATAATTACCGCACTAGGAACAGGGTTTGGTGGAGATTCTGACAACACAGAAGAAACATCTGTTGGAGACTTTGATATTAATAAATTAAGATACCACAAAATTGTAATAATGACTGATGCAGATGTTGACGGAAGTCATATACGCACACTTTTATTAACTTTTTTATATAGAAAAATGCCAGAACTTATAAAAGGGGGGTATGTATATATAGCTCAACCCCCTTTATATAAAATAACTAAAGGCAAAAAGATTGAATATGCATACACAGACGAACAAAGAGATTTGATTCTAGATAAACTAAAAAGCGAAAGTAGTGCCCCAATATCTTTAGCCAGATACAAAGGTTTAGGAGAAATGACAGCAACACAACTATGGGAAACAACTATGGACCCAGAAGTAAGAACACTTTTGCAGGTAACTATTGATGAAACAGAGGATATTGATAAAAGTGCCGACACTACATTTAAAACGCTAATGGGTGACGAAGTAGAACCAAGAAGAAATTTTATAATAAATGGAGCAAAATTTGTTTCAAATTTAGATTTGTAAGATGAGCGAAGAAAAATTATATAACAGCGGAAACATTCAACCAAGAGACATTGTCTCAGAGATGGAGGAGTCTTATCTAAACTACTCTATGTCTGTCATTGTAAGCAGGGCCCTTCCTGATGTTAGGGATGGTCTAAAACCAGTACATAGGCGAGTTTTGTTTGGGGCTTCTGATTTGGGAGCAACTTGGAATAGATCTTATAAAAAATCAGCCAGAATAGTTGGAGAAGTTTTAGGTAAATATCATCCCCACGGTGATTCATCTGTTTATGATTCCCTAGTAAGAATGGCGCAACCCTGGTCTTTAAGATACAACCTTATAGATGGACAAGGAAACTTTGGGTCTATTGATGGCGACAATGCGGCCGCAATGAGATATACTGAGGCAAGAATGGATAGAATTGCCGCAGAAATGTTAAAGGATATAGATAAAGAAACGGTACAATTTACAAACAACTTTGATGACTCACTTAAAGAACCAACAGTTTTACCTTCAACAATACCAAACTTATTAATGAATGGATCAGAGGGGATTGCTGTAGGAATGGCCACAAAAATACCCCCTCATAACCTTAATGAGCTGGTAACAGGTTTAATTGCTTTATTAGAAAACCCAAACATTACTGTAGAGGAAATAATAGAAAACCACATTGAGGGCCCTGATTTTCCAACCTCCGGCTATATAATGGGGTCTGACGGCATAAAGTCTGCCTATTCTACTGGTAGAGGCAGGGTTGTGATGAGAGGCAAGGCGTCTGTAGAAGAAATGGATAACGGGAAAGAAAAAATTATAATAACAGAACTTCCTTACCAAGTTAACAAAGCAAATTTAGTAGAAAAAATAGCAGAATTAGTAAGAGACAAAAAATTAGAAGGTATTTCAGACTTAAGAGACGAGTCTGACAAAGACGGCATAAGGGTTGTTATAGAATGCAAAAGAGATGCAATAGGTGAGGTAATTTTAAATAATTTATATAAATATACACAACTTCAAGACACATTTGGTGTGATTTTGTTAGCTCTTGTAAACGGCATACCAAAAGTGATGAAGTTAATTGAAATGTTACAACACTTTTTAGATTTTAGAAGAGAGGTAATATTAAATAGAACTAAATTTGAATTAAAAGAAGCAGAAGACAGATCTCATATATTAGAAGGATTAAAAAAAGCATTAGAAAATATAGATAAGGTTATATCTATAATTAGGGGATCAAAAGACCCAGAAACAGCAAAAAAAGCACTTATAGAAACATTTGATTTTTCTGAAAAACAAACAAAAGCAATACTTGATATGAGACTACAAAGATTAACCTCTTTAGAAATTAATAAGATTGTAGAAGAGTATAATGAGCTTCAGGAAACAATAAAAAAATTAAATCAAATTTTAGTAGAAAAAAACATACAGGACAAAATAATAAAAGAAGAATTAAATTATTTATTAGAAAAGTATGGAGATGAAAGAAGAACAGAAATAATACCATTTAGCGGTGACTTAAGCGTTGAAGATATGATAGCTGAAGAAGACATGGTTTTAACTATTACACACAAAGGCTATATTAAAAGATTGGCAACCTCTCAGTGGAAAACGCAAAAAAGAGGTGGAAGAGGAATGAAGGGAGCTCACACGAAAGATGATGATTTTGTAGAGCACTTATTTATTGCCTCAACACACGATACAATGCTCTTTTTCACAGACCAAGGAAAATGTTATTGGTTAAAAGTACATCAAATTCCTCAAGCCTCTAGAACATCACAAGGGAGGGCTATTATTAATTTAATTGGTTGCGACCCCGGTGACCAAGTTCAAGCTTTTTTACCTGTTTCTGAATTTGATGATAGTAAATATATAATAATGGCTACAAAAAAAGGGGTAATCAACAGAACATCTTTATCTTTATATAGCAAACCAAGAAAAGGTGGAGTTTTTGCAATGGACATTAAAGAAGGGGACCAATTAATTCAAGCAAAAATTTCAAACGGTCAAGATAGCATTATTATGGCAACCAAAGATGGAAAATCAATTAGATTTGAAGAAACCCAAGTGAGACCAACCGGACGAAGAACAAAGGGTGTGAGAGGAATTAGATTGTCCCAAACAGACGAAGTGATTGGTATGTTAATCGCAAAAAGGGAAGGAACTGTCTTGGTAACCTCAGAAAACGGATACGGAAAAAGAAGTCTATTAGATGCGTATCGTATACAAAGTCGCGGAGGCAAAGGTGTCTACACTATGAAAAAGACAACAAAAACAGGACAACTTATAACTATTTTAGAAACCACAGAAGACGATGACTTAATGATTATTACAAATGCGGGCGTAATGATTAGACAAAAAGTAGACTTGATTCGAGTTATTGGTAGAAACACACAAGGTGTCAAACTAATACGTTTAGATGACGGATCAAAAATATCAAGCGTTACAAAAGTAATTAATGACACAGAGGATAGTAGCGACAACACAGAACCAGACACAGAAAGCTCAAAAAAAACCACAAACTAAAACTATATGTCGGCTTCTGTTTCTACAACCAACCTCGATACAATTGTAAAAAACATTCAAAAATATAGCCCCCACCCCTCACAAGTTAAGGTTGTTGCCGTTACCAAAGGATTTTCTGTTCAAGCAATTACATCTGCGATTTCAAACAATATCTACGATATTGGTGAAAACAAAGTTCAAGAATTTTTTAATAAAACAGAAAAATTAAAAAAACAAAAAATTCATTCACATTTAATAGGTCACCTACAAACAAACAAGATAAAAAAGGCTGTACAAATATTTAATACCATTCAAACAATTGACTCTATTAAGTTAGCAAAAAAACTAAATGAACATTTAATTCATATTAACAAAAAAAAATCTATTTTTATTCAAATTAACATTGGTAACGATTCTAGTAAATTTGGTTTCTTGCCTGAAAAAATTTTTTCTAAAATTGAAAAAATTGAAAAAATGAGCAATTTAATTATTAGCGGAACAATGACTATTTTACCCTATTTAGATGAAACACCAAAAACCGAAAAACTCTTTGCTAAAATGCGCACAGTTTCTCACAAAATTAAAACAAGCATTTCACCAACCTGTTCTTCTTTATCTATGGGGATGAGCAGAGACTACATTTATGCATTAAAACAAGGAAGCACACACCTTCGCATTGGAACACTTTTATATGGCACACGATAAATTAAAAATAATCAATAAACAAATTAAAAGCCCTGTAATTACCACAGGTTTACAAACATATAATTTTTCTGACTATATCAAGCTGCATAATGTGTTTTTAAAATACAAAAAAACCATTAAAACGATACAAATATATGATATCACCTATAACCCAAAACACGAAACACAAAAAATTTTTTCAATTAATGACCATATTAACAGAACAGGAGACAACCCTTTTATAGGGAAACAAAAATTTTTTAATATTGATTTTATTAATGTGGAAAAAATTTATTTACAAAAAAAACTAGGAGTGATAACAACCAGTTGCGCTAACAGATATGAAAAAGAAAAAAAACACCATCCATTTCCATCAACCTATATTGCAAACATATCAGCCTTAGCCCATATTCATCAATATAAAGTAGAGGGGTTTTTGATTAATCAATTATAAAAATAAAAAACACCTTATAATTGTTTAAAGATTTAAATTAATTATATGCAAAAAACTAAAATTATAGCAACTTTGGGCCCAGCATGTGAAAACCCAATAACCATAAAAAAAATGTTACATTCGGGATTAAATGTATTTCGAATTAATGCCTCCCATTCACAAAATCTTATACACATCAAAAAAACCATTAAAACAATTCGGTTAGAATCTCAAAAATTAAATAAATCAGTTTCTATTATGATGGATCTTGGTGGGCCTAAAATTAGAATTGCACTACCAAAAAAAACCAACAAAATTCAAATTACAAAAGACAAGACATATAGAGTTGGTTTTAAAAAACACGAGATTCCCTTGAATACTAAAATTAAAATTTTAAAAATTAATAAGAAAGCAACCATTAAAATTGATGATGGAAAAATAAATTTTAAGGTTTTAAAAGCAGAGGCTGACCATATTGTGGTATGCGCTCTTAATGATGGAAAAATCACCAGAAACAAAGGGGTAAATTTGCCCGGACTATCCCTAAAACTACCTGCAGTTACTAATGCAGATAAAAAACATATTCAGATGGCAATCAATTTAGGTGTTGACTGGATAGCCCAATCATTTGTTAAGCAACCCACTAACATTTATCCAATTCAAAGAATTTTATCAAAAAACAATGTTCAAATTCCTATTATTGCGAAAATTGAAACAGCCGATGCAATTGAAAACTTAGATAAAATTTTATTAAAATATGATGGCATTTTAATTGCACGAGGAGACTTAGGTGTAGAGATGGAATTAAGTAGTTTACCTAAATCACAAAAAAAAATTATCAATCATTGTATTTATCATAAGAAACCCTGTATTGTCGCAACCCAAATGTTAGAATCTATGATTACTAATGACACGCCAACTCGAGCCGAAGTTAATGATGTAGCAAATGCTATTTACGATGGAGTTGATGCAATTATGTTATCTGCCGAAACAGCGGTTGGGTCTTACCCTGTTCAATCTGTAAAAATGATGGCTTCTATTTCATCTAATATTGAATCCGATTTAGATCTTTCAAACTTTAATCGCAACATTATTGATTCACTGTCTTCAGTTGGCACAAACAATTATTTAGCAATTTGTCATGCAGCTTATTCAATTGCAAGCGATTTAGCAATTAAAATTATTGTGGTTTTAACTGATTCTGGAAAAACTGCGATTCAAATGGCACAATTTCGCCCAAACGCTATTATTGTAGCCATTACCCCTCATCAAAAAACCTGTAATTTATTATCTATCATTTGGGGTATTATGCCAATTTATGCTAAGCAAGCTCAAGACATGCAAGATGTTTATGGCCTAGTTAATAAAATTTTAATTACACAAAAATTAATTCAAACAGGAGAACGATTTTTAATTACTTCTGGAGTTTTAAAACTTAAAAACAGCACAAACATGTTACAAATTTATCAATCAAAATGAACACGATTTCTAAATTATTAAAACTAAAAAAAGAACGTAATGCAATTATTTTAGCACACTACTATCAAGATCCAGAAATTCAGGATATTGCTGATTTTATGGGAGACAGCCTTGCTCTTGCTCAACACGCACAACAAACTAAAGCCGATGTTATTTTATTTTGTGGGGTTCACTTTATGAGTGAGACAGCAAAAATACTTAATCCATCTAAAACAGTTATTATTCCTGATATGGATGCAGGGTGTTCTTTAGCAGATAGCGCAGCCTCAATGGAATTTAAAAGCTGGGTTCAACAACACTCTGACCACACATTAGTATCTTACATTAATTGCTCTGCGGAAGTAAAAGCAATGTCTGATATTATATGTACCTCTTCTAATGCAGAAAAAGTTATTAATAGCATTCCCCCTGATCAACCGATTTTATTTGCCCCTGATCAATTCTTAGGAAAATATTTAATTAAAAAAACAGGCAGAGAGTTAGTGTTGTGGCCTGGGTTTTGTCAAGTACACGTTTTGTTTTCATTAAAAGAATTGATAAAATTAAAAATAAGACATCCAAAAGCAAAAGTTATCGCACATCCTGAGTGTGAAGAAAAAATTTTAAATCATGCTGATTTTATTGGTTCTACAACGGGATTAATAAAATATACCGAGACTAAACAGGAAAATCAATTTATTGTTATCACTGAGCCTGGAGTAATACACCAAATGAAACGACTAAACCCCCACAAAGAATATATACCTCTTGCTAACAATGAGGGTTGTGCCTGTAATGAATGCCCTCATATGCGATTAAATACGATTGATAAAATGGTTAATGCGCTACAAACACTAGAACCTGAAATTGTTTTAAGTGACAGATTAATTCACCAAGCTAAAAAACCTTTAATTAAAATGTTGGAGTTAAGCTAATGGAGGTATTATATAAACAACAAAAAACCTTATGTGTTGCTGATATTCAAAAAAAAATAGAAATTTTTTCTGAAGAAGATAAGATTAAACAAGATTTATCTACAAATTATTGTACGATAAAAAATGATCCCCGCACAAGAGCACAACTTATTGCAGAAGAAGATTTAATTGTTGCAGGGTTACCTTTATTTGACCTTCAGTTTCAGTCAAAAAATATTAAAGAAAACAAAAAAGAAGGGAGCATTTGTTATTCTGGTGATGTTTTATATGAATTAGAAGCTCCAGCCTCTATCTTACTTTCTTATGAGCGTATTTTATTAAATTTAATACAACGAATGTCTGGAATTGCTTCTTTAACTAACCAATATGTACAAACACTTAACTCATCGACTATTAAAGTATTAGATACTAGAAAAACTACTCCAGGATTAAGGTTATTTGAAAAATATGCTGTTTATATAGGGGGAGGCTACAACCATCGTTTTGACTTAAATGAAGGAATGATGATTAAAGATAATCATTTAGCAATAATAGAAAACTTGAATTCTCATTTAATTTATTTTAAACAAAAACACCCGAATAAAAAAATTCAAATTGAGGTTGACAATTTTAAACAACTCAAAGACATATTAAAATCTCTTACTATTAAACTAGATGCTATTTTATTAGACAATATGAATGCAACACAAACAGCAAAATGTGCCTCATTAATTCGAAAAAGCTTACCGCAGTGTTTTATCGAGACCTCTGGAGGAATTAATTTAAAAAATATTAAAAACTATCAATCACTTGATATTGATGGCATTTCAATAGGCGCTCTTACCCATCAAGTTAATTCTAAAAACATCAAACTTGAATTTAAATAATGGCACACACTAAAGAGACCAACATTTTAGTTATAGGTAGCGGTTTGTCGGGAGCTGTGGCAGCGCTAACAGCAGCAGAAGAAAACAAAAAAGTAATTTTAATTACTAATTCTAATACACTTTTAAGCGGCAACACAAAGTGGGCACAAGGTGGCATTGCTTATTCTTCTCAAAAAGATTCTGATATAAAATTTCAAGAAGACATTTATAATGCTGGAGGGCGCCATAATCGTCAGTCTGCCGTTGAGCAACTAGTGAAAGATGGCCCAAAACTTATTGAACAATTATTAATTAAAAAATTAGATATCCCCTTTGAAAAAGATAAAAACAACAATCTATGTTTTACATCTGAAGCAGCACATTCGGCAGATCGAATAATTCATTGTAAAGATGCCACAGGCTACATTATTCAGAAAAATATTATTGAAAAAATAAAAAAACACCCAAACATTACTATCCATACAAATTACTTAGCAATTGATTTATTAACCTCTTCACACCACTCAAATAGTTCAATTGATATTTATAACAAACCTGAATGTTTTGGAGTGATAACATTAGACACCAAAGAGCAAAAAATAAACCACATATATGCTAATCACACAATATTAGCCACGGGCGGATTGGGTCAGATTTATTTACACACAACCAACCCTGCTGAATCTAGAGGGGATGGAATTGCAATGGCTTGGCGGGCAGGCGCTCGCTGTGTAAACTTACAGTATATTCAATTTCATCCTACAGCATTATATCACGAATCTGGAAGGTTTTTAATTTCCGAAACTTTACGAGGAGAAGGCGCAAAACTATATGATGTTAATGGATTAAATTTTATGAAAGATTTACATCCTTTACAAGGTTTAGCACCTAGAGATATTGTAGCTCGAGGCATTCATCAAGCATTAATTAACACTCAACATCCTTGTGTTTATTTAGATATATCTTATAAAAAAGCATCTTGGATTAAAAGTCGTTTTCCCACTATTTACAAACACTGTTTAAATGTTGGCTTGGACATAACCTCAAAAGCTATTCCAGTAGTGCCAGCAGCTCACTATAGTTGTGGCGGCATAAGCGTAAATTTAAAAGGAGAATCTTCATTAAAAAGATTATATGCAATTGGTGAAGCTTCTTGCACAGGAGTTCATGGTTCGAATAGGCTTGCAAGCACATCTTTGTTGGAATGTTTAGTTTGGGGCTATTTATCTGCAAAAAACGCATCTCAAGACACAAGCCAACACAAAATTCCAAAAATTAATGATTGGATTCAAGAGTCACAAGAAATTGATAGTACACTAATTACACAAAATTGGTTAACTATTAAAAACACCATGTGGAACTACGTTGGATTAGTCAGAACTAGGGAGCGTCTACGCAGCGCCCAACTAATTCTTAGAAACTTACAACATGACATTGAAAAATCTTATCAAACCGCAAAACTTACACCCGCTATTATTGGTCTTCGAAACGGAATTCAAACATCTGTAGCGATAACAACCGCAGCGCTTGAAGACAGAGTAAGCCGGGGCTGTCATTATATTGAATAACAAAGGAGAAAAACATGCCATCATTTGATATTGTTAGCACATTTAATATACAAGAAGTTGATAATGCTGTTAATATTACAGCACGAGAAGTCACAACAAGGTACGATTTAAAGGACCAAAAGTGTACCATTACACTTAATAAAACTGATAAAAAAATTATTGCCGAAGCAGCTAATGAAATGGCCTTAAAGGCCATGACTGATATTTTACAAAACCGTTCAATCAATCGAAAAATATCTATTAAAATTTATGATTTTTTAGCTGTTGAAAGCGCCGCTGCATTATCTGTTAGACAAACAATTAATTTAAAAGAAGGCATATCTAAAGAAAACGCAAAAATGTTAAATACTTTGATTAAAAACTTAAAATTAAAAGTTCAATCGCAAATTCAAGGAGATCAATTACGTGTTACAGGTAAAAAAATTGATGATTTACAGCTGGTGATGGAAAAATTAAAAAAGTCTAATATTGATATTTCCTTAGATTTTGTAAATTTTAAAAAATAAGCTTATTACTTATTTGAAAAGTCTAATGATAGACCAAAAGAGATTTGGAACAAATCAGTTGCACTTTCTGACCAATTAAAAATTGTTGTGACGGGACCATCTGCCGGATCACTAAATTCTATATCGCCCTGTTTTAAATATTTTGCTTGACTACCATAAAGATATCTTCCATTAATAAAAAAATATAAATTTCCTGAATTATTAAAATTTTCAGACAACAAAATATCTAAACCTGCCCCAAACCCATAACTAAAAACAAAATCTGAGGCATTAGTAGAGCTTGCAATTTCGCAGTCATCGTGGCTAGTTTCAGAATTATCTACACAATTATTGTTATATAAACTAGTTGTGGTTGTTAAATGTTTTAAACCAACTAACCCCTCAGCATATGGCTGTAATTTAATTTTTTTAAAGGGTTTAATTCTTACAAAAAAGTGTCCCTCACCAATAGAATTCGTAGTTTTTTCTTCTATTGTAATTAAATCACTAAAATAATTAAAGGGAATTTGCCTTGAACTTCTTCCGTATTGCCCATACCCAATATTTATCCCAAACCCAATATATGAATTAGGATATAAAATCCCATTTCCATCTATTCCCAAACCTATTGGGACCCCCTGTTCTTTTAATTCTCCTTTAGGTAATTGCCCCATTAAACCCAAAGATCCTTGAAAATTTGCTCCACATATAATAGATAGAAAAAGTAATATATTGATTATTCGCATTTTTCTAGGCACTCCTTATATTCTTTTTTTAAGCCTTTTTTTTCTATAGAGCTTAAGACCTCATTATATGTGATATATTCTTTTTCTAAACATGAAAGAATACAAGCGCATGTTGTGTCTAAACCACCCATTACCATACAATCATTGATAAAATCTTTTTGTTCTTCTTCGTTCCAACCTTTAGAACAACTACTTGCCCCAATTAAAAATAAGAATATTATTATTAAATGCTTATCCATTCACCACAACATTATCAATTAATCTTATTTTGTTTAGGTAAACAGCACAACTTATTACCACTTGAGGCGCCGCATCCATATTCCCAAATCCAACACACCCTAAATCGTCATCATCGCTTAACTCATCAAAATTCCCTGTTTCTGCTATTGATAAATAATCAATTTCTATTTCTTCTATGGTTTCTTCTTGAAAAGCTTCTTTCATAACCTTAATAACATCAGAATATTTCATATGATTTTTCACCATATTTTCACCTAACTGTAAAGCTCTATATATTATAGAAGCGCAATCTTTTTCGTTCGAGTTTAAATATTGATTACGCGAACTCATAGCCAAGCCATTTTTTTCTCTCACTGTTTTACAGCCCACAATCTTAATAGCATAATTTAGATTTTCTACCATACGGCGTATAATGAACAGTTGCTGCACATCTTTTTGTCCAAAAAAAGCATGAGAGGGACGTACTAAATTAAACAATTTACTCACAATTGTGGTCACGCCTGTAAAAAAGTCTGGCCTTGAGGCTCCTTCTAATTTTTGTGATATTTTAAATTCATTCACAATTACACTAAAAGGCTCATTATACATTTCTTTTTTGCTAGGCAAAAAAACTACATCTACTTTTAATGTTTTTAATGCGCCTAGGTCGGATTCGAGAGTCCTAGGATATTGATTAAAATCTTCTTTTGGAGAAAACTGTAATTCATTCACAAAAATGCTTACAACAGTTTTTTGACATGTTTTTTTTGATTCTTCAACTAAAGATAAGTGTCCTTGATGAAGAGCTCCCATGGTAGGGACAAAACCAATATTATGCGTTTCAGACTCGTTACGCCAGACTATTAATTCTGATATTGTTTTACAAATTTTCAATTTTATTTTTTAATTCCGTTAATTCTTGTGCGTCCATTTTAGTTGAATGATTTGAATTTGGGAAGGTATGATTTTCTACGTCTGATTGATATTGTAAAATTCCATCTTGTATTATTTTTTGTGAATTTATATAAGCATTTGCATGTTTTGGAACATTTGTACCTAACAACCCAATA
>MDSW01035704.1_pt1 | contig 52275 bp, 57 predicted proteins | sample 811171 | NCBI WGS metagenome assembly MDSW01 (sample SAMN05326641, study PRJNA326480) | marine metagenome | isolation source: seawater | place: Atlantic Ocean: North West | collected 2012
CACGAGGGCCACCGCGACCGCCAGGACGGCGACCATCAGGATCATCATTATCAGACCGAAGAACCAGCCATGCGACATCATGGATTGACTGCTATACCCGCCATAGCCGTAACCTTGCGCGTGGGCGAGACCGGATACGGTGATCGCAATCGCGCCTGAAATCAATGACGTCAGTATCGTTTTCATCACGTTAAACCTCTCGATTACTATGGAAGACGGTGCGTCGAACCGCCCGGTTTCACGATCACCCCTTCCACAGCCAACATAAAATTCGCCATTGCCGGACGCATTGATTCAAATCAACGCGGTAGATGATGTTATAGTCGACAACACTTCAAATGGGAACCCCTTGACCTTCCAGTTACTGGTAGGATTACTTTTAGCAGCATTGGTTGTATCGGAGGGTGACATGGATAAGTATTCTGACCACGCGGCCAGCGACATCGTTCGCGATCCAGTCTGCGGGATGGAGGTTGACCCGCAATCCGACATCCCGACGGCGGAGTACGAAGGACATGACTACCATTTTTGCTCGAAGGGATGTTGGAATAAGTTCCAGGCCGCCCCCGCCGATTACGTGAGCGCGGAAGACCCAGTCTGCGGCATGTCCGTCGACCGCGCGACGGCTGCGCACACACACCGCCACGAGGGCACGCTACACTATTTCTGCTCTGGCAAGTGTAAGGACAAGTTCACCTCCGCGCCGGATGATTACCTCGGCGACCGCCTCGAACCTGAGCCCATGCCGGAAGGTACGATCTATACCTGCCCCATGCATCCGGAGATCGAGCAGGTCGGCCCCGGCACGTGCCCGAAATGCGGCATGGCGCTGGAGCCCAAGGGCGTGCCCGCCGCCGACGAGGGGCCGAACCCAGAATTGGTTGACTTCAAGCGGCGCTTTGCGGTCGGCGCGGTCCTGACCGTGCCGCTGCTGGTGCTGACGATGGGGCCGCTCGTCGGCTTGCCGGTACGGGAATGGGTTGGTGAGCGGACGGCGCTCTGGACCGAACTTGTTCTCGGCACGCCGGTGATCCTGTGGTCCGGCTGGCCGTTCATGGTGCGCGGCTGGCAGTCGTTCCGAACCATGAATCTCAACATGTTCTCTCTGATCGGCATGGGGGTCGCGGCAGCGCTTCTTTTCAGCCTTGTCGCCGTTCTTGCGCCGGGTATCTTCCCTGACGGCTTCCGCGACGCGGACGGCCATGTCGGCGTCTATTTCGAGGCTGGCGCCGTCATCGTGGTGCTCGTTCTGTTGGGGCAGATCCTGGAACTCGGTGCACGCGAGCGCACCGGCGCCGCGATCCGCGCCCTCATGGACATGGCCGCCAAGACGGCGCGCGTGATCCGTCCGGACGGCACCGAAGAAGAAATCCCCATCGAGGATGTCCAGGTCGGCGACAAGCTCAGAGTGAGGCCGGGCGAGAAAATCGCCGTCGACGGCGAGGTGGTCGAAGGGCGGTCGTCGGTGGATGAATCGATGATTTCCGGCGAACCGGTCCCGGTCGAGAAGGTGCCGGGCGATCCCGTCACCGGCGCCACCATCAACGGCACCGGCAGCCTGATCATGGAAGCCAAACGCGTCGGCAGTGACACCATGTTGTCGCAGATCGTCGAGATGGTGGCGAACGCACAACGTTCCCGCGCGCCAATCCAGAAGCTCGCCGACAGCGTCGCCGGCATGTTCGTGCCCGCCGTCATCGGCATCGCCGTTCTTTCCTTTATCGCGTGGTCGGTCTGGGGACCGTCACCGGCGTTCTCCTATGCGCTGGTCGCGGCGATCGCGGTGCTGATCATCGCGTGTCCGTGCGCCCTCGGCCTGGCGACGCCGGTGTCGATCATGACGGCGACCGGGCGCGGCGCGCAGGCGGGCGTGCTGATCAAGAACGCCGAGGCGCTGGAGCGGTTTGCCAAGGTCGACACGCTGATCGTCGACAAGACCGGCACGTTGACCGAGGGCAAGCCGAAGCTGGTTGCGGTCGAGGCCGAGGACGGCCATCCAGAGGGTGAGGTGCTGCGTCTCGCCGCCAGTCTGGAGCGGGGCTCCGAGCATCCGCTGGCCGAAGCCATCGTCGCCGGTGCCAGGGAACGCGGCGTCGATCTTGCCGATGCGTCCGATTTCGACGCGGTCACCGGCAAGGGCGTCAAGGGCACCGTCGACGGCAAGCGCGTGGCGCTCGGCAATGCCAAGCTGATCGAAGACCTGGGGCTGGACGCGGGCGCCCTGACGAAGACGGCCAATGCGCGGCGCGACCAAGGCGAGACCGTGATGTTCGTCGTCGTCGATGACGCCATTGCCGGCCTTGTGGCGGTCGCCGACCCGGTCAAGGAAACGACGCCGGATGCGCTCCGGGAACTGCACGCGCTCGGTTTCCGGATCGTCATGGCGACCGGCGATAACGAGCGCACCGCCAGGGCCGTGGCGCAAAAGCTCGGCATCGACGAGATCCGGGCCGACGTGCTGCCCGCCGACAAGGCGCGCATCATCGAGGAACTGCAAGGCCAGGGCCGCAAGGTCGCGATGGCCGGCGACGGCGTCAACGACGCGCCGGCGCTGGCCCAGGCCGATGTCGGCATCGCCATGGGCACCGGCGCGGACGTCGCCATAGAAAGCGCCGGGTTCACGCTGGTGAAGGGTGACCTGAACGGTATCGTCCGGGCCCGCCGGCTGGCCACCGCGACCATGCGCAACATCAAGCAGAACCTGTTTTTCGCACTCGTCTACAACGCCGCTGGTGTGCCGGTGGCGGCGGGCGTCCTTTACCCGTTCCTCGGCCTTCTCATTTCGCCGATATTCGCGGCGGCGGCGATGAGCCTGTCGTCGGTTTCCGTCATCGGCAATGCGTTGCGCCTGAGAGCGGTGCGTATCTAGCGTCAACCCAGAGACAGGAGACATTCAGATGAAAACGCCGAAGATATTTAAGGCCGCCCTGTTGGTGGCCGCTGTAGCGATGGTGCCTTTCGCCGGTGCGAACGCCCATGGACAAGGGGGTGGCATGATGGGGCCGGGCTACGGCATGGGCCCTGGTACGATGGGCCCGGGCATGATAGGGCCGGGTTACGGCACGGGACCCGGTATGATGGGCCCCGGCATGATGGGCCAGGGCTACGGCATGGGCCCGGGGATGATGGGTCCCGGCATGATGAACATGATGCCGATGATGCACGGCATGATGATGGGGCCCGGCATGATGGGCCGCGGCTACGGCATGGGCCCCGGCATGATGGGGGCCTGGAGCGGCCGTGACGTCACCGAGGACGACGTCCGCGGTTTCCTCGGCCGACATCTGGAGATGCACGGCCTCGAACGGCTGAAGGTCGGGAAGATCGACGCCTCCGACGAACGCGTGTTCAAGGCCGACATCATCACCAAGGAAGACTCGCTCGTCGTGCGCGTGGTCGTCGACCGCCGCACCGGGTTCCCGGTCGCGTTCGAGTAAGGTTTGATCGTGAGGCACAATGAGGCCGTCTCGCATTCTGCTTGTTGTTTCGCTCCTCGGTGTGCTCGGTGTCGGCTGGTGGATGGCCGCGTCGGGCGGCACCGTAACGGAGCTTTACGACCCGCAGAAGATCCAGGGGCTCATCGACGATGCGGGAATTTACGGACCTTTGCTGGTGATGGCGATCATGGCCGCCGCAATCGTCTTCAGCCCGCTGCCGAGTGCGCCGATCACGCTCGCGGCCGGGGCCGCCTACGGGCACACCTGGGGGACGATCTATGTCCTGATCGGCGCCGAGGTTGGCGCGATCGTGGCATTCCTCATCGCGCGCTTGTGCGGCCGGGAGTTCGTGCGCCGGTTGATCGGCGACAAGTTGCCGCAGACCCGGGTCAACACGCAGAACGGTCTGACGGCGGTGGTCTTCGTCACCCGTCTGTTACCGTTCATGTCGTTCGACGCGGTGAGCTATGCAGCTGGGCTGACGCGGCTCACGGCGGTCCGGTTCGCCGCCGCGACGCTGGCCGGGATGATCCCGGCCACGTTTCTGCTTGCGCATTTCGGTGCCGAGATGCTCGCTGATGACAGCATGGACCTGATGATCGGGCTCGCAATCTTCGCGGTGATCATGCTTGTGCCGCCTGTTGCCCTTTACGCCTATCGCAAACGAACACTCTTTCTCAAAGGTGAAACGCAATGACCTCTGACCATAACCATCGAAATCACGACCGCTCGTCTCCCGCGGGCCTTCGCCCCTGGCTCTCCAGATACGGGTTTGTCCTGGCAGGTTTTGTCTTGATTGCGGGATACTTTCTGTGGACCGAGCACAAAGCGCATATTTTGGCATTCTCCGCATGGTTGCCTTGGCTGTTGCTTTTGTTGTGTCCGCTAATGCACCTGTTCATGCATCATGGACATGGAGGGCATGGTAGCAATGGAAATAGCGGCGACGGCGGGCGGGGAGACGAAAAATGACCGGCGAGGAACATTCCGCTTACGGTCTCTGGTCTCTGGTTATCATTAATTCGGCGATCTTTATTCTGTTCGCGTTCAGCTTCTTCAAGCCGCAGAGCAAACGAGATTGGCGGTCATTGGGCGCCTTTTCGGCCTTCATCGTCGCTCTGTTTACGGAAATGTATGGTTTTCCGCTGACCATATACTTGTTCTCTGGCTGGCTTTCAGAAGTTGCGCCAGGGATCGACATCTTTTCGCACGATGCAGGACATTTGCTTTCAACAGTGCTTGGATTCGAAGGCAATCCGCATTTTGGAGTGCTTCACATCATCAGCAATATCCTGGTTATCGCCGGATTTATCATTATTTCGGCGGGCTGGCGCGTGCTACACGCGGCGCATCAGGAAGGCACGTTGGCACGAACCGGGCTTTACGCGAGGGTCCGCCATCCTCAGTACGCAGGATTTATGCTCGTGATGGTCGGATTTCTTTTCCAGTGGCCGACCTTGCTGACCGTTGTCATGTTCCCGATCCTGGTCTTTATGTACACACGCCTTGCTATTCGGGAGGAAGAAGAGACGCGACGCCGTTTCCCGAAAGAGTGGGACGAGTACGCAGCGTCGGTGCCGAGGTTCATTCCGCGATTGACGTCGTCGCCTGAAGCGGACCACTTCCCGACGTCAGGGCGATAGAAGGGGCGCCCACTCCCCGCGAACAGTGATACGAGGAGGGTTCTATGGCTCATTTTCGGTATCCAACTGATACGAAGTTCTGACGGCATGAAATGGATATGATTTGCAATGCAATCGGGCAAAGCCCGATTAATAGTGTCCCATGATCGTCGCTCTCGCCTTTGCAATGGTGACGGCGCTAATTTGCTTCCTCGTGCACTATGAGGTGCTCACGAGCATGAGTCGTTTCATCCCCGACAGTGGGCGCGTGAAGCGCCCTTCCTTCCTGTTGTTGATGGCTGTGGTCGTGGTGGCGCACGTCGCTGAGATCATCTTGTTCGCCGTGACCTTCTATCTGATGCAGGAAACTTGGGATGTCGGGCATATTGATGGCGAGTTTGCGGGAAAATTCTTTGATTATGTTTACTTTTCGGCAGTGACATACACGTCCCTGGGACTTGGCGATGTATGGCCGCACGGTCCGCTACGCTTGGTGACGGCGATTGAAGCCCTGACCGGGTTGATCCTAATCGGATGGACAGTCTGGTTCAGTTACCCGATTGTCCGGCTCGCCTGTCGATCGAATCGTAGAAAGACACCGTAATGGACGCCTTATAGAAAAGAAAAGCGATGACTAACGACTCGGAGGAAAGGATATGCCCCACGACCACGGCGACCGGGCGGCGCATTACGCCAAGGATAGCCTGACGCTCACGGGTGCGGTCGCTCTCGGCACCGGCGTGATGATCGGCGCCGGTATCTTCGCGCTGACCGGACAGATCGCGCAACTGGCCGGCGAATGGTTCCCATTGGCGTTCATCGCGGCTGCCGTCGTCGTCGCTTTCAGCGCGTATTCCTACGTGAAGCTTTCCAATGCCTACCCGTCGGCAGGCGGCATCGCCATGTTCCTCGAGAAGGCCTACGGACGCGGCACCATGACGGCGGCATGCGCGCTGCTGATGTACCTCTCCATGGTCATCAACGAGAGCCTGGTGGCGCGTACGTTCGGCAGCTACGTCATGCGGCTTTACGACGGTACGCCGCCGGGCTGGGCCGTGCCGGCGCTCGGCGTCGGTCTGCTGACCTTTGCCTTCGTCGTCAACATCCTCGGCAACAAGCTGATCCAGACCCTGTCGTTCGTCATGGCGTTTCTGAAGATCGGGGGTATCGCGGTGTTCGCGATCGCCGGACTGGCGGCGTCCGGGATGACCTTCGAAAGCGTCTCCGTCGATCCTGCCGAAACCACGCTGGGCGGGTTTCTCGGCGCGGTCGCGTTGGGCATTCTCGCCTACAAGGGCTTCACGACGATCACCAACAGCGGCGGCGAGATCGTCGATCCGCACCGCAACGTGGGCCGCGCCATCATTATCGCCATCGCGATCTGCGTCGTCATTTACGTACTTGTCGCGCTCGCAGTGGGTGCCAACCTGTCGCTAGCCGAGATCGTGGCAGCGCGCGACTATGCGCTGGCCGACGCGGCGGAACCCGCGTTCGGCGATGTAGGACTGTGGTTCACCGTGGCGTTCGCCATCGTCGCCACCGTATCCGGCGTCATCGCCAGTGTGTTCGCAGTCTCGCGCATGCTGGCGATGCTGACCGATATGAAGCTGGTGCCGCACAGTCATTTCGGCATGCCGGGGGACATCCAGAAACATACGCTCGTCTATACGATCGTTATCGCGATGTTCCTGACCGTGTTCTTCGATCTGGGGCGCATCGCCGCACTCGGCGCAATCTTCTACATCGTCATGGATATCGCTGTGCACTGGGGCATCCTGCGTCATCTTCGAGAGGAAGTGAACGCATCGGCGTGGGTGCTGGTGACCGCCATCTTACTCGATGTCGCCGTGCTGGCGGCGCTGCTGATGATCAAGGCGGGAAGTGACATGACGGTGGTCTATGCGGCAGCCGTCGGCATCGTGATCGTTTTTTTCGGGGAAAGATTCTTCCTGTCGCGGACCGATAAAGAATCAACCGATTGATCGACCGGATCATGCGAACCCTGCGCGGTATGGAAGGACATCCACATGAGTGCACGAATAAGGTTTCTGGGCGGTGTCGGAACCGTTACCGGTTCCAAGTATCTGGTCGAGGGGAACCGTTCGAGAGTTCTGGTGGACTGCGGTCTGTTCCAGGGCGTGAAAAGCCTCCGCGCGCGTAACTGGGCGCCTTTCCCGGTCGACGAGAAGAGCATCGACGCACTTCTGCTGACTCACGCCCATCTTGATCACTCGGGATACATCCCCCGTCTCGTCAAGCAGGGTTTCCGTGGTCCGGTCGTCTCGACCGAGGCGAGCAGAGACCTTTGCGACGTTCTGCTGTCGGACAGCGGGTACCTGCTGGAACAGGACGCCGAGTACGCGAACCGCCACGGCTTTTCGAAGCACAGGCCGGCATTGCCGCTTTATAGGCGTTGTCAGACTAAACTGGACGTGCGCCTAAGGCCGGTTGCTCTCAACGTTTAGACCGCAAGCTGACGCCATTCGGCTAGGGCCGCGGTTCGGTCTTGTTTAAAAGTATCTCGGTGGTTGAGATGACGTGCGTGGTTGAAATGGTTGTGGATTGAGGCGTGGGTTGATGCGAACTTCTGCAAGGTCTTCACGTCCCGAAACTTCGACATCGCACCCTCTCGCCGTCGAAACGGCTGATGCGAGTTTTCGGCTCGATTGTTGAGCCACCGACCACATTCCTGTTTGGCAGCATTACCGATTACATTCAACGCTGCTCGGTATGACCGAAGCCGGTCCGTGACAATCACCTTTGGAGGACCGTACCTCTTCATAGTCCGCCTCAAAAATTTGAGCGCAGCCTTGCGATCTCGCCGTTTCGTGGCAAAGACTTCCAGCACTTCACCTTCATGATCCACCGCACGCCATAGATAATACGTCGCGCCATTGATCCGTACGAACACTTCGTCCAGATGCCAGCGCCAATTCGAATAGTTATGCATCTGACGCTTCCGTATTTCCGCCGCGAACAGCGGACCAAATCGGTTCCACCAGAACCGTATAGTTTCGTGGCAGATGTCGATGCCTCTTTCGTGCAGGATGTCCTCGACCTGGCGCAGGGATAGGGGATAACGGATGTACAGCATCACCGCGAGGCGAATTACTTCCGGCGACGAGTTGAAATAGCGGAACGGATTTTTCATCCACAGATGCTAAAGACCGAGCCTGGCGGTCTCAAGCCGATTTGGTCTGACACTGCCATCGGAAGGGGTAACTTGCTTTCAGGAGCATTTGTTTCTGGCGCACCGGGACCGTCAATCTGCCACCAGCCAAACAGAAGTGAGGTTGTAATTACCATTGCCAGCCCACAACCAGTGAGCAACAGCTTCCGAGCGGGTATGCTCGATACCATAACGCCCTAGCCTTTGTCGCGAGACCGGGCGTCTGTCACAGGTTCTCCACGAGCATTCTCAGCAGGTGTTGAAATATCCAACTTCGCCTTTATCGCTGAGGTTTCTTGCTGAAACCGCGACAATGCTTCGCCTTCAAGTTCTTGTTGCGTCGGCGCGGCAACCCTTGCTGGGTTCACTTGCTTCCCCCTTTTCAAGACCTCGAAGTGCAAATTCGGTCCAGTTGTCAGGCCTGTCTCGCCAACATAACCGATCACCTCTCCACGCCGGACGCGGTCCCCGGATGCTAAGGTGTCCTTATATCGGTCGAGATGGGCGTAAGCCGTGGAGAGTTCGCCATTGTGCCGGATTCGAATGTAATTACCGAAACTGCCGTTACGGCGACGCTGAACAACCGTACCGTCACCTGCCGCCAAAACCGGCGTGCCGCGCACGGTCGCAAAATCCAGACCTTTGTGCATTCTCGTGTAGCCAAGAACAGGGTGCTCTCTCTTACCGTACGATGACGATAATCGCCCGGACGATACCGGGGTTCTCATCAATCCTGATGCAATGCTATTTCCTGCTTCATCGAAGTACGACACAAAGCCGTCGTTCGTTTCATGCCGGAAGTAGGTAAGCGATCTATCCGTTATATCGAGCGAGATATAAACGAGATTGCCGGCATGCGTCCCGACGTTCCCTTTATCTACGTAAATCTCATACCCGAATGCGAACTTGTCGCCATCAGCGACGTCGCGTTGGAAATCGACGGCTTGGCCGAGCACCCGATATGCCTCAATCAGGATAGGAGTTGGCACTCCTACCCCGCGTGCGGACTCGAAGAAGCTCTGCGAAATTGTCCCAAATGACCGAACCAGACGCATGTCGTGTTCAATGGGTTCAACCCTTGCCACAAAAGCATCGTCATTTTCATGTTCGACAACTACTCGACTATCCGTTTCCGGTATGAAAGAGAGGTGATCAAGGCGCTGACTATTCTGGGTGTCTCCGTCGGATCTCACCACGATTGAAAGTCTCTGCCCTGCTTTCAGGCCACGTGGATCAAATACGCCTCTTAAAGCGTCACTCGCGGCAAATGATTCACCAAAAGAAACCCCGGCATTCCTGAGCGCATCGATCAACGTGTCACCTGGACGGAGAACAACAGATGCGCCCTGGCGGTCATCTTCTCCGGGGATGGTCTCGGCATTTCCGACTGGCGGTGCCATTGCTATTTTATCGGGGTCAGTTCTTGGCACCCGTGGAGCGTTTTCAAGATTTTCAGCCTTTCCTCTATCCAGAGCCAGACCGGCGACGAAGGCTATTGCGATGACACCGCTGATAGCGCCGGCGCTATAGAGCAAAATTCGTTGCATCTTGGTCATTGTACAGGACCTGAGGCTCCAATTCCCAGGACCGGCACCGACACGTCGATCGGCCCTGCGCCCTTAAAAGTCAATGTCAGGGTGAATTTCTCCCCTTCCTTGAGCGGTTGTTTCAGGTTCATCAACATGACGTGTAGTCCGCCCGGTTTCAGCACCACCTCACTCCCGGCCGGGATTTTCACTGCGCCAGCCGGTCCCATTCGCGCGACACCATCTGTCATCGTCATCGCATGGACTTCGGCCACTTTCGAAACCGAAGCTTTTAGGCTGGTCAATACGTCCGTTTCGTCTCCCTCGTTGCGTATCGTTAGATAGGCCGCAGACGGGCGCGATGTTCCGATTGAGGCTCGTCCCCACGCGGCTTCAACAATCACCTCGTCGTTTCGTGCCGTGTCTGGGACGACCGGTGAGGTAAAACCAACGGCCATCAAAAAGGTTAGAGCAATGACAGCGCCCAGAAATTTGATGCTGCTCATATTCTCTCTTTCAAATCTTCGATAATCATCTCTGGCGGCGTGCGGAATTTAAAAGTGCGGACAAAATGGCCTTTGGGGGAAATCAAGTAGACGACCGAGGTGTGCCCCATTGTGTATCCGTCCGGCGCCGAGTCCTGGGGCACTCGCTCAAAGTAAGCCTTGAACGACTTTGCCGCTTCGGCGACTTGTTTATCCGTTCCCGTCAAACCGACAATGGACGGATGAAACGCGGAAACGTATTCCGCCACGTTTTCGACACGGTCCCGCACAGGATCAATAGTGATGAAAAGCGGCGTCACTTTCGCGGCTGCATTACCAAGACCATCCATTACATCTGCCAACTCCGCCAGGGTTGTCGGGCAAATGTCGGGGCAGTTCGTAAACCCGAAGAACACCAGTACCCAGTTGCCTCGATAGGTTGCTTCACTAACAGTATCACCTTGATGGCTGACGAGGGTGAAGGCGGGCTGGAAACCGTCAACGTTTTCCGCGTCGGTGCCCAAGAAATGTGAAAGCTGATGGCCTGCAGCAACAACCAGGGCGAGGAGGGCCAATCCCCAGAGGATATACCGAACCGTTTTCACAATGCCTCCACTTCGGATCGGACGAGATCGCGCAGCTGCGCCTCACCAAAAGAGTCCAGTGCTTTGCCGTTAACGAAAAACGTTGGCGTTCCGCGTACCCCAAACGTCTTAATGTCTTCGGCGTCTTGGTTGAGGACACTGACGATGTACGGCATGCGGCTCTCCCGCTTAGCGCGCTCGATGTCCAATCCGGTTTCGTCTAGAAGACTCCAGATGTCCGCTGGAGTACGCCCGTGCGGCGCCCATTGAGGCTGCGTTTCGAGGAGACGCTCCAGCACGGGTTCGAGTTTTCCTTGCAGACGTGCGGCCTCAAGGAGTCGAATAGCTTGCTCAGACGGTGGATGAAATGCTGCGTACCTTAACACCACGCGCACTTCATCAGGATATGTCGCCATGATGTCTTTGACGATCGGATGGAAGGCACGGCACGACTCGCACGCCGGGTCAAAAAACTCGACAATGGTGACCGGGGCATCTTTTGGGCCAAATACAGGTGAATGGTCGCGGACCAATTGGGCGGCATTTGTAACTGGTGCTACCTTTCTCATATTCTCGACTAAGGGTTGATAGAGGTATACGCCGAACCCAAAAATTCCCAAAATCGCTATCCCAATTTGTGCGATAAAATGACGACGATTCATTTGCGTCCCTTTTCCGTAGACAGAAACAACAAGAGTGAAATCAAACAGAATGCGGCCAACGAGAGATATGGAAGCGGTAAATATCCGAAAACGACCTGGTCTTCTCCGGAGCAGGAGGGGCCATTCTGCGCACACGGTTGTATCGCCTCCGAGATGAACCCGGCAAAAAGCAGACTGTGCCAAAACGCTATTGAGCCTCCCGCAATGGCTAATGGGAGTGCATAGCAGCGCACATTGAGGTCCGACTGATAACACGCAATACCGAGAACAACGGCTAAGGGGAACATGGCGATCCTCTGGTACCAACATAGAACGCATGGGGGGCGTCCCATGACCTCCCCGATGAACAAAGCACCCAAGGTGGCCGCCAAGGCGATCAGCCAAGCGCCGATCAATGCATTGTCCGGGGATATCATTGTAGTGGCCTGCTTAGGGTACATCTCCTCACCCGTCATCTTTACTTCCTACGCCCGCTGTTGACATGACGGAAATGGCAACCAGCGATGCAGCGCCAGCGCAAATAAACACGTCGGCAAAGTTGAATGCGGGCCAATGAAATCCCATCGCATGAAAGTCGAGGAAATCTGTAACCGCGCCTTGTCGTACTCGATCAATGATGTTCCCGAATGCACCGCTTGCCATGAGTGCAATCGCCCCTGCTTCGAATAGGCGGTCCGAACGTAACGCCCAAACGGCGAGGGCTGACGCGATGGCAAAGGTTATCGCAATCAACGGCCATTGCTGATCGCCGAAAATATCGGCAAAAACACCAAAACTGACTCCTGTATTGAAGCCTAAACTGAGATCAAAAAATGGGGTGACCCCCACTTTATAGGGCGGTGTTGATAGGAACGTAAGTGCAGCCCATTTGGTTGCCTGGTCGAACACGATCGCGGCCACCATGACCGACGAGACAACAACAATCGAGGTTGAGCGCGCACACGTTTGCGAGAACAAATCTGATGCCGCTTTATTCCGACGCAAAGGGGGCATTCCGTACGTCACTAAAGAATTTCCTCGGCTCCAGGGTTGTTATTCAGCAGCGATACCATGCGCCCCGACATGGCGCCGCTCATCCAAAGCCTGTTTGATGATCTGCAACGATGACCAGAGAAACAGACCCGCCATCAATCCGGCCACGATCAGGTCGGGCCACGCGGTCCCGGTCAGATATACCCCGCCAGCTGCCACGATTACGGCGACGTTGCCAATCGCGTCGTTACGGCTACACAGCCATACGGAGCGAACGTTCGCGTCTCCGTCCTTGAAACGCATCAGGATAAGAACGCTCAATAGGTTGGCAGCGAGGGCAAGTACGCCGATGCCGCCCATTATCGGCGCACTCGGTACACCGAGGATCAAAACCTGATAAGCAGTCATGCCGAAGACCCAGAACCCCATGGCCGCAAGACTGATCCCTTTGACCAAAGCCGCCGTGGCGCGGACTTTAAGCGACATGCCGATTACCATAAGACTGATGGCATACGTGACCGTGTCGCCCAGGAAATCCAGAGCATCCGCCTTCAACGCCTGAGACCCGGCCAACGCACCTGCGGCCATTTCGACGAAAAACATGGTTCCGTTAATCGCGATTACTGCCCATAGAGCGCGTTTGAAGCCTTTCGACATCCCATCGAACTTCGGTTCGTGACTGCAACATCCTCCGGCCATGGCACACCCTTTTATTCCGCGGTTCATCTCAGATATGCTAAACGTAATGTCTACAGTAACTATAGGTTCAAGAGGTAATTTGCTTTGGCCCACGATTTGACGATTGGCCGCATCGCCGAGGCCGCTGGTTGCAAGGTGCAGACGGTCCGATACTACGAGCAGATCGGCCTCATCCCGGCACCACCCCGCTCAAGTGGAAACCAGCGCGTTTACGATCACTCGGCCATCCACCGTTTGACGTTCATTCGTCATGCCCGAGAGCTCGGGTTCCCACTGCAGGCAATCCGAGACTTGATCAGTCTCTCGGACGACCCCAATCAGCCGTGCGATGCCGCGGACGCAATTGCGAAGGCGCAACTCAGCGAAGTAGACCGCCGTATCCATCGTTTGCATGCACTCCGCCATGAACTGGAGCGCATGATCGAGCAGTGCCGGGGCGGACGGATCGCAGATTGCCGCGTTTTAGAGGTGCTGAGTGATCACAGTCTTTGCGAAACGGATGATCATTCAACACCGAAGGAACGGTGAATTTGATGAATTCGGGTAAGAAACATTTATCCTGCCGGCCTAAGAATGAGGCAAGTATATCAAGATGAGACGGATCTGAGGCCTGTTCGTTCGATACGTTAAGCCACTTCAAGAGATATTTTGTTGCTGCTGAGTTGCTGTATCGCGGACATCAACGAGGCATTTAACGACGGTTCGTTTGTAGAATCCGAATCCTAAGGTGAACCAACGTGTTCTCCGCACATATGTGCATATTCTAAAATCTTATAATTGACTCCGTAGTATACTACGGCTGCTAGCCTTTTCACATAGGAGGTTCGGACATGCGAATTGGTGAAGCCGCCACATGCGCCGGAGTCAGCGTCGAAACGATCCGGTTTTACGAGACCGAGGGGCTAATCGATCAACCGCGTAAACCGCAAGGTGGCGGATTTCGTGATTATCCGATGGCGACGGTGGACCGCATACGCTTTGTCCGCCAAGCACAGGAAATCGGCTTTTCACTTCGGGAAATTTCCGAACTTCTATCCCTGCAGGCGGATCCCATGGCGGATTGCGCCGACGTCAGAGCCCGTGCAATCCAGAAACGAGACCAAGTCCGATCGAAGCTCAACCACATGCGGCTCATTCTCGAAGCACTGGACGATCTCGTCGCGAGTTGTCCCGGTGGCGGCGAAATTACCGCCTGCACAATCCTCGACGCCATGAATAACTGCGCTTTACACAGCGGGGTGACCCGCAATGAAGCACAGCCTGAAGGAAAGGATGCGCCAGACATGAAAACCACTCTCCTGAATATCGAAGGTATGCACTGTGACGGCTGCGCCCACACGATCGAACTATTGCTCAACCGAGTGCCGGGTGTCCGCAAGGTCGATGCCTCCTATGCCGAGCGTCAGGCTCGTGTTCTGCACGATCCCGATACGGCCTCGAAGGAAGATCTGGTTACGGCAATCGACAAGGGCGGTTTCGTTGCCGCAATCAGTGATCAATGATCGAAACCGGGTTTATTGGACTGGTCGCTATTCCTGCCGGGTTGGGCCTTTTTGGGTTCATTGAACCGTGCACGATCGGCTCCAGCCTCGTCTTCATAAAATACCTTGAAGGCAAAGATCCGTCGGCGAAGGTCTTAGAGACAGCCGTTTTCGCCGCGACCCGGTCGGTATTCATCGGTTTGCTCGGGGTTCTCGCCGTGCTCATCGGAGACATGTTTCTCGACCTGCAGCGACATGCATGGCTGGGTTTAGGGACATTGTATGTTCTTCTCGGCATATTGCTCGCGACCGGACAGTCACGCTTTTTCACGCGTTCAATCGGGCCAGGACTTCGTCGACTTAGCGGATACCGTGGATCCGTTGGCCTCGGCCTCCTGTTCGGATTCAACATCCCTGCCTGCGCGGCACCGTTGTTGCTCGCATTGTTGGCAGCCGCCGCCGCTTCCTCCGGCGCGACGGTAGCAAAGGGCTTCATTGCGCTCGCTATTTTCGGCCTTGGATTAAGCATCCCGTTGGTTGTGGCGGTTCTCGTCCCTCGTGCGCGTGGCTGGCTCGAGCGAATTGCATCCTTTTCCGGCCGATATCCAGCATTAGCCGGTCTGGTCCTCATTGCACTAGGCGGATGGTCGATCTGGTTCGGCCTGTTTGCCGATCTGAAAGTGGGCACTTCCCCCAGTTGACTTGTTTGAGATTTTTACGGAGTCAATGACATGACCGCGATACCCGCCGAAGAACCGACATCAACGTATTGGAAGGAAGAACCAGCTACTCGTTCCGACCGGGCACGTATTCGTGCGCGTATCGGCGGCCTCCATTGCTCGCTTTGCACGGGCACGATCGAGAAAGCACTCGGCAAGCAAACCGGCGTGGATAAAGTCGCAGTTAGCCTGACGCACGAGCAGGCGCTTGTCGAATTTGACCCGTCGGCGACCACGCCGGAGGGGTTATTGCAGATTTTACGCGACATCGGTTACACCGTTCACGACCCAAACAAATTGCGGCCTTTTGAAGAGGAAGAGCGTGAACTCGTCGTCGAGGGCCGCCGCTTCCTGACAGCTACCGTATTCAGCCTTCTATCCGTCGCATTGATTACCGAGCCGGCCGGGCCGCTCTCGCTCATCCTTCCCACGATAGCAACGCTCAGTTTGATCGCCTTCGTTTTTCTCGTTCTTCGGGCGCGCGGGTTATGGCCAGCACTCATCGGCGCCGGGGGCCTCGGCGTCTTGGTGACCGGGTTACTCGTACTGAAAGATACCGGAGCACTGACCACCTTCACGCCATGGATCGTAGGGATGCTTGCCGTCGTTCTTGTTTTCGGTATTGCCCGTCACATTCTGATCATGGCTGTTCAGGCTCTTCGACGGGGCATCTTGAACCAGCACGTATTGCTTGAGGCCGGGGCATTTGCCGGGCTCGCCGGCGGTATTATCGGTTTGATTCTCGGTCAATCCGATTATCCGACGGCACCCTTCTTCGCCGTTGCCGTCATGGTCGCGACGTATCACATTTTTTCAGAATGGCTGTCGCTGATCGTCAAAACACGGTCGTCACAGGCTGTCAAAAGACTGCTCGATCTGCAGCCGGATATCGCGCGCGTGCAACGGGACGGTACCGAAATCGAAATCCCGACAAGCGAGATCGTCGAAGGCGATCTGGTGAGGGTTCGACCTGGCGACCGCCTGCCGGTGGATGGTGAAATCATCGACGGCCGTTCTACCGTGGATCAATCCCTCGTTACCGGCGAACCGATGCCCGTTGAACGAAAGACCGGCGATGCCGTGATCGGCGGTACGATTAATGGCAACGGGACTTTGCTGGTCCGGGTCACCGCTGTCGGCGATCAGAGTTTTCTCCGACGTGTTGCGCGCGAAGTCGAAGATGCCCGTGCCCTCAAACCCGGTCTTTTGCATCTGGTTGACCGCGTTTTACAGCTTTACACACCGGCCGTCCTGACGATCTCGATCCTCTCTTTCATAGGCTGGGCGGCATTGCCGCAAATGTTCGGTTTCACACCCGATCTGCAACGTGCGGTTTTCGCGGGCCTTAGCGTACTCGTCATGGGCTATCCCTGCGCGGTCGGCATCTCCGCACCATTGTCAATTGTTAGGGGTGCAGGCGAGGCGGCGGAAAAAGGCATCCTGATGCGGACGGGAGAAGCGTTCCAGGGTTACCGACTGGTCCGGCAAATTGCTTTCGACAAAACCGGCACACTGACCGAGGGGCGTCCACGGGTTCACGAGGTGGAAGCCGTATCGGAAGATACAGATCAAGTTCTGATGTTCGCTGCCGCAGCGGAATCAGCCTCGGAGCACCCACTCGGCGAAGCCATCGTGGAAGCGGCCTTCGATGCAGGACTGACGCCGCCGGACACCGATACGTTCGAAGCGGTTCCCGGTAAGGGCGTGATCGCCGCAGTCGACGGCAAAGACGTGATCGTGGGAAGCCCGCGGTTCCTCTCGCAGAATGACATCGATCTTGCTTCGCTCGACCACCGGATCGAAGCCTTACAGGAGCTGGGACGGACGGTAATCGCAGTCGCTCATGGCGGTGTACTTCTCGGGATCGTTGCCTTGGGAGACTTGCCGCGGCGGGAAGCCGGAACGACGATCGCCAAATTACGTGACGCGGGTATAAGAACGGTTCTGATTACCGGCGACAACGAACGCGCAGGGTATCGTATCGCCAAGGAACTCGGCATCGACGTCGTCCACGCAGAAGTGCTGCCCGGTGAGAAAGCCGAACTGATCCGCGATCTTCAGCGGCAAGGCCGAACCGCCATGGTCGGTGATGGCATCAATGATGCACCTGCGCTCATGCAGGCGGATGTGGGCATCGCCATGGGCTCGGGTACCGACATCGCCATCGACGCTGCCGATATCATCATTCTCAACAACGACATCTCGAACGTCGTCGAAGCGCGGGAAATCAGTCGGCAAGGGTACCGCAAGATGCTGCAGAACGTGTCGCTCGCCTTCCTGTTCAATGGCGTTGGCGTCCCCGTCGCAGCGACGGGATTGCTTTACCCTGTCTGGGCCATGGTCGCCATGGCCGCAAGTGTGACGACCATTTTCGTCAACTCGCTCTGGGGCAAGCCGAGACTGTTCATCGACGCGATACTTAGCGTTGGGAAGCCGGTTTCACGAACAGGCAACACGTAATGAACATCCGGATAGTTGGAAATTGATTGTCCAATTTAGAGAATTAGAGGCGCTATGATCATCAAGAGTTGGCAAATTGTATCCCTTATAATCCTGCTTGCCATGTTTGCCGCGTGCGCATCAAGCGTTCTGGTTTACAACGCTTTTGGATGGGCGCCCGATGTAATTTCGTTTGAATGGGGTTCTTACCGAGCCTTTAATATCTTTATCTCAATCCTCATTGTTGCTGCCCTTATATGGGGCCTTGTTGCTCGAGTTCCTATCATCATTCCTGTCATCATAGTTTTCGCTTCGTTTCACTTGGTGGAAGGATTGATCATTTCATTTTGGAGCAAAGCCGTTATCCATTTCGTTACGCTCATAATAGCCACGAGCGTCCAAATCCAAACCAAACGAAAAGCCGCTTAACCAACATGCATTGGCGAAACTGAGGCCGCATTGAATGATCCTGTATCCGAGTTGCTTACAACGCGACAAATGGTCGTTCTCGGTTTTTGGTCGTCATATGAGAGCAGAAAGATAGAAGTCCGTTTGAGGTGAGCAAGCAATCAAACCTATCGATGTCGAAGAAGCTATTATACGTGCACGCACCGAGCGGCAGAACGGATACGAGAGTATCTGTTGAGAGTAGCTTCCCTCGCGCTACGAACAGAGATTTGAGTAAATACAATCGAACGCCTGAAACAACCATCGTGGCGGAATTAGCCCAATTTTCATGACCTTGTGAAGAAGATGCGTCGTCTGACTTCAGAGGGGTTGTTGGTCACTCACTTGCCCTAACGCTGATGTTAATTGGGTATTGTTAGATGCTCTTCCTCTCGCCATAACCCAATCTCTTCGCTGCTAATAAGTGGTTCCAACTCTAAGATCGATTAGCCGACGTGGTGCGATGGCAAATGGGAGTGGGAGATTGAAAAACATTACAGCTAAGTTCCCCGCGGCCCCCAAAGGATAATCGCTGCTCCCAGGAGACAGATAGTCGCGCCGACTAGATCCCATCGATCGGGTGTTCGCGTTTCTACTAACCAGAGCCACAGAATTGACGCGGCAATGTAGATTCCGCCATAGGCGGCGTAGGCACGCCCAGCAAAGTCACTGTCAACGCGGGCCAGAAGGAACGCGAACAAAGCCAGACTGACCATGCCGGGCACGAGCCACCACGGAGACTTATCCAAGCGGAGCCATGCCCAGAAGGCGAAACAACCGGCGATTTCGGCAACGGCCGCGCCGGTGTATACGACGACCGTACCAATCACGATGCCAGCGCCTCCAACACGGGACACTCCGGCAATTCCTCACCCGAGCATTGCGCTGCCGTATCGGCCAGCACTTTTTCTATGCGCTTGAGATCAGCAATCTTGGCCCGTACATCAGCAAGGTGCCGTTCGGTTAACGCTTGTACCTCGGCGCAGGTCTGTGTGCCTCGGTCAACCAAGCTTAAGAGACCGCGTATTTCTTCGATGGAGAACCCCAGCTCGCGGCCACGCAGAATGAAGCGCAGGCGTGCCACATGGGTTTCATCATATACACGGTAGCCGGACGCCGTGCGTGGCGGGTCGGGCATCATGCCGATCTTCTCGTAGTACCGGATCGTTTCCAGGTTGCAGCCAGTTTGCCGCGCGAGTTCGGCGCGTTTCATTCCCTTCGCAGATCTGTGATCACTCATCGAAAAAACTCTCTTGAGTCTGTAGTTACTACAGACCTTACCTTGTTACTGGAACAAAAGCGAGGACGTTAATTCGTGAGCACTACGGAAACAGAAACCCGTGCCCTACAGGCCCATGAAGCGCATGGCGACCGCAAGCGGTCACTCTTCGCGTCTGGTGGCGTGATCGGTGCCATTCTTGCCTCGAGCTGCTGCATCGTGCCGCTGCTATTCGTGATCCTTGGTGTCTCTGGTGCGTGGATAGGCAGCTTAACCGCGCTTGAGCCATACAAACCTGTTTTCGCCAGTCTCGCGCTCGTCTTTATAGGTCTCGGTTTCCGGCAAGTTTACTTTAAGGCCGGTTCTGCATGTGATGTCGACAGTTACTGCGCCAAGCCGCAATCGTCCACCATCACCAAGACCGCGCTCTGGATCTCGACGGTCGTGGTCCTGCTCGCACTGACCATCGATTGGTGGGCGCCATTCCTATACTAATTGCAATCTACGGAGAATCTCTCATGAAACGATTGCCTATTTTGGCAGTGGCCTTGCTGACCCTTGGCGGGCTTGCCTGGATGACCGGCAATGGCATTACGCCCGCTGCTGCGCAGTATGTGACTGTGCAAGTTTCTACCGTCCAAACTGCCACTTTTTCGATTGAAAACATGAACTGCGCGCTGTGCCCGGTCACCGTCAAAAAGGCAATGGAAGGTGTTACCGGTGTCAAGTCGGTATCCGTCGACTTCGATGCTAAAACGGCGATAGTCGTTTTCGACCCATCCATCACAACTCCCGATACCATTGCCGCAGCGTCCACAAATGTTGGCTATCCGGCCTCGGTCCAAGGATAATCCAATGAAGGACGCAACAATCATCAAGGCAGGCATCGTCGGCACAGTCATTGCGGCGATCTGCTGTGCCACGCCTGTGCTTGTCACTGCGCTCGGCGCGATCGGTCTTTCCGCTTGGGTCGGCGGGCTGGACTATGTTCTTTTTCCCGCGCTTACCGCATTCCTGGGCATGACGGCTTACGGTTTGTGGCGACGACAGCGCGCGGCGGCCTGTTGCGAGCCGGATATTCAAACAAACGAGGAGAAATCAAAATGACGGACTGCTGCGAAGCGGGCTCACGATCAACGTCAACCTACGACATCGCTGTAATCGGCGCGGGATCGGCAGGCTTCTCGGCTGCTATTACCGCTGCTGAAGAAGGAGCCAATGTGGCGCTGATAGGTCATGGTACCATTGGTGGCACTTGCGTCAATGTGGGCTGCGTACCGTCCAAGACTATGATCCGTGCAGCCGAAGCGTTGCACGGCGCGAGGGCGGCAGGACGGTTTCCAGGCCTGTCCGGAGAAGCGGGGGTGGATGATTGGAGGAAGCTGATCGCCGCCAAGGACGACCTCGTCATGACATTGCGGCAGAAGAAGTACGCCGATCTACTGCCTGAATATAACAATATCACCTATCTGGAAGGCGCGGCACGGCTGAACGGCGCAGGCGTCATCCTTAATGACACACCGATTGCCGCAGGAAAGACCATCATCACAACTGGTGGACGGCCTTCCGTGCCGCCGATACCCGGCCTCGAAGAGGTGAACTACCTGACCAGCACTTCCCTACTGGAGTTGGAAACCCTGCCCGAAAGCCTGATCGTCATCGGCGGCGGCTATATTGGTGCCGAGATTGCCCAAATGATGGCCCGCATGGGTGTTCAGGTGACAGTGGCCTGCCGCTCGCGCTTGTTGCCGCAGGTGGAGCCGGAACTATCGGAAGCGCTGTCAGACGCATTCCGCGCTGAAGGCATGAAGCTCTATTGCGGCATTGCCTATGATGCTTGCCGCGAAGATGAGACGGGCGTGACCGTCTGCGTCAAGGAAGGCGATACACCCCTAGAACTCAAGGCTGAGCAGTTGCTGGTTGCTACCGGGCGTACTCCTAACACTGAGGGGCTGGGGTTGGCTGAAGCAGGCATCGACTTGGACAAACGCGGTGCGATTGTCGTTGATGACCGGATGCGCACATCTAGGCCTAGTGTCTATGCGTCGGGCGATGTGACCAATCGCGACCAGTTCGTCTACATGGCGGCATACGGCGCAAAGCTAGCCGCAAAGAACGCTTTGAATTTTGACAGCTTGGTGTACGACAACTCCGCCATGCCCTGGGTGGTATTCTCCGATCCACAGGTAGCGGGTGTCGGATTTACGGAGACCGCTGCCAAGGACAATGGGTATGATGTGATGACGTCGACCATTTCACTCGATCACGTCCCTCGTGCGCTAGCCGCGCGTGACACGAGGGGACTGATCAAGCTGATAGCTGACAAGAAAACGGACCGGCTTCTAGGCGCTCAAATACTTGCCCCTGAGGGAGCTGACAGTATTCAGACCGCTGCCCTGGCAATCAAATGCGGCATGACCGTCACCGACCTGGCAGATACGCTGTTTCCTTATCTGACAACAGTCGAAGGGCTCAAATTAGCCGCACAAACCTTCAACAAGGATGTCAGCAAGCTCTCTTGCTGTGCTGGGTAATGGTCGCTTTCGAAGCCGTGCGAATGTTTAAAAAGCAGGACTGTACTTCCGCGTCACTTTCGCAAGCGGACCTCATTTAGCATGAGCGCCCAGGACCGTATCGGGCCAGAAGTAAACATTTCAATCGATGCAACAGAATGCCTGAAACCGTAAAGATGGCGAACTTCGCCTATCGCTAGCAGCCTTGAGTAAAGATACGTTATGCGACTACAAGTAACCAAACGGGAACAAAATAAGTAATAGGAAGTTATCGCAAGTCCTCTGAGAGGGCCGGAATTCGGTCGATCGAGTAGCTCAGTATTCGACGACGCTTCAATACTTAGGTCGCCATGCCACCCAAGAACAACTGGCCACTTTCACTTCCTGCGCAATTACGGCAAAAATAGTTTGCAGCAATCAATGAGATTAATCTGGGCAATGACGCTGAGAGTTCGAAATCTCGACGGTTTGAATTCAGGGCCGAACTGTCTCCAAATCGAATTTACTAACACTCACAGATACTGGGGTAGTTAGTGGCCTTGACGAAGGCCGGTTTTAAGTCGCGCGAGGGATCGAAAACGACGGGCCGAGACCACGTCGCGGGCTCGGTTCACGAGAGCCCGACCCGAAGGGCGCGATCAATAAAATTAGGACTTGGATCAAGTGCCAATTGTTTGAAGTACTTTCATGTATGTGAAGCCGTCGCGACCAACCGCTGCAGCCTCTTCGAGAAATAAGTCCATTTCTTCAGGGGAGGAAAGCGCCCTAGCAATTCTGGCGTGTTCTGCTTCTTTTTGATCCAAAAGACTCCCTAGCTCAGGCATTTGACGCATTTGGGCTTCGGTATCTAGCGCCTCAGCCGTCTTTTCCAAGTGATAGCTATACGTGATGTTGCTAGTGCCTTTGAATTCATAATCTAAAATGACGGTTGGCCCGCGCCCAACATCGTGCAACGGGCGTTCAATCATCAAATCGGTTTTCTTTCCTTTCGTTTCGAGCCAAGCATGAGAAATAAAAACATTGTCTCCGTCATTGACATATCCCAGCACAACATCGGAATTTACTTGGTACTCTTTATCCAGTATGCGCTTCATCAGTATTGAAGTTCGATAGCAAGCCCCTCTTAGGCTCATAGGGTTTATAAACCTCTGTAAAAGTCGCTGGGAGAGGTCAAAAACTACATTTTCTTCCGCGTCCAAAGAACCCAAAAATGCTTTAAGCTTTTCTGCCTTTTGTTTTCCCTGCCCCATGAGTTGCCCTCTTACCCCTGATCTGTATCTTTCAAAAAGAGATTGGTTTTTCGCAGTATAGATTAGTCGCCTTTTTCATTCTTGATTTGCATCAACATGGTGCCCGACGACCATACGTGATGATCTGGTATCAAAGAGAATTGGTTGCCCGACGTGTCAAAATAGAATTGGGACAATCCCGACAGCCAATGATGCGATAGGGGAATACGAGCATTTGGATTGTGGAAAATCTGAAGCTCGTCAGACCAACCCTCAACATAATCTGCATTGGCAACATCTTCAGTAAATGGAATCCCCATCGTCGCGTTGGGGTCCGGATTAAATCTATAGCCGAAGCGAATGTATTTATGGCTGGGGGCAGCAAATCCCGCGGTGACCCCGATGCGGTCGAACTTAGCTAGAGTGCCTGCGTTGGAAAACAAAACGGCGGAGACGTTTTCGGCATCTGGAAGATCAAAGAAACCGGATGGGACTTCTTTCTCTCCGAATTTGTGCATCGGGTTCTGAACCGCAGAGGTCCTAAGTTCCCCATCTACAAACTCCCAGTTCACGCGATGTCCGTAAAGATATGGCCAGAGCGCTGACTGAGTATATGTCATCGAGCCCAACTGGTGTTTCTCAGCTTGTTTATGAAAGTCGGCGACCGCGATTACAAAAGGCTTATCTTTTGTCTCCTCTCTTTCCCAGTAGTGCCGCCCCTCACTGTCGACTTTGTTTAGTTTATTGGTGAGTGGCGTGCCGAATTTCATAGGCATGTAATCGGCTAAGAAGTCTTGCATTTCCTCGTGCGTCTTGGGTTCTGGATGGCTTGCTAAAGCTCCCGATTGGGATGGCGCAACAGTCGTTGCCTCAACGGCAAACTCAATGCCTGGTGCGGCGCATAGGAAGTCAGGTGACTCAAGCTGCGTAATATCAAAACCAAGTTCCCTAAAAGATGCCCAGAGATATAATTCCCATAGTCGCTGGTCGAATTGGCGGAATTGAAACTCTTCCACGAAATGTGGATCGGCGGGGGCAAGCCAAGGCCCGATCTCGCGAACAACGGCCCGAGCAGGAGCTCTTCCTGGCCTTTCGCTAAACTCCCGAAAGTAGGGATGTAATTTTTCGGGATCAGTGCCCTCGGGAACGCGGAGGACATCTGTTGGTGTATTTGGCTCGTCGCCTTGGGTCCCCAATTCAGCAAGATTGTTGTGCCGTAGAGTTTGCGCCATCGCAAGGCGTAAGCCGACGGTTGCGTAGTCTTCACTTCGGAGACTGCATTCGAGCTTTACGCTGCGAAATCGACCAACTCGGTCTCGAGCTAAAATCTGCCAGCCATAATCGTCATCTGTTGTGTCTCTAAAAACAAAGCCAATTAGACGCTCTTCATTGTCTGCCCAAAAAGACAATTCCTCCGCCATAACGCGCGCCATCGAGCGTCTTGTGCCGATGGTGTAGAGATTAAACCGTGCATAAGAAATTTCTTTGGAAAGCTCAAAGTCGAGCCGCCTTTTGGCCTGTTTTCGCTTCGCCTCACCACCCATTTTCTCAGCTCACATATCTTTCAAATTGCGAAGACGCTTTGGCAGCGAAGCGCACTTTGCGGCACGCTCAATCCCGATCAGGTCCACTATCGCTTCATGCAATCTGATTGGAACGCGCATTCTTCCGACGCTAAGCGCACGAAATGTAGCCTCCGCAAGGTTTTCTCGTCCAATCGAACGTTCGATTGAACTGTCGAGAAGGAGGTCGGGGGTTGTTACCACACTCAATTTTGGAAATCGACGCTCGCAAATATTCAGAGCCTTCTTTTCATCGATCGTGGCGATTCCTCCTGTTTCGACAGCGAGCGCGATTGTAGCAGCTTCCCCGTCGTCAAGCGTCGTCAATGCGTCTCCAGCAACGAGGGACTCGAAAATTTCCTCGCCGTGCGTTCGAATAGCTCTTGTTTTTAACGCGCCGGATTTGATTAGGTGCTCGACTTTCTGGCTATCGGAATGCCCGAGGATTGCGCCTCGACTTAATTCATTAATGACCTGAGTAGGCGCTAGGCATTCATGTGGAAGTGCCGAAAGGATTTCGTGTCCAGAACCGCTGGCGTTTAAATTGATGAGCACGCTAGCGTCCAACACAATCAGTGAGCGCTCGTTAGGTAAGGAGATTTGGTAACTCATCCGCATCTCCCCCAGCCGAACCGAATTGGTCCAATATTTCCCTGACTGCCATACGGTCGACGTTGAGAAGTTCGGCTAATTGTCCTTCACTTAGTAAGCCCTGTTGCCATGCCTGTTCGGCTAGTGCGTGAAGTCTCAAATTCGTCGGGCGCGCTGCGATATCTCCTTTTTGCTCGCCGCTGTAACGGTCGCCGAGCACTTGCTTTACCTGTTCCAGAGTAATCCCGCCGTTATGTACAAACCAATCCCAAGTCCCAGGTTTGGTGAGGCGAAGTTCTTCAAGTCGTCTGACCATTGCCTCGCGCGATATGCCAAAAAAATACGCGAGAATAATGATGTGCCGCCTAGTGAGTTTTTTTGCACCAGCAGTGACGTCTTTGAATTTTTGAATAACGGCTCTCGCCGGCGTTAAAAATGCTCGTCCAAATGAATTGGCGTACTTTTCCTCTCGGGAGTTTTCCGGTTCATTTATGTGCAAGATATCTGGTTGCCGTCGAGTGCCAATGAAATGTCCTAGTTCATGCGCTAACGTTTGCGTTCGTCTTTCAATCGGATGGTTGGCATTCGCTAAGACGCACGCGCCGACACTATCCTCATAGGCAAAAAGGCCCGCAACTTTCGCATCCAAAGGTATGATATACAGCCGAATTCCTAATTGAAGCTCCATCAAAGTTACTATGTCGGCGACTGGCGAAAACCCTAGACCAAGCCATGATCTAAGTTCATTTGCATCGTCTTCTGCTTGCGCCCTAGCATTCCCGGGTAAAATTGGTCGTTCCTGCGGATAATTTTTGGTTCGCGCTACCCCGAGAAGATTTTCGAGTTCCACTTCCGCCTTCACCATACGAATCATCGCTTCTGCGGCTACAGTGACAGCAGTGTCGTCGGTCGATGACATTTTGCGAAACTGGGGAATAAGATTGACCTGAACAGCTTCGCGTCGGAGTAAGCCGTTTAAGCTCGTTCCATATAAACGAGCTAGGTCTTGCAATTCCTCCAATCGAGCTCGCCGTTGGCCTTTCTCAATAGCGACAAGAGTAGTTCGGGCGATGCCAATTTCATTGGCAGCGTTCGCTTGGGTCCATCCGCTATTCTCTCTGGCTGCTCGGAGCCTCTCACCCAAGCCGACTGGGTCGCCGAGATCGAAGGTCATGACTGACCTCCTTCAAGCCACTTTACGACAAAGGAGTCATTCCCAAGTGAGGTTAGAAAGTTTTCCCATTCATTCGCGTGTGCTTGGAGCATCCGGTTTGATTTTGAGGTAATGTCATCCAAAGGGATATTAAGCGCTTTTGACAATTGACTGTTTTTCCGAGCCAGGGCCGATCTATTGAGAGGCGAGCTGGTAAATTTTGCCAGATGTTCTAGGTGCAAGACTCCCGCGATTGCGTATTGAAAATGTGCACCGCGAGGATGACGGAGTTTGAAATTCTTCGCGGCACCTTCTTCAAATGACGTAGCGGATAAATCCTGCCACACGTAGGTTGATCGATCTTCTTCCTGTCCAGCAGCATGTACGCTTAGACGACGAAGCAGGCATGCCGCGCAAACGCCACACTGTCTTTTTGCTCCGTCAACTGAGGAGAACTGATTGGGCTGCCAGCAGGACCAAGTATCTCTCCAAGGTGCCTTTTCGCCGCAAGTATCGAGGTACGATTTAAGCGTCTCGCCCTTCGTGTGCCAGAGTCGAGGGAATTGATATTTCACGGTATGACCGAACAGAGCCTTGATAAACGCTTCCATTCTTATCGTGAAAAGGGGGTGGTTTCGATAATCGTCATATCCTTGGCCCACAGTGACTAAAGTGGGGCCAATAGCGCCTTGTCCGCTTTCAGAAACCACAATCTCACTGGCATCTGCCATGAAAGCGCCGATAGCACTAAGGAGAGCAAATCGAAACCCTCTTGATCGTCCACTGGATTCCCGACTGCCATATGGCTTGTAGCTGACTCTGTAGGGGACAAGCGCAAATGGCTCGCGTTTGCTGTTTTGTTTGCCGCCAAGACGTTTTGAACCCAAGCGAACGCGCATCAGCCCAGATGAATTGCTATTTTCAATCAGGCCTGATACCGCGCGAGAATCTAGGCCGTCACTGAATGGCATCAACGTGACAGCACCGCTTGGCAGATCCAGACTGGACTGACGCGGCTGGTCGGCAGGCTTTTTTCTGTTAATGAACTCGATTGACCAATAATCTCCGGTCAGAAGCGTCAGAGCATCGTGCAAGGCTTTTAAAACTGAGGGAGAGTTCCAGAGTTCTGGATCATGAACCGGAATTTTGACCTCGAACGCTCTACCCCAAGCGACTTTGGGGCGTGGCTTTACGTGGTCGCAAAATTGCACTGCTGCAGCGAGGACAAACGCGTCATAGATGCGCTCATCCCAATTTGCGAAACAATAGGAGCGGAGGCCTTCGATGCTGAAACGGACATTCTGGTCAATTTTGCAAACTTTGACGCCTTCCTTGTTGTAAGCATGCCCTTGTTCAACGACACGCACTCGCTCCACTGACAGTCCTGGTAAATGATCTTCCTCTTGTGGCGTCATAGGCCTACCCCATCTTCTAAATCGGTTCTTTTTCTCGGCGACATGCCTTTGTCGCTTTTTGATGGGCGAACAACGCTTTCAGCCAAATCTCGGAAGTTTGCATTCGCCGCCGAGGCCTCGTATCTGTCTCGAAGGCGGATAGCTCGACGGTCGGTGGATTCTCTCCGGTAATGCTCCTCCATTTCACGGCTATGTCTTGCAGACCATTCGCGCAGAGTGTTCTCGACACCCCCTTGAACGGCGGCAGTTCCGTCATTGCCGGATGAGAAAGAGTCGATAACGCAGTCGAGCAAAAGCATCCCCATTGGAGAGCCGCCGATCTTCGGTCGAAGCTCTTCCAGCTTCTCGACAACGACATCGCGAAACATTGCAGATTGTTCATCGCAAACAATACCTTGGATGCGTTTCACGGTCGCTTCACAGTTCTCTCTCTTCCAGTCCTTCTTATGAGCGTCCTGAAAACATTCGGCAATCTCATCGTCAGATGAATTGGGATTGTCCGTCACTTTCGCGAGACGCTTCCACGCACGGCGCATATTCAGGCTTTTGTGAGGTCCATCGCTCATTACGAATCTCCTATGTCAGAAATAATACAAAATATCTGACAATGTCAAATTCGTCTCAAAACGGAATATTTACGGGTGTTCCTTTCGTTCGTATCTGAGCAGATTTTCCAGATTCCCCTTTATATTCAGACACATTTGATTAGTGTCGTAACCGGAGCCGAGACGCACGGCTCTGGGGCTTAGAAACCCCTTCACTAGGCGGTCCGGTGGGGCCGTTAAACCACCCTTGACCTCTGCGGTCGGGGATCCTGTGACGTATGTCCAGGACCCCGGTCTAAAGGTCACAGGGACCGTCCTAGTGCGGTTTTCTAAGTCCCCGATCACCAGGTCAACGAAGCCATCTTCCAGCGGGCGCGCTGGGGGCGCTGGCTCAGGATTGGGCAATTAGTTTCAATATCGTCAGGCGGCCATGCGGAGAGTTTTCCGCGCCAAGGACTTTTAGCACGATCTCGCGCGAATTGCTCATCAGGCAGGGGTTAGAAAATGAGAACCAGAACACTGATTTTTCTGATGGCACTATTATTCGCAGGAAGTGCTCACGCAGACATGGTTGACGGTGTCAAAGGTGCTGTTCTCCCGTTTGATCGAAGCATGACGATCGGACAGGCTTTCGACGGTTGGTCTAATTGTGCTTCGACGGAGTGGAAGCACATTCAAACAGATCGCGGCCAAAACATTGTGATCTCCATTTGCCATATGAGGGATGCACAGGAATTTTTGTCACGCGTCGCGACTTCTCCAGCCGTTAGTAGTTCGGACATGCCGGGAGCTATTCATTTACGCGGCGTTCGCCGAGCGATGTTCGTATTGCAGTGGAACATAAATGTAGACGGAACGCTTCAACTCGGTCATGCAGAGCAGCAATACGCGTGGGCTGACGGAAAATACCTGCAAATCCCGCTAAACCTGGATCAGGCGATCACCCAAGTATACGAGGATGTCGTATTCTTTTCCCTGCCCCAGTTGACGAGTTCAGATGAATTGGCGACGCTTCAAGTTGCCCGCGCATACAATCAAATCTTCTATGGCCACTATCGGAACGCATCAACTGCGCAGTGAAGCCTGGACGTCGATTATCCTAATTGGCATAGGCATCGACAGATATTTCGAAACGTTCCAGATTTGGTATGTGGCTGCAAAATGACATGCGCCAACCCCTGCAATGGAGACGCCTTGAGAAGGCTGTTGTGATATATTCGCAACACTCAGGCCTTTTCTGCAAACATGTGGGCAAAATGCCGGCGCTTAGAACGACCCAAAGCCTGTATGACCGGACGAGCGTATCTCCATTTTTATTAAGCTACTGAAATTATGCAACAAATGAGAGAAGACGCTGCCGTCCGCCCGTGACAGTGCGGCGACATCTTTGCCAAATTGTCCACATAGATCGGACTTTCGAACTTTTTAGGTAACGAAACCCTGTATGGGTGTCTGCGCCAATCATGAAATTAGGATCGAAGGCGCGGTCGCCAATTGGTGCTCTTCAATTACAGGCACTTAGCGGCCTTTAGCCGCTCAATCAGCAATATCGATAAACCTTTTTAAATGGAGAAAACGATGTCTTCCATCGAATACGCACGCGTGCGTCTAGTTGACCTAAAGCCATACGGTCAGAATCCGAGAAAGCACTCTGAAAATCAACTTGAGCAAGTTGCGAAAAGCATATCTGAGTTTGGATTCATCAATCCTATAGTCATAGACACAGACAACATCATCGTTGCCGGCCATGGACGGTTTCTCGCCGCGGGTAAGCTGGGCCTCGATGAGGTTCCCGTTATCAAAGTTGAAGACCTGACCGAGGCGCAACTACGCGCCTATCGGATCGCCGACAACAAGCTCACCGATAATTCCACTTGGGATGAGCCTGCGCTTAGGCTGGAGCTCGAATATCTCGATCAGTTGGACATGGAGCTGGATGTAACCGGCTTCGAGGTGCCGGAAATCGATCTGATCTTCGCAAACTCGAAAGTGCAGGCACGCGACGCTGCAGCAGTCCATGAAATGTCGGTGCCCGATGAAAGCAAGGTTGTCCCGGGGGATCTGTTTCTTCTCGGGCGGCATCGTGTGATCTGTGGCGATTGTCGAGACGCTGACACCATGGCCACCCTCATGGAGGGAAGAGAGGCCGATGCCGTCTGTGCGGATGCGCCGTACAACGTCAAAATTAACGGACATGTTCTCGTTAAGGCAGATGCACACGACGAATTCGCGTTTGCGAGTGGCGAAATGTCGCAAACAGAGTTCACCGAGTTCTTACGCCGCAGTTTCGCGTCTTTCTATGAGCATAGCAAAGATGGATCCGTGCACTTCTTGTTCATGGACTGGCGCCACATGTCCGAAATGCTGGCGGCGGGAAACGAGGTCTACGACGATCTTTTGAACCTGTGCGTCTGGACCAAACATAATTCCGGAATGGGCTCCCTTTATCGGTCCCAGCACGAGCTCGTCTTTGTTTTCAAGAAAGGCGGTGCTTCGCACACCAATAACGTTCAGTTGGGAAGGTACGGCCGGAACCGAAGTAACGTCTGGAGCTATAGCGGCATGAATAGCTTTGGGGCGGAGCGGGATGAACTCCTCGCCTCGCATCCAACGGTGAAACCGGTGTCTCTTGTTGCAGACGCAATCCTGGATGTGACCCCACGCAACGGTCTGGTTCTCGACGGCTTCTTAGGGTCGGGCACAACCATCATCGCCGCAGAGCAAATCGATCGAGTTGGTCTCGGGTGCGAAATTTCACCCCAGTACGTGGAAGTCGCAATCAAACGTTTCCAGGCGATCAGCGAGGAGCCGGTCATTCACATGGCGACTGGCCTCCCTTTCGAGGAACTCGTCCTCGAACGTCAACAGAACGCGGAATAGGAGGAACCAATGTCAGAAGAAGGATACGAAATTGGTTACGGAAAACCTCCGAAATCGGGTCAGTTCAAGAAAGGAAAGTCGGGCAACCCTAAAGGACGCCCGAAAGGCACCAGAAACCTGTCTGCCGATCTCAAAGAAGAACTGGCGATGCGGATCGTTACCAAGGAAGGCGACAGGGTCCAAAAACTGTCGAAACAAAGGGCTCTGGTCAAAACGCTAACCAACAAAGCGCTCAACGGAGACCAACGTGCCATCGCAACGTTGGTCAAGTTGATCGAGCGCCTGCTGACGGACGCAGAGGAAGAGGTCGAAGATGTTCCTCTTTCCAAGGCCGATCAACAGATCATCGCAGAATTTTTAAAACGCAATTCTCATCAGAGTTCAAAAGATAAGGACAAAGAAAATGACTGATTTTAACAAAATCGAACTTGCCGCAATCCTCCGCCAAGATATTCGGTCGTTTGCCGTCAAGTGTCTGCAAACGACGAATCCAAATACCGTCTATGTAAAGAATTGGCATCACGACGCGCTAGCATATTTGCTGGCGCGTTGCTTTCGTGGTCACTGCACACGTGCATTGATCACAATGCCGCCGCGAGAGCTGAAGACCCATTTCGTGTCTGTCAGCTTTTGCGCCTATGTCCTTGGTCATCGGCCTTCCGCACACGTCATTGTTGCGAGTTACAACCGTGAACTGGCACAGGAATTCCTTGATGGTGTGAAACAGATTCTTGGTGCCGCCTGGTATCAAGACTTGTTTCCCCAAACAAAGCTTCGGAAGAACACAGGCACCGAGGTGAAAACCACAGAAAATGGATCGGTGTTTGCGACCTCTGTCAGTTCAACCTTAACCGGAAAAGGGGGGGACTTCATCATCGTCGATGACCCTCATAGTGTCCGAGAGGCTTACTCGGACGACATTCGTAAAGGCACGATCGATTGGTTCCGTTCCTGTTTATCGTCGCGGACCAATGATCCTGCCAAGGCGTGCTTCATTGTCGTTCAGCAACGCGTCCATACAGACGATTTGGCTGGTTACCTGATCGACCAAAAGGGTTGGGAGCACCTGAACTTGCCTGCTGTCGCCGACCGAGATCGGGCAATTCATATTGGAGATAACAATGTTCACATCTTCAAAGAAGGAGATCTCCTTAATCCGTCACGTCTCACTGAAAAGATCCTCGATCAAAAATTTCAGGAAATGGGGAAACTGGATTTTTCGAGCCAGTTTCTTCAAGCGCCAATTGCGGCTGAGGGAAATCTTATTCCTGTGAACAAGTTTCGAACGTTTGATCCGCAGAATTTCTCGCCAAAAGCAGGTGAGGTGTTTCAGGCGTGGGATCTCGCAATTAGTGAGGAGTCTCTCGGCGACTTTACCGTAGGTACGACCTGGTTTGTCGCGAACCGTGCCTACTACCTGCTCGATGTGTATCGCGAAAAACATGATTTCGAGCACACCAAGCAGGCGATTGTCGCGTTGGCTGGGACCTATCCAGTGACTCAAATTTTGGTGGAGAGCAATGGTATCGGTCAGGCAATGGTTTCCGAGCTGAGAAACGCCAACCTCCCCGTGAAAGGGATCCTCTCAAAGTTAAGCAAGGCGAGCCGTGCTCAACCATGCACCGGCCAAATTGAGAGAGGGCAAGTTTACCTGCCTATGAATGCGCCATGGAGAGAGGCGTTTATCGACGAGTGTCGAGCGTTCCCGAAAGGGAAACATGACGATCAAGTCGATAGTCTGACACTTCTATTGAACGCTGTTCGTGAATACGAAACGAGTGAACAACGAGTGAGAGATCACATCGTGGGACTCGATAGGTATTCAGAAATGCAAATCGCCGAGCAGCAGCTTGAGCAAACGCGCTACCGAGATGGAAGGAACGACAATTGGTTAATGCGCGTCTTAGACCAGAGAAAGCCTGGGTGGAGTGATTGAGTAACAATGAATTCCATACATAGAAAAAAGGATTAACATAATGGGTAAGAATATAAAGACATCGGTAACATTGGCAGACCAACTCGTTTTAAAAATCAAATTGGCCAAAGATTTGATTTCGAGGAAAACCCGTCCAGAAAAGCTAAGGCGAATAAATAAGGAATTGAAGCGCAGCGCCGTAAAGACGGGTGTCGACATCGAAATTCTCGAAGAGTAGCACAACAAAAGACCATGGCGAACTTCATAAACTGAGGTTCAATTCAAGCCCGGGGGACTAAAACTCCCCTGGCTTGATGGTCTGGTGGACTGGCCGCGCCGAAACGGCTGTGGGGATTAAAGTCGTCCTGACAAATTGAAATAATTTGAGAGAGAAAACCACCAATACCGACTGGACTTCCGCTGCAAACAGAGCGGTACTGGTCAAGGTGGAACGGACCCTGATCTCAGCCTCCAGTCACCGCCCGCCCGGCAAGGCATTCAGCCTAACCGGGTCGGGGTGGTGCAAGCGCCTGCATCCCGCAGGCGCCACCAAAGGAGGCAAATATGACCGCCATTATTACGAAAACAAAATCGGGTTCGACCAAGCCCGACACTATTCTCAAACGCCTCGGCCAAAAGAACGGCGCGACCCTGAAAGCCATGCAGGACGCGACCGGCTGGCAGCCGCACAGTGTCCGCGCCGCCCTCACCGGGCTGCGCAAAAAAGGCCACACTATCGAACGCACGAAGGACGGCAAGGGCGTCACGGTCTATCGGGTGGCTCGCAAATGATCCGGTTCGACGACCTCGACGGCATGGCGACAGCAGAATTGCGGATGGCCTGGGAAGAAGACCTGGGCCGTCTGCCGCCTTCGCGGGCCAGCGATGCGTACATGCGCTCGGTGCTCGCCTATCGCATCCAGGAACGCGCTGGCCCGAAACTGTCCGCTGCAACCGTCCGCCATCTTGAGCGACTGGCGGCACCGAACGCACGGATACAAGCGATGCCGATGCAGGCGCGTAAGTTGAGCGCCGGCGCATCGCTGCTTCGCGAATGGAACGCTGAAACCCACGAGGTTCGAGTGCTGGAAAAGGGTTTCGAATACCGAGGCCAGCGGTATCGGAGCTTGTCTGCTATCGCACGGGAGATCACCGGCACTCGCTGGTCCGGCCCGGCGTTTTTCGGCTTGAAAGACCCGGAGCGTGAAGATGTCGCCTGACCGCAAGCAGGTCCGATGCGCCATCTACACCCGGAAATCGTCCGAAGAGGGGTTGGAACAAGAGTTCAACTCCCTCCACGCTCAGCGGGAGGCCTGTGAAGCATTTATTGCCAGCCAGCGGCACGAGGGCTGGAAGGTGTTGCCCGACCTTTATGATGACGGCGGGTTCTCTGGTGGCAGTATGGAGCGGCCTGGGCTTCGACAGCTTCTCGCAGACATAGATGCGGGCAAGGTCCACGTCGTTGTCGTCTACAAGGTCGATCGACTAACACGGGCGCTGGCCGATTTCGCCAAGATCGTCGAAGCATTCGATGCCAAGGGCGTGTCGTTCGTCTCAGTCACGCAGCAGTTCAACACGACAACATCGATGGGGCGCCTGACGCTGAACGTACTGTTGTCGTTCGCGCAATTTGAGCGCGAGGTCACAGGCGAGCGCATTCGAGACAAGATCGCAGCTTCCAAAAAGAAGGGCATGTGGATGGGTGGCAATCCGCCGCTCGGCTACGACGTACGTGATCGGAAACTCGTCGTGAGTGCTACGGAAGCAGAGAACGTCCGACACATCTTTACGCGGTACACTAACCTAGGCTCTGTTCGTGAACTGAAAGTGGACCTCGATCGAGATGGGATCGTCAGCAAGATTCGTACGAGCAAGACCGGGAATGTATCGGGAGGTAAATCCCTCTCACGCGGCGCGATCTACAAGATGCTGTCAAACCGCATCTACGTCGGTGAGATTGTCCATAAGGACAAATCTTATCCGGGTGAGCACGATGCCATAGTCAGTTCCGATCTTTGGGAGCGTGTGCAGACGCAGCTGAACGACAATGCCGTCGAACGCCGTGCCGGAACTAATGCGAAAGATCCAAGCCTGCTGACAGAATTGGTATTCGACGATACCGGAAATCCGCTGACCCCCAGTCATGCCAACAAGCGGGGCGTGCGTTATCGATATTACATTAGTGAGCGGGACAACCACACGCCTTCGACCCGGTTGCCAGGGCGGGAACTCGAAGAAATTGTCGTCGGGCTGATCGTATGTTTGTTGAAAGATCCAGCTCGATTGTTCGATGCGATGCCGGAGGGTGATGGAAACGTTGCGGCGCGCCGCGCTCTTCTGGATAGAGCACAGGTGGTGGCGTCAAGGCTAAGCACTGACGAACATGCGGCGCGCAAAAATGTGGTGCATGAGGTCGTGTCGCGGATCGATGTCGGCCGAGAGGCCATCTTGCTTTCGATCGACCGAGGTGGACTGGCGAACCTGCTCTTGGTCGATGGGTATTGGGCTGCGCCTCATAGCGAGGACAGTATCTTTCAGGTATCTTGTCCATATCGGATCAAGCGTCGAGGCGTAGAAACACGCCTAATCGTTTCCAACGAGAAAATTGACCGACCGGCACGACCGGACCCGGCTTTGATGCGTGCGGTCGCCAAGGCGTTCATTTGGAATCGGAGGATCGTGACCGGTGACGTGAACTCTATGGCTGACATCATCAGAGAGGAAGGCGTCGCCTCACGTTACGTCCGTAAGCTGCTGCCCTTGGCGCATCTGGCACCTGATATCGTGGAGGCGATCTGCGCGGGGCTTCAACCAACGGATTTGACCTTGGAAACCCTAGTCTATGCCGATCTCCCGAACGATTGGTCGGAGCAGCGCCGCAAGTTCGGGTTCAAGGCTCTTTAGTTCTCCGTAATATCCGGTCGAAATTCCTCTGATGGGGACCGGCAAAAAGGCAAACAGAGAAAACCTGCAAAGATCGCCCCGAAACGGGCGATTTTTTCTCTCTACGCCACGTGTATCGCGCGGAGATATCCGCTAACCCATTAGAATGTCGGGAGAAGTTCGGAGCCCTTATGCGGACCGGCGGTTCGCAGGCAGGAGAATGGCGGTGGGCGCAGTCCGGGGCGAACCCGTCTCCGAGATTTCCCTGATCTGCAGGGAAAATACAGGGAAATCTTGATTCTTCGGCCTTCAAATTTGGCGTAGACGGCCGAAAAGCGCCCGTGACAGGAGTTTCATCTCAAACCTCAATAATTTGAAACAGGGAATTTTCCCTTCAGATTAGGGAATGACGGCGGGGAAACAGAAAGTATTTGCGCGGATGAAATTCTTGGCAGGGGCAATAGCGGCATTCATGCTAGCCCGCCTCGTAAAAATTTTGTTGTCATAGACAACAAATAATGTTACTCGCTCATTCATGAATACGAAACAAATAGCGCCGGAACCGCTTCTCCCCGAAGCGCCAGAGGATGTCGAAGCGCATTTTAGCGAACTGGCAACGGTAGGCATCCACCTACTTGCGGCGGAGACAGCACGCCACGCCGAAGTCAGTTATCTTGGGCATTTCGGGCTACCACTATTGGAAGCGCGGACGATGCTGTTACTCGGATCAACCGGACCGGCCTCGCTGAAAACGGTGTGCAAACAAGCCAACATCGAGAAAGCATACGCGAGCCGATTGATTGAGAAACTGATCCGTAAAGGCCTCGTGCAAAAGGTCGAGGATCCTGATGACCGCAGGGCCGTCAGGCTTACGCTCACCAAAAAAGGAGCAGCACTCAACGCTGACCTGCAGGCCGAGGTCGTTCAACGTAACGGCCACCTGATGTCGGTTCTCACTGCCGAGGAACAGGACATTTTTTTGCGTTGCCTCTCGAAGTTGACCTGGGCGGCCAGGAGCTTGACCGCCATGGAGAAATCATGAACGCGATCGACAACCGAGATGTGCAGTCGTTGATGACGCGGGCAATTGTCCAGGACATCAAACCTGAGGCAGAAGGGGTTCTCACCATGGAATTGGTGCCTGACGGCGAGGCGGAATGGCCCGCCAGCGACGCCGGGGCGCACATAGATGTGGAACTGCCGAACGGCACCGTGCGGCAATACTCCGTCATCAATCCGGGGGAGCCGAACAAGTATGTGATTTCAGTACTCCGCGCACCTGATAGCCGTGGCGGATCCAAGTATATTCACGATCAACTCTCGGATGGTTCGGTCGTACGTGTCGGTCGACCGAGAAACAATTTTCCTCTGATTGCGGATGATCGTCCCGTCTGCCTGATCGGTGGCGGGATAGGTGTGACGCCGCTACTTGCCATGGCACAGACGCTCGCCGGGACCGACCGTGAATGGTGGCTCTACTATTGTGTGCGCACGCCGGCCCACGCCGGTTTTGGTCGTCTTCTTGACCGGTTCGGCGACCGGGTACGAATGCATTATGATTCCGCAAGCGGGAGTGCGCCCGATCTGCAAGCAATGGTGGGGACTTTCGACGACGCCCACGTTTATTGTTGCGGTCCACAAGCCATGCTGACGGCCTTCGAGCAATGCACTGCCGAAATACCTAGCGAGTTAGTTCATATCGAACGTTTTTCTCCTGCAGATATACCAGCCGACTCGCCGGCATTCATAGTGGAACTGGTCCGCCAGGGGCTGACCTTGGATGTGCCGGAGGACAAGTCGATCCTGGACGTAATTGAGGAATCCGGTGTGCAGGTCGAGAGTTCCTGCCGCATCGGTATTTGCGGTACCTGCGAGACAGCCATCGTCGAGGGCCAGGCCGACCACAAGGACGAATACCTGACCGATGACGAGAAAAAGGAGGGGCGCTCGATGATGATTTGTTGTTCGCGATCGAAGTCGCCCGTTCTCCGATTGGATATCTGAGCCCTTACAACGCGTGAATATGACGATTGCCAACCGGAGGCCATACAACCTTCGGCCCTTAAAACTGCAATAAAATGGGAGTGCACCAAATGACCAGCTTCGCCAGCTTGATTGAACCGGACCGGATACACGGCAGCCTCTATACCGATGCAGCCATCTTCTCACGGGAGATGAAGGTCATCTTTCGCGATGGCTGGGCATTCGTCGGTCACGAGTCTGAAATTCCCGAACCGGGCGACTATATCACGAGGACGATTGGCTCGGAGCCCGTACTTTTCCTACGGAACAAGGACGGCGAGGTTCGGGTGTTTTCGAACCGCTGCACGCATCGAGGCAACAGGCTCTGCCATGAAGGGCGCGGCAAGTTGCGTGGCGGAATTATGTGCACTTACCATGGTTGGGCTTTTTCGTTCGACGGCGACCTACTGGCGGTGCCGTATGAGGGCGGTTTTACAAAAGCGAAGGAGAACTATTCGCTGCGCCAGCCGAAAATGGCGAGCCACCGGGGGTTCGTATTCGCCACGTACAATCCCGATCCAGAGGATTTTTACGATTACCTAGGGTATGGGAAAGACCTGATCGATAAGTCGGTCTCAATGTCGCCCGTCGGCAAGATCAGGCTGGACTCCGGGTGGGTAAAGCATCTTTTCAAAGCGAACTGGAAGATGCTGCCGGAGAACCAGACGGACGGTTATCACGCAAACCACGTCCATAAGTCGTTTTTGAAGGTTTTCAGTTCACAGTATGACGAATTGAAAACCAACGAAGAAAAGCGTGTTGGATCCGTCGTCGACTGGGGGAACGGTCACGCGTCGATCGAAGTTTCCGAACGCTACGACGGGCCGCTCCAGTGGCTTGGCTCGAATGAGGAACGCTATCCGGAATACGTCAAAGCCATGAACGAGGCTTACGGGGAAAACGAGGCGCGCAAGTTGATGACGGAGGGTCCGCCGCATGCGTATATATTCCCGAACCTTTTCCTCGGCGAAGCCAACATCGTCATCATCGAACCGGTCGCGCCCGACCTGTCGGTTCAGCACCATTCCCCAATGCTGTTGGAAGGCGTGCCGGAGGGGCTGAATGCAAGGATTATCCGCCAGTCGGAAGGAGCGCTGGGCCCGTCCGGGTTGCTGCTCGCCGACGACTCCGTAATTTCCGAGCAGCAGCAGATCGCCTTGCAGGGCAAGAGCGGTTGGCTCGAGATCAGCCGGGGCGTCGACCGTGAACGGCTCGAGGACGGAAAGCGGATCGGTCACGTAAGTGACGAGACCACTAACCGGGGCTTCTGGCAGCATTATCTTGCCAAGATGAATAGAAGCTCGGTGGAAACTCCCGTCGAACCGGAGCTTGTGTAATGATGACAGCCAACCTTTTGCCAGCCGACGTTTATCGTGAGATCGAGGAATTCGTATACCGCGAGGCGAGACTGGCCGATGAGTCCCGTTACGGGGAGTGGGAGGAACTGGTCGACGACGACATGATGTATTGGGTTCCCAGGGGCGAAGGGGATTTCGATATGGAAAAGCATGTGTCCGTGATCGCCGATAACCGCAATCGGTTGCGCCGCCGTATCAAGCAACTGCAGACTGGCGCACGCTATGCACAAGTGCCGGTATCGCCCATGCGCCGCCTCGTCTCGAATATCGAAGCGAAGCCGATTGCCGACGACGAGTTCAATGTGCAGTGCAACTTCGTTCTCTATGAACTGCGGATTCAATCGACGAACAACATCGAAATCTGGCCCGGCAGGATCGAGTATAAACTTCGCCGCTCGGAAGGCGGCTTAAAGATGTTCCTGAAGAAGGTCATGCTCGTGAATGGCGACATGCCTCTGCCGTCGCTGGCATTTCTTCTCTGAGGTTCGTTGTCTTGAATGCAGAGCCACGCAAGCGGCGAAGAGTGACACATGACTGATGCCTTGGGCGCGGTAGTTGGCCTGGGCATGAGTCCGGTGTCGCGCAATAACATAGGTACGACGCGGGACCTCGCAGTCCTGGCTGCACGGAACGCAATTCGGGATGCCGGATTCTTGCCGGGTGACGTCGACGGGCTGCTTCTCAACCGCAGCCCGTCCGCACCGGTCAAAGATCTGCCAATGAGCATTCTGGCGGATCTCGGTCTGGAAGATCTCGGGGTCCTCGCGTGCATCGACGCCGAAGGCACGTCGGCAATTCAGATGATCGAATACGCATGCATGTCGATCCGTTCAGGCGCCGCAAAAGCAATTGTTTGCATTTTTTCCGATGCCCGCCTGTCCGGCGGTGGCGGCGCCGGGGCATATGCCAGCACAATGCCGGTGACGGGGCTCACGGGCTGGGAAGCGGGTTACGGGTTGTACGGTGCAACGGGCCCATATGGGTTATTGGCGCAGCGGTACCTGTGGAAATACGGGTTGGGCTGTGAGGCGTTGGGGCATGTCGCGATATCCAACCGGCGTTGGGCGGAGAATAATCCTCTGGCCCAATTGCGTGAACCGATCAAGATGGAAGATTATCTCTCGGCAAGATGGGTCGTAGAACCTTTTCGGCTGCTCGATTGCGCATATCCGGTAAATGGCGCCGCCGCTGTTGTCGTGACGGCACCGGACATTGCGTCGGACGGTCCTGTTGCCCCCGCTTTTATCCATGGCGTTGCACAGGGTCATTCCGGGCAGTTGGCCGCAAAAGCGATCGAAGATGGCGATGCGGGCGCCGAGAGGGCGGCTCGCGCAGTGTATGCGATGGCCGGCGTCGGGCCGGGCGATGTGGAAGCCTGTGAATTTTATGACAACTTCACCTATGTCACCTTGCGCACCCTGGAAGATTACGGACTTTGCCGTCGGGGCGAAGCGGCCGGCTTTGTTGAGGCAGGACATATATCTCCGGGTGGACGGTTGCCGACGAATACCGGTGGAGGTCATCTTTCCGGTTATTACCTTCAGGGAATGACGCCGGTCTCCGAAGCCGTGATCCAAATTCGCGGTGACGCCGGGGCGCGTCAGATAGGCAAGCGCGATGTCATTCTCGTTACGGGTGTCGGCGGGATGCTGAACTACCATGCAGCGATGATCATGAGCGCCAAAAGGAGGCTGTCTTGACGGATGCCGCTGCGACGGGCGCAAGGATTAGACCGAAAAGCGATTTCGACGAAGCGTTTCATGAATATATTGGAAGGCGTGAATTACGATTGCCGTATCTGCGTGGCTCATCGACAGCCCTCGATCTGAATGCCGCGCCTGCTACCGATATGACGGAGATCGAGTGGCGGTTGGCCTCCGGCCTGGCCGAGCTTTATTCATTTGTTGTCTATCGACAACAGTTCTCGGAGGACCGCGCCGCGCCTTACAACGTTGCCTGGGTGTCGTTAGCGGAAGGACCGATGCTGATCTCCACAGTCATACTGGAGCAGAATTCCGAACTGAGAATTTCAATGCCGTTAAGGGCCGAATTCGACGATCACGGTCTCCTTGTGTTCCGACCGGCACAAAATCCCTAACAGGCCTATTTGCGGGAGTTTACAGACGATGATGTTGCCACGTGATTTGCTTCGGAATTGTGCATCGAACTATCCGGACAGGCCGGCCTACTTCTGGCGTGACGAGACACGGACCTGGCAGGAGATGAAACGACGTTCGGACCGGCTCGCGGGCGCGTTCATGGAACTCGGAGTCGAAAAGGGTGATGTCGTCGCCATTCTTGGTCGGGAGTCGCTGGAGATATACGAGCATTTCTTCGCCTGCATGACGCTCGGCGCGGTGAGGGTGGGTCTCAACTGGCGTTATTCGCCCGGCGAGATACTGCATATATTGCAGGATTCCCGTCCCCGCGTGCTGTTGCTGCAAGCGGATTGTGCCTCGTTGATCGAGACGCTGGAGCAGGAGATTGCCGATCTCGATACGCGGGTCATCCTTTACGGCGATCCCGGAGGCGCGCTTCACGAGTACGAGGAAATGATCGATGTTGCCGTAGCACCTTCGGCGTTGCCTGATCTTGAAAGCGAAGATCCAATGTTCATTTCGTACACCTCCGGTTCTACAGGGCGACCTAAAGGTGTCGTACATACCCAATACTCGTCGGCATATATCATTTTTCAAAACCTGGTCGGGCGCGGCCTTGCACCGAACGATATATTCCTCCAGGCCTCTGCGTCGTCTTGGATGACTGTACTTTTGAATATGCTCGGTCTCGGAAACGGCATGGCCCACGCGATCATGGATGGAACGTTCGAGATCGTGAGTTTCATGAAGCAGATCGATCGGCATCGGGTGACGTCGATAATGCTGGTGCCGACGCTGCTTCAGCGTGTTCTGCAGGAGCGTGCGAAGGGCGATTACGATCTGTCATCGATCCGGTTACTTAACTACGGGTCCTCGCCGATCACGCCTGAACTTGCGCGGTCCGCTTATGCCGCTTTTGACTGCGATCTGATCCAGAATTACGGCATGACAGAGGGTGGTTGGGTAACGCACCTTTCCGCAGACGATCATGTGAAGGCCGTCAACGGCGAATACAACCTGCTGGAATCGGTCGGCCGCCCCGGCGTTTTGACGCGGATATCGATCAGAAACGCCGATGGTGAGGAACTGCCTCCTGGCGAAGTCGGCGAGGTTTGTCTCAGCAGCCCGATGCTGATGAAAGGTTATCTCAATCTTCCGGACGCGACGGCTGAAGCGCTCAAGGACGGATGGCTGCATACAAACGACCTCGGTTGCCTGAACGAAGAGGGGTATCTGTTCCTGCACGGGCGCAAGAACTTCATGATTATCTCAGGGGCGGTCAACGTGCAGCCGCAGGGTGTCGAACTTGTCATTTCGGAACATCCTTCGGTGTTCGAAGTCGCCGTGGTCGGCGCCCCCCATCCAGATTTGGGCGAGGCCGTCGTCGCCGTGGTCGTCTGCAAGCCGGGAAGAGAAGAACCGACCCAACGCGATATTGAATCGTTCTGCCTCGCGCGCCTGAGCAAGCTGTCCATCCCGAAGCACGTATATATCGTTTCGGAACTACCGAAAACGCTGAACGGAAAACTCAACAAGCCGAAGATTATCCAGTGGGTGCAGGAGAATTTGCATGCTCTTCCCTGGTTCAGGGTGCAGGGCGCCGCAGGTGGACAATAAGACCGTACGGCCCGCGCGTTAATAAAAGCGTTTAGACCTGAACCCGGGACATGTTGAGTTTTCGGGGTCATGTAGCCGGCAGAGAATGAAAATTGTTGTTATAGACAACAAATAATGATAGTTATCATGTTAACTAAATAAAGGCACCGGGAACCTTGTGAAATTCAAGGTTCCCATTGGGAAACATTCATGGGCGTTATCCTTCAGAGACTCGTGAACGGGTTGAGCAACTTACTCCTTGTCGGATCAGGGATTCTTTTGTTCCTGATGATGCTGCATATCTGTTTGGGTGCCGCTTTCAACCTCGTCCTTCCGACCGTCAATTTGAACACGCTAACGGTTGTCGCTGCTTGGTACATGATTGGTGTCACCTTCCTGCCGATGGCGAATACGCAACCGCTCTCAGTGAATATCGCGGCCGGGTTCTTGTCCGATGCCTTTCGCAAGACTGTTCGCTATGTCGTGGCCTTGCTGTCGGCGATCGCGTTCGGTTTTATCGCGTACCTCACGTTCGAAGAAGCGATGTCTCAGACGCAGATCGGCGAAATGTGGGAAACCTCGACCGGGTTCTTTCCCGTCTGGCCGGCGCGCTGGCTTCTACCATGCGCCTTCATAGCCATGTCTTTGCGGGAAATATGCAAGGTTTTCGTGCCCGAGGCCATGGAGCAAGCCGATGCTTCATCGGCGGGGAGTGATTGATATGTCTGGATTGCTCGCCGGGTCGCTCGGATTTCTTGCCGTTATCGTGCTGATCCTTCTCGAGGTCCCGATCGGACTGGCGCTCGGCGGCGTCGCGTTCGTCGGCATGTATGTAATGGTCGGCCCGCAGGCGACGTATGGTGTGGTGGGTGGCTCGTTATACGAGTTCGCCGCCAATTGGTCGTTGTCGGCGCTGCCGCTATTCATCCTGATGGGCGCGTTTCTTCAACATTCGGGGCTTGCGTCATCAATTTACCGTGCTGCCCGTCTTTGGCTCTCTTTTCTGCCGGGTGGGCTTGCTATCGCGACCAATGTCGCCGCGGCCGGATTTGCGGCGACGTCTGGGTCGAGCATGGCGACGGCGGCGACGATGGCCAGGATTGCCGTGCCGGAAATGCTCAAGGCCGGCTATGACAAGAGTTTGGCTGCGGGCACGGTCGCCAGCGCCGGCACTCTGGGTGCGTTGATTCCACCAAGTATCCTGATGATCCTGTTCGGGGTGCTGGCCGAGGTCTCCATCAGCAAGATGTTGTTGGCGGGCATTTTACCCGGTGTGCTTACGCTTGCCGTCTATGTCGCGATGATTGTCATCCGGGCTTGTCTCAATCCGAAAATCGCGCCGCGTTCTCTGGACAAGGAAGAGAAAGGCCAACGCTGGGCGAGTCTCATCCCGATCTGGCCTTTGCCCGTGCTTTTCTTCGGCATTCTTGGCGGCATCTACGGTGGGTTCGTGACTGCCACGGAAGCTGCGGCCTTGGGCGCGTTTCTCGCGATGCTGATTGCATTGGCATTCGGCCAGCTGTCGTTCTCCGTGCTCAAAAACTCGATCAAGACGACGATGATCAGTACGGCTCAGATTTTCTTCGTTGCATTGGGCGCGGTGCTATTCACCCGTTTCCTCACATTGACGGGAATGAGCGGGGCATTCACGAGCCTGTTTCTCGATCTGGCTGTGTCGCCCTATCTGTTGCTGCTGGCGGTGTCGGTAATGTTCATTATCCTCGGGATGTTTCTCGATCCTCTGGGGGTGATGCTGATCTCCATTCCGATCATCATCCCGATCTTCACGAACCTCGGTATGGACCTGATTTGGGTCGGAATCATCGTCGTGAAATACGTCGAGATCGGTCTGCTGACCCCACCAATCGGATTCAATGTCTATGTCGTCAAAGGCGTCGTGGGCGATGAGATATCTATTGGAACTATATTTAAGGGTGTCGGATGGTTTCTGTTCTGCGAAGTAATAATCATGACAATCATAATTCTATACCCGGAATTGACTTTGTTTATTCCCAGCCAGATGAACTAGGTAAACCAAGATAGGAGGCAACATCATGTCATTTGGAATGAAATTTGGAAAACAGGCCCTTATGGCAGGGCTTGTATCGGTGATATCCATCGCCGGCGCGCAACGTGCCGATGCCGATGAAATCCGCTATGCGACGCTGGTGTCGAACGGGCATACAGGGGTTCAGGACGCGGTCCTTCCGTTCTTCGAACAGGTCAGCAAGGCAACGAACGGCGAACTGACAGGCCGCGTGTTCCCATCGGGCCAGCTTCTGAACGCCAGGGGTACGCTGAAGGGCATCAACGAAGGCGTCGCGGATGCCGGACTTGTCATTCCCCATTATGCGGCATCGCAACTCCCGCATGTGTTGGCCCTTGCGGACATGATCATGATCGGTGAGGACCCTCTGGCGGTAGCGGCGGCGCTCAACGAGACCATCTTGTTCGATTGCGAGACGTGTCTGAAAGAGTATGAAGCTCAGAACACTTTTCCGCTCGTCTCTTATTCGACGACGAGCTATGTCCTGCAGTGCAACAAACCGCTCAATAGCAAGGAAGACCTCAAAGGCTTGCGTGTCCGTTCGACCGGGATGTTCAGTTCGCGCTTGAGCGCCCTCGGCGCGCTGCCGACGAACCTGGCGTCAAGCGAGTCTGCGCAGGCGCTGCAGCGGGGTCAGGTGGACTGTGTCCTAGGTCCGATGAGCTGGTTAAAGGCTTACGGCTTGCAGGGAAGCGTCAGCCACATCATTGATGTTCCGCTCGGCATGGTGCGTGGTCTCGGCCTATTCGTGATTAACAAGAATAAGTGGACCGAAATGCCCAAGGCCCAACGTCAGGCGATGCTCGACGCCGCCCCCGGCATGTTGGCTGGCGTCATGTTCGGCCAGCCCCGCGAAGACCGTGAGCAGGTCATATGGGCCAAGGAAAACAATGTTGATATCTCAGAGGGGTCCGACGAATTGCGCGCCTCCCTGACGGTGTCGGACAAGGATGACGATATCCTTGCCGAGCGTGCCGAGAAGCTCGGTGTGAAAAACATCGACGAGCTTGTCGCCACATTCAAAAAGAACCTCGAGAAATGGCAGGGTATTGTCGCCAAGACGGGGGACGACAAAGCGGCATACATCGACGCGGTCAAGCGCGAAATCTATTCTCGCCTGTAAACGCCAGACAAACGATCTGATTAACTTTCGGCGGCACCGCGCCCATCCTGGGGGCGGTGTCGTCACTTTCGAAGCGGAGTGTGACGCATGGGCCTGTTAAGCGGCATGACCGTCCTCGAGATCGGCGGAATCGGCCCCGGGCCGTTCTGTGCCATGTTGCTAGCGGATCTGGGTGCAGACGTGCTGCGTATCGAAAAGCCCGGCAAAAAAGATGCGGGGTTCGAGGAAAGGCCAAGTGCGAGCATCGTTGGCAGAAACAAGTCGGTGTTAACGCTTGATCTGAAATCGCCAAATGCGGTCGAGGTCATCAAGATCATGGTGCGCCGGGCAGATGCGATCATCGAGGGGTTTCGCCCGGGCGTAATGGAGCGGCTTGGGCTTGGACCGGACAATTTGATGGGTGAGAACCCCGCGCTTATATACGGCCGCGTTACCGGTTGGGGGCAGGCAGGGCCCTGGTCTCAGAGAGCCGGTCACGACATCAACTACTTGGCGGTGGCGGGTGCGCTGAGCTTGATCGGGCGAAAGGGTGAACCGCCGACAGTGCCGCTCAATTTGATCGGGGATTATGGTGGCGGCGGTATGTACCTTGCGTTTGGTATCCTGTCAGCCGCTTGGGCGGTCAAAAGTACCGGTAAGGGCCAGGTCGTCGATGCCGCGATGATTGACGGGATTTCGTCACTGATGGCGCCGCTGTTCGAAATGCTCGCAAATGGACAATGGACCCGGCCGCGCGGTGAGAACCTGCTGGATGGCGGCGCGCCTTGGTACGATGTTTACCAGACCAAGGATGAGAAATTTCTGGCAGTCGGCGCGATCGAACCGAAATTCTATGCGGCGTTTCTGGACGGTCTGGGAATTGATCCGAATGGATTGCCCCCTCAGTACGACCATGCCGGCTGGCCCGTGTTGCGCGAAACTTTCTCCGACGTCATCCGTCAGCGAACGCAATTGGATTGGATGACGGTCTTTGACGCGCGCGATGCTTGCGTAAGCCCGGTTCTAGGCATCCACGAAGCAGCAGCGCATCCTCAGATGAAGTTTCGAGGAACCCAAGTCGACGTGGATGGGGTTGTCCAGCCAGCGCCTGGCCCCAGGGTTGTTGCCGAAGATGCTGGTAGCGATGATGTGCTGGACGGCAACACCGGCACGGACGCGCCATCGATACTTCGCGCCTGGGGAGTTTCGGAAGAAGATATCGAAAGATTGAGAACTGGTGGTGGCTTGGCGTGAAATCGATCGGTGCCGCGCTAATCGGCGGCGTCGGGTTCCGGCACGTCATCCGGCATCTCCGGCGTCAGATCCTCGATAAGTTGCGTGAGAAGGGCGAGCAGCTTGTGAAACTGATCTTCGCCGTATTCGTCGATGATCTTTTTATAGATTCGCTCGGATTCCGGAATTAGATCCTTGATCGTTTTGCGGCCGAGCGCGGTAATTGAAATCAACATCGACCGGCCATCCCGTTCATCCTGATCACGGGTGACGAACCCTTTTTCTTCCAAGGTCTTTAGTATCCGGCTCATGCTCGGTCGCATGATGCAGCATGCAGTTGCTATCTCCGCGGGCTTCATTGCGTCGTATTCCATAAGCGTGCGCAGGACGCGCCATTGCTGCTCAGTGAAGCCATGGCTGTGAATGAACGGCCGGAAGTATGCCATCACGACCTCACGCGACTGAAGCAGGACCATGGGGAGTGCCCGGTCCGTGCTCATCGGAATATCTGCTGCGCTCAAAACCTGCGTTTCGTTGTCATCTTTGTTCATGATACTCGTTCTTGGCCCTCAATTCCCGCATTTCGATTGCCAGTGCCGTTCGACGATCGGAGAGGCGTGGGATGCCACCGGTATACGAACGTCGCGATGCGGCCACCACCCGCTGCGTTTCGGTTTTGGCCCGTTGAGCGCTTTATGCGGCGGCATCCTCGCATGACCTGTCTATGTCTCGTCAGCGATACCGTTCTCCAGCGTGCCGACGCCGTCAACAACAACGCGAACGGTATCCCCCGGCACCAACCATTTTGGCGGATCGAAGCGCGCCCCGGCTCCGGTCGGAGTGCCGGTGGCGATCATGTCGCCGGGACACAACGTGCAGAAGGTCGAAACGTATTCAATAAGCTTGTTGAACGGAAAGGCCATGCTCGCTGTTGTATCCGATTGACGCAGTTCGTCATTGACCCAGGTTTCGATGTGCATGTCGGTGGGGTCGATGGCTGACAAATCGGTTTGAATCGCTGGACCGATCGCGCCCGAGCGATCCCAATTCTTGCCCTGTGTCACGTTGAATTTTCCGTGGCGAAGCCAGTCCCGGATCGATCCCTCGTTCATGATTGTGAGACCGGCGACATGCTGCATCGCATCCGATCTTGAAATGCGTCTGCCCGGCTTCCCGATGACAAGGACAATTTCTCCCTCATAGTCGAGCTGGTTGGATTCCGGCGGGCGTATAAGGCTTTGCCCGTGGCCGGTAAAAGAAAGAGGATTGCGGACGAAGATCGACGGATACTCGGGCGCGGCCGAGCCGTCCTTGTATTCGGCGTTCCGGTTCATGTAATTGACGCCGATACAAAAGATTTTCTGTGGATCTGGAACCGGAATATCCAGAATCACGTCGGCAAGGGCAACCTGCGGCGATTCGCTCTCCGTGGCAACTTTCGCCTGTTCCAGAAGATCCTGTTCGAGGAGTTGTTTGACGGAACCGACCGAAAGTGCGGATGTCAGATCGACAATGCCTTCGTCTTTAATAGCACCGACCGATTGTACGCCGTCGGCTTTGCGATATGTAACCAGTTTCATGTCAGAAGTCCTGCATCCTTGAGTACCGATTCTAAACGTGTTTCGAGTTCCGGCGTGGCCGGCAGTAGCGGCAAGCGGTGCTCGTTCACCTCCAGCAGCCCGCACATCTTCATCATCGCCTTCATGGGAATGGGGTTGATGTCGAAAAAGACGGCTTCATTCAGATGATAGAGCTGCCGATGCAGCGCCCGTGCCGCCATCAGATCGCCGCGCCATACAGCTTCGCATAGGTCGGACAGCGGCTTTGGATTAATATTGCCGACTGCGTTCATCAGTCCGCACGCGCCGATGGCCATCATGGGAAATGACAGCTCTTCTAGGCCGACAAAAACCCGCAAGTCTTCGCTGATCGCATCGAACAGGCCGGAAACGAACCCAAGGTCCAGCGAGGCATGCTTGAGCCCGACGAACGTGGGGCACACGGCATCTATGCTGCGGACCGTTTCCAGCTCGACGGAGACGCCGGCGCGCCCCGGGATGTGATAGATCATCCACGGTTTGTCATGCAGTTCGTTGAGACGCCGGTAATACTCCACCATGCCCCGTTGCGGTGGACGTGAGTAATAAGGCGTCACGATCAACAGTGCATCGACGGCTGAGATGGCCGCGGCGTATCGAGTGAGCGCTTCGGTTTCGGCGTAGGATTGCGATCCGGAGGCTACGATCACCTGACCCCGACCGGCAGCGGCCTCGACGGCGACGTCTACGAGCCGGTTTCGCTCGTCAACGGTAAGGGACGAGGGCTCCGATGTCGTGCCGTTTACCAGCACCCCGTGGCTGCCGTTTGCGAGCTGGAACTCGACCAGTTCGGCATATTTCCGGTAGTCGACTTCGCCGCCGGAAAAGGGTGTCACGATGGGGGGGATCGAGCCGCGAAGCTCGGTTTCTTTAAGAGCTAACATGTGAGTTCTCGCTGTGTCTTGCGCGGGTTTGAGTTTGACGTTTAATAATGAACATGTTAACTATCATGAGCAATGAATGCAATGCGATTGTTGGCGAAGGAGTCATCGAATGCCGCATTTGACGCTGGAGTATTCCGCGAACCTCGAACAGTTCTGCGAAATCTCCTCGATGTGTTCGGTTATCAGGGAATCCGCCCTCGGCACGGGTGTTTTTCCGCTTGGCGGTATCCGGGTTAGGGCTCGGCGCTGCGACCATTACTCGATTGCCGACGGCCGTCCCGAATGCGCATTCATCGATGTCGAAATAAGGATCGGTGAAGGCCGCTCGCTGGAGGTCAGGAAAAATTGCACCGAGACCATATTCGCCGCGCTCGTCGAGCATCTCGGCGAACTTTTTGAGCGCATCCCACTTGGCGTTTCCATCGAGCTTAGGGAAATCAGTGCCGACTTAAGCATCAAGAAAAACTCGATCCACAAATGGATCGAACAAGACAAACCTGCCGCAGGAGAATAATAAGATGAACGTGATCGCACCCGATTTGGCGGCTAATGCCCGCAAGTACCTGGAGCGCTATAACGAGTCAGGCGTGCTCAATCAAATCGACGGCGAGGCCGTGCCGGCGGTGTCCGGCGAATGGTTTGAAACGATGTCGCCCGTGGATCTGGCGCCTCTCGCCCGTGTGGCAAAGGGGGGGGCGGACGACGTTTCGCGCGCCGCCAAAGCGGCCAAGAAAGCGTTCCCGGCATGGGCGGCTATGCCGCCGAAGAAGCGGCAGAAGTTATTGCACGAAATTGCCGATGCCATCGAAGCCCGCGCACCTGAAATCGCCGCGCTCGAATGCCTCGATACAGGGCAGGCCATGCGCTTCATGTCAAAAGCCGCGTTGCGCGGGGCCGAAAACTTTCGCTTCTTCGCGGATCGCTGTCTGGAGGCCGCTGACGGTTTGGCGTTGCCATCACCGGATCATTACAATGTGACCTCGCGCGTGCCGATCGGCCCGGTCGGTATTATCACGCCGTGGAACACCCCGTTCATGCTCTCCACGTGGAAGATCGCGCCCGCGCTGGCGGCCGGCTGCACTGTTGTTCATAAACCTGCCGAATTGTCGCCGATCACGGCCCGCCTGTTGGTCGAAATTGCCGAAGAAGCAGGCCTGCCGACGGGCGTCTGGAATACGGTCAACGGCTTCGGCGAAGATGCCGGCAAGGCGCTGACGGAATGCCCCGATATCAAGGCGATTGCCTTCGTCGGCGAATCCGCTACCGGCTCCGCGATCATGGCGCAGGGCGCATCGACGCTGAAACGCGTGCATTTCGAACTCGGCGGCAAGAACGCAGTGGTCGTATTTGCTGACGCGGATCTGGATCGGGCTCTCGAGGCGACAATCTTCATGATTTACTCGCTGAACGGGGAGCGTTGCACCTCATCCAGCCGGGTATTGGTCGAGGAGAGTATATACGAGGAATTCACGGCCAAGATTGCCGAACGGGCGAAGAAGTTGAAAGTCGGGCATCCCCTCGACCCGGAGACTGAAGTTGGCCCCCTGATTCATCCGAATCATGCGTCCAAAGTGCTGTCGTACTTCGATGTCGCCCGGCAAGAAGGTGTGACGATCGCCGCCGGCGGGTCCGCCTTCGACGGCCCAGGCGGCGGATGCTATGTTGCGCCGACGTTGTTCGTGGATGCGAAAAGCGAGATGCGCGTTTCACAAGAGGAAATCTTCGGACCGGTTCTGACGGCCATCCCCTTCCGTGACGAGGCAGAGGCAATTGAGATCGCCAACTCCGTAGAATATGGACTGGCCGGATACTTGTGGACCAACGATATATCACGCGCATTCCGGGTTTCGAACGCGATGGATGTCGGCATGGTCTGGGTCAACTCGGAAAACGTACGCCATTTGCCGACCCCCTTCGGCGGCATGAAGGCAAGTGGGATCGGCAGGGACGGTGGCGACTATTCCTTCGACTTTTACATGGAGACGAAGAACATTGCCTATGCGACCGGTTCGCACAAAATTCCGAAACTGGGCGGCAACTGATTCGATATCGACATGAGCCTCTACGAGACGCAGAAATTGCTCTACCACCTCAATCGGGAGCCGAAGCTGAAAGCAAGCTTTCTGGAAGACCACGATGCGGTGCTGCAAGAGTACAGCCTGACAGAAGAAGAGGCGGGCGCCGTACGC
>MDSW01123422.1_pt1 | contig 52235 bp, 52 predicted proteins | sample 811171 | NCBI WGS metagenome assembly MDSW01 (sample SAMN05326641, study PRJNA326480) | marine metagenome | isolation source: seawater | place: Atlantic Ocean: North West | collected 2012
CACGGGTTGCCCCACAGAAACCTAAATCCTGCGCGTCTACCAATTCCGCCACTTTCGCATTTAAATGATTGTTATTATATTTATAATTATAGCAATCATTTATGTGTTTCTGAGAGTTTTTTTTCGAAATAAAAGTAAACAATCGATAAAAGTAAAAATTGACTAACAAACAATATTATCCAGATTTTTGAATCTATCTCGAAACCGCTAAAGAAAAGACAGATAGGTGTAATGGTAGTTAAAAAGGCAATACTTAAGCCTGTTATAGAATTTGCAGAATGTTTTGAAATTCCAAAATTTAGAATATATGTATTTACATAGTTATGAAAATGATTGTTATCTGGTGACATAACTGATGTACTCTTGATCGATCTAATTATAAGTGAACGCGATAATTCAAAACATGGGTATACAAGGATTGTCCCCAAAAAAAAGGCACTAGCATTATTGTTAAAATAAAATTCGAGACTCTTAAATGCAACAAGAGATGAAAGGAAGTATGATCCGAAATCTCCTAAAAATATTTTTCCTGTAAATACATTAAAGATTATAAATGCTAATAATGTGATAACAATTGAAAAATTCATAATTGAACTGTCAATAGAATAAGCCAAGATAAAAAAAGATAAAAATATAGAAGCAAGAAGGCCATTAGCGCCATCTGCAATATTCCCAGCATTGATGAAACCAGATACCATAACGACGGTAAAGATATAAGCAGGCATGAATAGTCCACCCAACCCAAGAATATTGAAAAGCTCTAGATCGATAGGCACCAAATCATATTGGAACCATAAGCTTACACTAACAAAAATCAACATACATATAAGCCTCTTAGATGAACTAAAGCTTTGACTGAGATCTTCAACCAAACCAATAAGACCTATTGATAGTGAAAAGATAATCATTTTATCAAATTCGATTAATAGTGAAGTCAGATTAAAATCACTATTAAAAAATAAATGTGAGCAACAACCTATAAGTATAGAGATAAAGATAGCTAATCCACCTAATCTTGATTTTCCAGAGGACAAGCCATGCTTATATATCGGATCTCTACCCAGATTTAATCTTGAAAAAACTACAAATAAAATAAAAGCTACTAATCCATTCACACCAGTGAATAAGATGGTGATTAGCATAACGAGTATTACAGTATATTTGTAGCGGTCTTCTGGCAATTGTTCTTGCATTGATTATTTAATCTAAAATAGAGCTAAAGGCTGCTATAGATGCAATACTCTGAAAAACCACCTGTGATACGGTTCTATATAAGTTTAAAGGGGTCTGATATGAGGATTTAATAGGAACAACGATCGTATCTCCAGCTTGAACTTGATCCTCTAAATTATCTTCAAATGTGAACAAGGAGTTAGCTTTACCTTCTTTAACCACTGATCCATTAGCTCTAATTATATATATTTCATTCTCATCACCTCTAGCAGTCATCCCTGCAGCCAAATTAAGATAATCATCAATATCATATGAATCCTGCCGAACAAAACTTCCAGATCTTCTGACTTCACCTACTACGGTCACAGCATTCGTATACTTTGGAATGGTAAGATGATCTCCATCCTGTAGCACGATATCTGCAGAAGAGTCCCCCTCTACAATTCTTGGAATATCAATTATCAAGCGTCCATATATCTCAGATGACATCAGCGCCGTTATGCCAGCCTCAACCTCAGAACTTGAGACAGAAAAATCCTCTGATTCTTTTGTCATTGATCTAGCTGCTTGATCCCTCCTGATCATATCACCCAGTATCTGAAGTTGCTCCCTCTCTTTCTTTTTTATACTTTCGCGAGTAAATATTGCGCCTTGAATAAAGCTTTCATTTGTGAATCCACCAGCTCTCTTTATTACAGATGATAGTGTCTCATCAGGACCAATCAAATAAGAACCAGGATAGAAAACCTCACCTGCCAATGTCACACTATCAGTCGCATTCCAATCTTTCACACTTCTTATATGCAGATGATCTCTGTTCTCTAATATAGATTCAGATAATTCTTTTAAATTTATATTAGAAGTTTGAATTATCATGGCGCCTGATGAGTTTACTAAAGTTTTTCTAACCTCTGCCGCCTCTATATAAGCGTCATCTTTGTATCCTCCAGCTAGTTCGATCAAATCCAAATATGAAGCATTGTTAGTAAGCGGATATTGGCCAGGTACTTTGACAGCTCCACTTATTGATACTGTGTTTGATGATTCAACTGATGTGGCTTGCTGATTTAGTTTTCTGATGATCTTTGTTAATAGTAATCTTCTTTTTCCTCTATTGATAAGCTCATATTCAGCTTTCTTTTTTAACTCATAATTGATTATTCTTAATTCCTCTGATGACATTTGATCAACAATTTCTGTACCTGTCCTCGGATCAATATTCATAGCCTGTTGATTTATTGGCATGATCGGCAGATTCATCTGTCCATCTAATAACTGAGAATCCTCTTGATCTTCTTCTTGCTCATAACTTCCGTATAGCGGATGCTCAATATCCTCACTAGGATTATAGATTTCAACATTATTCAAATCATCATCATTAAAACCAAGAGAGAATATTAATATTTCATCATATAACTCTAGAACAGGGTCATCACTAGTGCTGGGATTTTCAAGGGCTTTTTTTACATTAAAATCTATAACCTCAATATCAAAATTATTTTCATTTTTTCTTCGTATAATTAAACTTTTTTTATTATCAAAATTATCTAAAAAATCTGCATTTACTGCACTTAATAGATCAGTAAACCTTAAACCTTCATACCAGCCATATCTTCCTGGCCGCTTTACAGCGCCATCAATTGAAATTGATTTAGTAAGTCGATCGCTGATCTCAGCTATTCTGATAATATCGCCATCTTTAATTTGAAATTCAAAGTTTTCAGATTGAGTTAGATCAAGATTAACTACCTCAGGTATTTCATTAGAGCTGAAGTATCTCTCGATGTTTATTTGCTTCAAATAGGCACGATTCAGATACCCTCCGGCGAGCTCAATGAGATTTTTGATAGTATCTGATTCGCTTAACTCATATCTTCCAGGTCGCTTCACTGCGCCATCGATATATGTGCTCTTTTTTATTATAGGAACAAAAACAATATCGCCTGACTGAAGTCTTATATCATTATCAGCCTTACCTTTGGTCAGTAACTCATATAAATCAAAAGTTGTTATTATCCTATTATCTCTTCTGATCTCTATATTTCTGAGACTTCCAATATCACTGACGCCACCAGCAACAAAAAGGATTTGAGAGACTGTAGACAAACCCGATACAGAATATGCCCCGGGAATTTTAGCTTCACCTGTTACAAATACATTAATGCTTCTCAAACGACCCATAGAGATACTTGCCTCTATACCCATCATTTCTTTAGAAATTCTTGCTTTAATGTAATCTCTAGCTTCTGAGAAAGTCATTCCTGCTATTGCTAACTCACCAAGCTCTGGAAAACTTACAGTGCCATCTCTATTGACAACTAGAATAGCTTGTGAGTCCTGAACGCCATACATTAGAACCCTTAATGAATCTCCAACTCCAATTACATAATCGCTTGGAACAGGAGCATTATCGACGGGAGTAAATGTTGAAAAGTTACCATCAAAGAGAAATTGTCCATATATTGGTAAATCTTCTAGCGATGAATAATCCTGTTCAAAAAGTGGTATATTTTTTCTTCTATACTCATCAGCTTTTTTTGTATTTTTTTGAGCCTCTATGATTCTATCTAATATTATTTGATTTGATTCAGAAATGAGTTCACTTCCAGTCATCCCAATGTTATTAGGTGCCAATGAGCCATCACTTAACCCCATATCCTCAAGGTTTATACCGTATTGTGATGCCAGTTCTCTCCTTTGATCAGGAGTCATAGAGCTAAACTGAGATAGCATGGATGGGGTTACCCCCGGAACAGATAATCCTTGAGCGAATAGCCCGATGGGCAACATAATGATATAAAGGAATGCAATATTAATGTATATGTTTATCTTTTTTTTCATAAATAAAGCCGATTTTCTAGTGCTGTATGTAAAAAACCACAATCATTTTTAACAATTATTAATATCTCGTTTCCATTATAGCTCAATGACTACTTGATACTCAATCGTAATACAGGATAGTCAGGATGAATCTTATATTGAAGGCCAGTAATCATGCCGTCAGAATTATAAATTATATGATTTTCATATTTTCTATTGGATGTAGTTTCTACACAAAAACGTGAAAAAATCTGATCACCAGTATTTTGAATTTCTAATTGACCATCAATACAGTTATCAAACCCCAGTCTTAGCCCATTTTGATTATATATTAGAGAATCATTCTTCAAATTGATTTCAAGAATAGAATTATTAGATATTAATCCTGTAACCTTATATATTTGCTTATCTTTGAAAAAAATATTTATATTTTCATCTGCGAATAAAACTTGGTCTGGCAAATTTATAGCATAAAGATCAATTTTTTTTTCGAGCCAAAATCCAGTCCAATTTTTTTTTGGCTTCTGAGTATTATCCTCCTTGTATACAATACTTTTGAGAAAATCATACTGGAACGAACTGAAACTACATGAGGGTAGCTGAAAAACTAATATTAGTGAAAATATAACTCTAATCATTTTGGTATCATTCTCGTTCTATTATTATTCAAACTGTCATAACGAACAGATCTCAGGTCAAACCACAATCTCCCAGTAAAATCATCTAATTTTTGACCGCCATCTCTCTGTAATGATCGAACTGTAGTGGCAAATTTACCTTTCTGATTATTACTAACAAAAGAATCAAATGGTATTTGAAAATTTAAACCCTTATCAAAGCTACCCTCACCAAAGTCAGCTGCAGACACGTTCGTAAATGTTGCAAAGGCTCCTACGGAGAATCCATTATCAAATGTTCTTCTCATCTCTATTGTTGCTCCCTTGTCTCGAGCCAAGTATCTGCCAACATGAATAGCAAAATCATAATTATAAAATGGCGAAGCATAATATACACTCAAAAATCCTGTTGTTGTTTTATAATCGAGAAGCTTGAAGTTTCTTGTGAAATCTCTCTTGAATACTCGATTTAATGTACCTCCAAATGCTATTCTTGATTTGAAGGGTCTGTACAAAACTTCCATACCAAAACCACTATACATCGACTCAAGAATACCAAAATATGCACGGTAAAAGACTTCATCATTTAAAGAAGATTTTTTCTGAAAGTAAAGCGATTCAATCCCCGAAGAGCCATAGACTAGATATTTATTTATATCGGTTCGAACATGCTCGAGGACAGAACCAGGATCTCTTTTTAAGTCAAAATTATTATTAATATCAATGGCATATGAACCAAGAAGTCCCCATGTTTGGTTAATATTAGCGCTTGCACCTATTTTAAGATAGATCTGATGTTTTGCTGGCTTAAGAGGATCAAAAAGCTGAAATTTAGCTGCCAAATTTGCTGTGAATTTTATATTAGGAACAATAAATCTTGTGAAGTGATGTGGGTTTTCTATTTCTCTAGGCTCTAAAAAGTTTATATTATTATCTTTATAGGTACCTGCATAATTAAATTTTGAGTTACTTCTCTGAAAACTCAAAGTTGCAACTCTAAAGCCTTCCTCATTTAAGATCAAATCGATATATTTGTGACTGTTGGAGACATGAATTTGTGCAAGTGTTAACGCTCTATTAATTGCATCTGCACTCAAATTATACCTAAAATTTGAAAACTCAATTACCACTCTATTTTCGTAGATCTTAGCACTTCTCAATAGTAATCCTGATTGCTCATAATCATAAAGCAATCGGTCATACCAAGAATTAAAGTCAGAACCTTCAGTTTTATTAATAGAAAAAGGAGAAATATCATAAGAAGAATAAAATGGTTCAATTTTACGTTTATTTTGCAGTGACTTTGTGTCAAGCATTGATGAAAATGAAAAACCAAAATTACCTTGTTGTTTGTTTAGGCTTAAACTAAGACCTGAGGGGTTACTCCATTCAATTCCGTAACTCAATGGTGAATTATCGCTAATGAGCCCACCATCTTTTTCTCTTTTATATACATCTGAATTATACTCTGCTATGAACTTAAAATTTGTACTGGGAATAGAATATTTTATACCGCCAAAGATCCCTGCGTGCGAACCCTTAAAAAAAGTTCCAGACCTTATTTTACCTCCAAATTCTCCTCCAGGTGAGTTCCCTTTTTCTCTAATAAAAAAAGAATTACTAAGATTTAATAAAGGGTTTTTTATTTTATTTCTTCCAGCTAATCTTCCCCAACCTAATCCGACCGATATATCTAGGTCTTTAATTTTTTTTGATGCTACGATATATTCAGACGCAAAAAGCCCTGTGCCTAATATATCCTGTGATCCAATAGCAATACTTGGTTTGAAGAGGCTTTCTTTTTGGATCAAAATTTTTGCAGCGTAGCTTCTGTCCTGGTAGATCTTTCCATGTGTGTATCTAAAGGTAGTCTCCAGCCATGGTGTTGCTTGATAAGTAATATTCGAAATTTTCGCGATATTTTGATCACTGAAAGTTACCCTCAGTGCACCATCATTTTGAGCTCGTGCAGTGGGTATATCAATCAGTCCTGTGATACCCAGGTCAGAAGAGAAAAGATTGGTTGAAAAAAAAAGCAGTATTAGTATGACCTTATACATTAGACGTACTGATAAAAAAAAACGGCTTGCGCCGCTTTTTTTTTAACATTTTTTTGAATTAGATCAAGTGCCAGTGGTTGTTGTAGTTGTTGAAGTAGCAGTCTCAGTAACCGCAACATTCGTAGTCGATGCTGATGCGGACCCTCCACCTGATGCTGCACTTACAGCTGCAGGAGCTGAGCTTGAGCTATCTCCAAGAGCAACTAGAAGAGCGGCACCAACGACACCGATTGCTACTGCTGTACCGACTGACATTCCACCCGCAGCACCAGCAGATGCTTGTGATTGGCTGTAACCGGATAATGGAGCACCTGCGAGTGCTATCATTATTAAAATTATTGCTTTCATATTTTTCATAGCTTTACACCTTTCTTTTACAGAATACCCTGCATATTTAATATTAGCATGAATTATCACACACATTCTTTTTTAATTGCAAATATTTTTTTTTAGTTTACCCAAAATAAACATATTATAAAGGGCTCCTCAATTAAGCTTGTTATTCTATTAAAATAGCATTCGCACTGCAATCAACATATACATAATTATTTTAAGTAAACTTTTTTAACAATATGTTATCAATAAGATTCTAAGTGGATTATTCAGTAATTAATCGACCTATAACATCCCCTATGGGAGTTTTAAAGTACATACGCATTGGCTTGTAATCTAAATCACTTGCAAACCAAATAATAAATGATCTATTTCTATTATTAAATGGCCATTTCCTGGGCTCTTCTTGAAGATTAGAAAAACTATATTTGCAAACATAAATTATTCTTTTTGTAGTATTTTCTTTTTTTAGCTCATTTTTCTTATCAAGTTGATCAACAATTACTCTATATCTTCTTTTTCCATCCATAACAGAAAATTCATTTTTACATCTTTGCTCCGATATCAATTGTTCAATTGTGCCAAGCAATACTGAAAATGGATCAACTGAATGTTTGTCTAACTCAATATCAATATTTATTGGAAGAACCCCATCATCATCAATAAATTTTTTAATTATTGGTGCTTTGTTAACGAAATATTTAATTGCTTTTTCCTCAGGCTGACCCCGATCAATTCCGGTCAGATAATAATCCCAACTATCAATTGTATTAATTCTGAGACGTACCTCAGATGAATAATTTCGATATAATTTTAATGGTCCCTGTGTATTCAAATTAAATCTGATATCAGTGGGTTTTGCTTCATTATTTTGTGATGAATATTTATTAATCTTAATTAATAACTGGGCAACAGGTATTTTCATCCATTCAAATTGATATTGCGATTCCTGAGCTGATGACCAAGAGCAGATAAATATTAGAATGATACTTAGATATCTATATTTTTTTTGAATTTTCATCAATAGGATTTTGCATTTTGACCAGACGAGAGATAAATAAAAATTTTCTCTGAATAGAACTTATTTAAGCACCCCGTGGGGTGATTTTCATAAGGGATATAGTGTGTTCTATATGGAAGATCTAAGCAATTTTTTGAGGCCCAATCAAAGAATAGTTTTGGCTCTTCTGGTAAGATAATTTCAATATTTATTAAATTTTGTAGGTGGTTAATATATTTTTCAGCAACCTCATCAATTACAACGGCATCAATAAGCACTATAATTTTTGGTTTTTTTTTGGAGCCTTCCCATAACTTATCAATATTTCCCAATAAGAAAGCACTTCGCTCAATGTCATTATCAGTAAAAAACCACAAACGTTGCAATTGCTGAGAAATTAGACGAAAAGAGAGTTCACTATCGCTATTAGCTCCATACCAAAATATTCGCGTTGGAATATATTTTGTCAAAAGATATGATAATCCATTAAAAACATCAGTGTAATTGCGTTTAAGACTATAAGTATCATCAACCATCTCAATATGAACTCCGTATGGTGAAAACATCGTTTTTGCATTATCACGGTTAATATGATCATTGATAAATCTATAAATTACATATTTTGGCGGACATTCCCAAAATTCTTCATGTTTATTTTTTAACTCCTTAAGAATCGCTATATTATTTACGAGGCCATATCCAGGTGCTGAAATATTGGCTGAATTATAGCCATAAGAATCAAGTGAGAATTGTAAAGTATGCTGGTCAGGAATTGCTTGTCCAAAATTATGGGAACCACCAATTAGAAGTATATCTTTACACTCAGGTGAACTAATATCTTTCATCACTCTTTGTGAATTTTTTATAGTATATTCACTTTGATAACTTGAGACTTGTGAGCCATCTCTCATAACTTTGACATCTAGATTATAAGATCCGTCTCGTAACTTGTATCCTGCACCAGATTGAAAATCAATATCAACAATTTCTTTCAGTGTTAAATTTTTTCCAACAAGATTGATATCTTCCCGAGGTATAAATTCAGCTATTAAGTCAATCATTATGATGGTTGAGATGGCAACTAGGGCTTTTATTGATCTATCAGAAAAACGAATTCTCGAGCTAAAATAAAAATCCAAGCAAATTAAAAACATTAAGAAAATTAAATTTAAAGTAAATAAATTATGAAACCTAAAATAATAAAATTGGAGACTACAAATAAGATTCCAAAAAATGAATAAAATTAGGTATATGAGCAATCTGATTTCTTTTTTCATATGATTGTTATAAATAATTGATAATGTTGATATAAAGAGCAGCCTAATTAATTTTTAAACTACTTATAATTTATCAATCTTATATTAATGAAACATAATTTAATCAAGCTCATAACGATCCTCATAATTTTTCTCAAGTAATTTATTTTGCTCCTCCTTAATTAAAAAATAATTCCCAATTGATAAAACATCCAGCTCCGTACCCATGAAGCACTTAAATGCATCTGTCGGCGAACAAACTATCGGTTCTCCACGAACATTAAATGATGTATTAACAACTAGAGGGCAACCTGTCATTTTATGGAATTTTGATATCAACTCATAGTAAATAGAATTAGTGTCTTCGTGGACGGTTTGAATACGCGCTGAATAATCTACATGAGTAATCGCTGGAACTAATGACCGTGATACATTAAGTTGATCTATACCGAATAATGCCTTTTCATCTTCTGTCATATCGAGTCTCTTATTTTTTTTGATGCCTGCTACAAACAGCATATAAGGGCTATCTTTCTCGTGTTCAAACCAATCATCAACATATTCTCTAAGAACACTAGGTGCGAATGGTCGGAAGCTCTCACGATATTTAACCTTGAGGTTAAGTTGTCTTTGCATCTTTGGTGAACGAGGGTCAGCAATGATGCTTCTTGCTCCTAATGCTCGTGGCCCAAACTCCATCCGCCCTTGCATCCAACCCACAGCTTTTTTTTCAGCAAGAGCTTTAGCAGTCTGTTCAATAAGATCTAATCTAGAAAGTTTTTTATATTTTGCTCCACACGCTATTAGTTCATTTTCTATCTGATTGTCACTAAACTTCGGACCTAAATATCCACCCTTCATGCTGTCTCTTGATTTGGAAACAGTTCGTTCTTTACTGTAGTGAAGATGCCAAGCAGATAATGCTGCCCCAATTGCTCCGCCTGCATCGCCTGCAGCTGGTTGTATCCATATATTTTCAAATATTTCTTTACGTAATAGTACACCATTAGCAACGCAGTTCAGAGCTACACCACCAGCAAGGCAGAGATTCTTCTCGCCAGTTTCTTTTGCGAGGGTTTCAGCAATTTTCAGAATCGTATCTTCCGTAACTTTTTGCACCGAAGCAGCCAAATCCATCTCGTGTTGGGTGATTTCAGTCTCTGGCTTTCGAGGAGGTCCTCCAAACAATGTATTAAATTTCTTATTTGTCATCGTTAAACCAGTGGGATAATTGAAATAGCTCATATCAAGCTGGAAGCTCCCATCATTATTAACTTTAATAATTTTTTCTTTGATTACATCAGCATACTTAGGTTCACCGTAAGGTGCCAAACCCATCAATTTGTATTCGCCAGAATTAACTTTAAAGCCTGTATAATAGGTAAAAGCAGAGTATAAAAGCCCTAATGAGTGAGGAAAGTGGATTTCTTTAATAACTTTGAGCTCTTTCCCCTTACCAACAGCAATTGATGTAGTTGTCCATTCACCCACTCCATCTAAAGTTAGAATAGCCGCGTTTTGAAAAGGTGATGGATAAAATGCACTTGCAGCATGAGATAAGTGATGCTCAGAAAATAATAAACGCTCTTTCCAATTTATATCATTCCCGAGGGATAAAATGAGTTCTTTTGATAATATGGATTTTTGAAAAAGTTTCTCCTTTACCCATAAAGGCATTGCCGAAGCAAAGCTACGAAAACCCTTGGGAGCAAAAGCTAGGTATGTCTCAATTAACCTCTCAAATTTAACAAAAGGCTTTTCGTAAAAAACTATACTTAACACCTTATCTGGTGTTATTCCAGCTTCCTCAAGACAATATTCAATTGCATTGCTAGGAAAACCAGCATCATGCTTTTTTCTAGTAAAACGCTCTTCCTGGGCTGCTGCTACTATCTTACCATCACATATTAAACATGCTGCGCTATCGTGGTAGAAGGCTGAAATACCGAGGATGTACATACCACTCATTCTAATTATTAAAACAATGTGTAGATAAATGGTGCTACGACTGAACCTTGTGCCATTATTAATAGACCGCCCAATATTACAAGTACAGCAATAATTGGAGCAAGCCAGAGTTTTTTACGCTCTCGCAGAAATAACCATAACTCCTTTATTAATCCCATATCTAATCTTTATTTCAAAATTGATTTTTAAAAGCACCGTTAGAATATTTAAATGGCACCTTCAACTTCCAGTGAGTAACACGATCTTTTATCTTTACTCTCAATTCATCACGTCCAAATAACCTCATAGCAAGTGCAATTGGTGTGAATAATCCAAAAAATATAACGCCCAATATAATTGGGCTTATAACAATTCCTAGTAAAAAACCAAATCTCATCCATAGTTTATTGAGAGGCTGAAGGAGATCCGACTTAAATATTGAAATAATAAGAAAGAAAACTGCTAATCCAATAAAGAATATAGCTATATTAGTTGTTCCCGTTTTATAAAAGTAAACACTGGTGATTACAAAAATTGCCGTAAAAAATATGCCAAACTTTCGATTAGAAGGAAGCTCAATATCAGAAGAATTTTGCATTTGTAATTTTCAAATCCTTTTACGGGTGAGGTTTATTATATGATTTGATTGTGCCATCTATATAAATAAAATAATAGTTATTAATATACACAAAACTCAACCTCAATTACCATGTGATTATTGATTGTATCGTAATTAGCTCTCTCATGAGGTTCATAAGATCCATGAAAATCGTATAATCTCTCAAAATTAAAAAATCTAATGTGCTAGTTAACTATTAACTTTGAAATATGTTTCGCCATAAAATCGTGAGCTTCACAACTTGGGTGTTTATCGGTCAACGACCATACCATAGAATCAGAAATAGCATTCCTAATAAAGAAAGGATATGGGTCATCTATATTGATTCCAGTCCTTTTATTAACTTCCAAGATGAACTCTAGCCATATTGAATGTCTAGGATCAAAATCACTAATCGCATTTGTATTAGGATAATAGGTAAATTTGATATCCGCGCCCTTTTCTTTAACAATTTTATCAAGCAAAACCAAAGATGATATTATCCATTTTGTTTCTTCGGCATCATAATTAGTCCATCTAGCTAGTAATTCTGAGCGATAAAAATATTTTGAAAAAAATGGAATATTTACAAATGATTCCTTGATTAATCTCACTGTCCTTAAGGGCTTGATATAAGCCAGTTGATTATTGATTTGTTGAATGATACCAAGGTTTTTTTTATTGAGATCCATCTCATTATTTGCATTACAAAAATTTGGTATATATAAATCTGAAGATTGTGCTTGCCGTTGAATTTGTTTGCAATTCTTGCTGTTAACATGGATGTCGTTGTCATAGAGAACTATAATGACTGTGTCAGCCTTATCAAGTTTTAATTTCGCTACAATATCAACATAATCAGCTGGATTTTTGTCTCTTATTCCTAGATTGTGTACTTTGAATTGACCATCTAAATAAACTTGCAATCTTGCCGGGAAATCAAATTCGTTCCTAACACAATGAACTCCTTCAGTAAGAGAATCACCTACTACGAAAATGTCACTTGATTCAGACATTTGCTGCGAGAAAAAAGGTACAACATTTTTATCTATAAAAAGATATTCATTCTCCTCAATTTCAACACTATACCGTTCTGGTGTTAGATAGTAGTCGTCATATATAAGGAGGAGTTCAACGATTGCTATTGCAAATACAATTGATAGAATTGTCACCATAGCATTAATTGTGAATTTAATAATCCAACTCATGACGTACCTCGTTAATTTCTTAAGCGATTACCTAAATTAATACTCATTAATCTCTGTAGTTTAGTGTAGTTTTTAATTCCTGAGGAGGCTCAGGAAGATCTGTGAATACCAGCCAAGCCACCTTGGTACTAGGAAGCAATACCGCCCAAAGAGTGATAAAGATGGCTAAAAAATAGATAGAAAGTGACCTATTTGAAACAAACCATTCTTCAAGCGCTCCTTTATACGGGATAATGACACTATCATAAAAATCGAGCGAAGCATTTTTTCCTTGCATGATACTCTCTTCATCACGAAAAATAATTGAACCGATACCCGAAAGACCAGGTCTGACCTGTTTAATAATCGCCTGAGTGTGAATTGAGTAGAATCTAAAAGTCTCTACTGTGAGAGGTCTTGGGCCTATAACACTCATATCACCCATAAAAATATTCAGTAGCTGAGGGATTTCATTAATTTTAGTTTTTCTTAAAAAATTGCCAAAAGGTAGAATTCTTGGGTCATCTCTCATGGTAACACTGCCAGTACCTATATTAGGGCTATCTTTAAGCATAGTTGCAAACTTTAGAAGTTTAAATATTTTACCTTTCTTACCTACACGCTCCTGTGCGAAAAACACCTCACCTTCTCCACTGCATTTTAAGATAATAATAATGGGGATCATAAATGGGAAAAGAATAACTAGGGCCAGCCCAGAAAAAAAGATATCAAGTAAACGTTCCATGCTTACATCCTTTGATCTAAATATTTACCTGTTTCTTTATGTGCAAAATCTGGTAATAAACTAAAATACAAACTTACTATATCCCTTTTTGTCCATGATTCTGAGCTTCTAATTTCTTCTAAGTCATTCATAAAATTATTTAATTTATCTTGATCGAAAATTGCTTGATTGCGAATTACACCGATAGAAACAAATTTATCCATATCTAGATCTTCATTTTCAGTATAGAATTCCTCGAAATCTTTTTCACCAGTAGTGTCACTCTCAAAAAAGTAACATGGCCATTTTTTATTTGCTATCAATTCCCTAGATTTTGATCTTGCCTCATCCTCTGATTCACACTCATAATATTCATAGCCGTAATAATCTAAATAAGCAATAGCGATTTCAGAGAACGAAATTAAATGTAAATTCTCATTTAACTTGGGGAAAAAAATCTCTCGATTTTGACCTAATATTCCAGAGAGCAAACATAATTCACCAGATTCTTGAGCGGTAACAAAATACCGCTTAATATCCATTGGAGCTGAGAAAGGTTGGTGCTTCGAGAATCTTTGATTAAAACCATGCAATAATGATCCATCTGAAAATGCAACATTGGCAAAACGTGCCATTGATAGATTTTGGGATAAGCTCTCACGCATCAGAAACATCTCCATGATCCGCTTGCTTGCCCCCATCATATTCACCGGATTTGCAGCCTTATCTGTTGAGACACAGAAGTATTTCTCTGCACCAAATTTTTGTGAAAGTTCTACTGTTTTAATTGTGTTACAAATATTCACCATTATCATTCGCATAAGTGTAAATGGATCTTTTTCACTTCTTACGTGCTTAAGCGCAGATAAATTAAAAACATAGTCATATGGTCCTTCCTTATTCAGTAGAGCTTCAAACTCGATACTTCCGCAATCAATTGCAAATGTCTTAAAATCACCATCGCTGTAGCCCTCTGAGCTTCTTATGTCTCTGACTAATTCAACCATATTATTTTCTGAAATATCAACAATATGCAATGCTCTCGGATTACGTTTAAAGATCTCTTTTGCTACAGCTTGTCCTATGGATCCGGCTCCACCAATTACTAGAAACTTTGCACCAGTAATGATTTCTATTAAATTGGCTCTATTATCATTGAGATCATTTAAGAATAATTCTGAGTCGCGACCTATTAAATTTAAGACATTCACTATAGTTACTACCTCATTTAATTATATTAAAAGATTATTATCCTTTATTTTCTCAATCATTATGCTTTTCTTTGTATAATCTCTTAATTTCAGGAATATAAGCCTCAATTCCATCTTCTAGCTCATAGAAGGGTTTAAAACCAAGATTCTCCATTGAGCTACTAATATCTGCTTGTGTATGGATTTGATAACCATCGTGAGGGTTAATGAAATATTCGATTTTCAAATTTGTATCTAAGCATTTCTGTAATATTTTAACTATATCTAAAAATGATCTGGACTTACCTGTGCCGATATTATAAATACCTGATTTTTTTGTAGAACAAGCTTTTATGTTTCCTTGCACAACATCCTCGATATAAATAAAATCTCTTTTAATTTTATCGCTTTCTTCGAATAAACGTGGTGCATTGCCAGCTAAAATTTGATGACCTAACTGGATTACCATTGATGCAGTGATATTCTTATAGAATTCTCTTGGGCCATATACATTAAAATATCTTAAACCTACAATTGTTAACTCAGGATTAGATTGAATAAATCCTTGTGCCATTTGATCCATGGCATACTTACTGTAGCCATATGGATTAATTGGTAATTCCATTCCTACAGTCTGCGGCGACATTCTATTTCCGTATAGTGCAGCTGAACTCGCATATACTAATGTTGCTCTGCACTTTTTAGTGATTTTCAGAATATCATAAAAACTATTCACATTTGTTCTCAAAACTAACTCTTGGTCATTAATCCTTGTATCTGATATCGCTGCTTGATGAAAAATAAAATCGAAATTAAATACTCCTAACAACTCTATATCTTTTTTATTTGTTAAATCACCGCAAATAACTTTCCCTTTAAAACCAATTAGATTCTTATAGTGACCAAAACTCTTTAAATTACCATTGGACAATGCCTCACCATTCCTAAAGCAATCAAAGATCGTAACTTTTGCGTTAGGAAAGTTATTTTGAAAATAAAAAGCTAAATTTGAACCAATAAAGCCAGCTCCACCGGTGATTAGTATTGATTTATTATTGAAATCTATATTTGTATATCCCATAAATAGCCCACCAAACCCTTAATTACTATTATTTATAATTGATTGTTTCTATGTTCATTCATAGAGCAAGTGAAAGTAAAATTTTTTAATTTAATCAAGCTTGATTATGGTTAATAAAATTTTCCATTACGTTAATAACATCTTCAGGTAAAATTGAATCCATGCAGAAGTCCTCTCCATATTTTTCAATTAGTTCATCTTCACTAATATTCATATTATACATTTCTGCAAAACTCTTATTCTTTGAAAATAGAATAGCACTAGAAGAATTGAGAGGTTTTGTTCGCGTATAATCAGTTGGGCCATAGAGTGCAATCATTTTTGCATTAACGGCTCCGCCAATATGAAGCGCTCCGCTATCATGAACTATATTTACGATCGCGAACCTCATAATATCAGCTACCTGCTCAATAGTAGTTGAACCTGCTGTATTTATTATATCTGGACAATCAATTATTAGAGGTTTTATATATTGGTCATTATCAAACTTATTGCCAATGGCTACAATTTTAATTTTAGGATACTTGACACTCATAATTTTAATGAGATTCACAAAATTAGCTATACTCCAGCGCTTAGGTGTCGGTTTTCCACTCCTAGCTCCAGGCTGAATAACAACATATCGATCTTTTTTTAGACTAAATAAACCCAGGGTATCCTGTTCGTGGGAAAATTTACAATATGTCTGATAATTGCGTTTTAGTGGTCTGTTTATTGATGCTTGAAGTAAATCATAATTCAAATCTATCTCATGCCTAGATTGAAGATAAGGCACTAAATGTAATCTCGTTATAAACTTAGATAAAACCAATTTCAGAATATCTGTTTTTCCTCTTCCCACTATTATGTGACTGAAGATTTTACTTGCACCACTAATAATTGCTCCAAGAAACATGAATCTTGATTCATCGTCAAAAGGAACAAATACATATTTATATTTATATTTTTTTAGGCCAAGATAAAATTTTATTTTCTTGATTAAACCCCAGTTTCTATCAAATTTATGAACTTTGCCTATGAAATGTTCATCTTTGAGAGCAAATTCTGCTCTATCAGGGCCACCTCCGATTAGATCTATCTTGGCATTTGGATAAAGAGAGATTATCTTTTTAATCATTGGTGTTTTAAGAATGAAATTCCCAAGACCAGTATAGGAACATAATAAAACCCTTATAATTTGTTCATTACTTTCATGTTTTTCGGTCAAGTTAGTATTTCCTATACTTTTACCAATCAGATTTTTTGATTTTTTTTTCATAAAATCTCATCCAGTAAAACTTTTATTTTTTTTTCAGAAAAAATGTCATGGTAATCTTCTTCAGAATAACGAGGCACTAAGAATTTTTCCAAAAAACCTCTGATATGAAATTTTTTTAGATCATCTAAACATACCGGATGGGCAATACCATCATCTACTAATTGACTCAAGAATTTTACACTAGTATCCAGATACCAAATGGGTACACTAAACCTCATCATCTCAACGGCAAACACTGATTGTGTACATACTACAGCATTAAATTCAGCCAGATCTTCATCACTCAGATCGTAAACGAAAGTAACCTCATCTCGCACTCTTTGAGTATAAGATAATAAATCACTATTCATATCGCCATCACCGACAGGCCTCAGTTTGATGCATACCTCCCAACCAAGATCCAAAAACTTTTCGATATATTTAGAAATTTCAAGATTATTAGCCAAAAACTCATAAGGAATAAGAATTTTGATTCTATTAACATTTAGTTCTTTTTTTAATTGCTTTGATTGATATTTATTATAAACACTATAGTCGATAACCTTATTCAAATGAGCGCCAACTTCTGTATTTGATGTATTGTATTTATTTGAAAATTTACATAATTGATTCTGCCAATAAGCCCCCCAAAGAATCAATTTATCTGGAACAGCATTGCAATACTCCGAGGGAATTCCATATGCATTCCAACCTGAGTGATACTTTGTAATGGGGCCATGTTGATAAGCATAAACTTTAACGTTATTTATTCTGCAAGCAACCACAATAGGAACAACTCTCTCAATCTGATCATAAGTGATAAAACAATCTATATTTCTTTTTTTTATGTCATTCTTGACGATTTTTAATTCATAAATTGCATCTTGACATCTTCTATTTATAGACTCAATTAACTGAAAAAACTCAGTTTCAGTAATATATTCTTTCAAACAGCCTATAGATTGATAATCAAATAAATGAGACATTCGAGGGTATTTAATTTTTTTTGACCCAGACCAATAAATATTTTTCTTTCTAATGATAGAGAGAAGATTACTAGGATTTACATATTCAATTCTTGAGTATAATTTCTCCCTTAAAGCTGTTTTTAGATGCCGATACCTAAAGCCGTCATCCCCGTCATCATGAATTAATAAAGATCCTGATTGCTTAAGCAATCTTGAAAGAAATGTTGTTATATTCAAGAGTACTCTTAATAGAACATGGTGCTTTGAATTCAAGCAATTATGGATTCGATGCAATCTCTGAGTGATATAGTACTTAGGATTATTAAATTTGTATTCTTTGTCACGTAAAAATAATCTTGCTTTTTTATGATGAACAATTCCAACAAAAAAGTCCCAATATAACCATTCTTGAAAAGCCGGGTAAAAATAATACCCTTCATGCTCCCAGAGCTCATAAATTTTCTGACCATTAATTGCTGAGATATTATTAAAGTGTTCTAACAATTCCATTGATTTATCTAGATCAATTTCAGGAGCAAAAGATGCAATTAACTCATTATTTGAGAAAACATCTGCAGTTTGATCTTTATTTTCAACAACAGTAAGCATTAGTCTTCTCAATTAAGCGATATCAATTTTCTTTAATAAATGGCTTATAGGCTTTTTGTGTAAATCATTTCTCGCCCAAGGAGCTGTGTCACGATCATCCATCCAAGTCAAATGTATTATATCCTTACAATTTGTTATCCATATTGTATATGTTGAGGGCCAATTGATTGTGACCGAGGATAACTCTTGAGCAATATAAATTGACTGCGATAGAGTAAAGCCCTGAGCTTCAAAATTTCTGAGATCCATGAATTCACTGTCTAGGAAATCCTCCCAATCAACTGCTTTTTTACTGGCAAGAATAAATTTAACTTTACCGCTATTTTTCGCTAATTTATCCAACTCCTTCACGTAATTTAACATATGATCAAACTCACGCTCATCATAAAGTGGGCCACCTTTGAGAAAATCTCTTAATTCAAATTTCTTTTCTTCATCCCATAAAACAGAAATTAAAATGTATTTTACTCCTTCTTCTTTAGCGTCAGTTATAAATTGTTTAACTTTCTGATTATTAAGACCTTTTGATAATTTATATCTAAATCCTTTTGACTCTGTTTTTACTTTCAGATGCCGTGATAGGTAGTAATGTAAATAAAAATATATTATTGCAAATATCTTTTTTTTATTATTTTTGATATTACATATATCGCTAATTTTTTGCTTCCTATAAGTCTTAAGTAATTTTTTATCCATAAACATCATCACAAAATCATGATTAGTGATAAATCTTGGTCTGAACAATGTATTTATTGCTAATTTTAATTTATCTAAAAGACTATTGTTCAAATTTGGTTGCAGATAGTTAATCTTTTCAAAAGAAGGTATAACTAGATTTTCGAAAAAATCCTTTGGATGAAGTTTTGGATCCCATAATTGTGTCCAGCTAGGTTTATTGTAACTATTTTCTTTACCATCAAACACCATACCTGAGACGGGAATATCTTGTGCCCAATTTTTAGCCGCTATGTTGATCTCGAAGCCATCCTTTATGTATCCTTTTAGAATCCATAAACTTTTGGCTGCTGTCCCAAGAAGAGGTGAGGCACTCAGATCGACAGTTATTTTTTTCATTCTATGCCTACCACAGAATTCATTTTTATATAGTCATGACAATTCTCTAAAAGCTCATCATGTCTACCGCTACTGATAATTTTACCTTCTTTAACAACATAAATCAGATCAAAGTGTCTTATTGTTGAGAGCCTATGAGCAATTGCAATAATTGTCTTAGATCCAGATAATTCTGATATCGTATCATTTATTATTTTTTCTGAGATATTATCAAGTGCAGAAGTAGCTTCATCAAAAAAGATAATTTCTGGATCATGATAAAGTGCTCTAGCTATTGATATACGCTGTCTTTGACCTCCAGATAACTTGATTCCTCTCTCACCAATTATTGTTTGAAGCCCTTCATCTAAGGAGCCAACTAAAGATTTCAAGTGAGCTAATTTTAATGATTTTTCAAGTTTTTCATCATCAACAATCTCTTGCCCAAAAGCAATATTTGCTTCAATTGATGAGTCTAAGATTGTTGGCATTTGTGGAACATAACCTATGTTGCTCAATAGTTTTAGAGATTCAATCTTTTTTCCATCGATCTTAAAATTTCCTGAATCGGCTGTAATCAATCCTGTCAAAATGTCAATAATAGTACTTTTACCGGCACCAGATTCACCAACAAATGCGATGCTTGTATTTTTCTTAATTTTGAAGGAAACTCCTTTCAAAATTGGCTTATCCTTGTTGTAAGAGAACCACAGATCATCGATAGTAATTTCTTTTTTCCAGTTTAACTTTTTCAAGTTAATATCTTCTGCTTGATTTGAGTCAGCTTCCTCACTTAACACACCATCTAGCTCCTCATGCATAATATCAATAGTGGCTTCTAAATTTTTCATAGTAGATTGACAAAAAACTAATGTGCTAATACTTGGCAAGAGCCTTCTTCCTACAGCTGCATAAAATATCAAAATAGCTACTAGCTCTGTTAAATTATAATTCAAGTGTATATTTACAATTACGATAAAAATTAAGAGCATAATAGCTCCCATCTCAAAAATAACTACTGGTATTCTTGGAAAAAAAGTAGCAGTTTTAAAGGCTCTTGAAAGCTGTTTTAAGCTACTTAAAAATTGCTTTAAAAAGTAACCCTTAGTTTTAGTTATCTTGATCTCGCGATTACTTAAAAATAGCTCAGACGATTTTTTATATACATCTGATAAGCCCTTCTCACGTTGAAGACCAGCATCCTTTTGTCGCCCCCTCATGGCAATATGCGTGCTTGCAGCCATCGAGCCAAAAACTATAAGTAAGATAAAAGTAGTCTTGTAGTCAACAAAAAATAAAATACCTGTAAGAAAGATAATCACGATGGCTGATGTAAGATATTGGAGGTATATCACATAAGAATAAGCCAGCATTTCATTTGATTTAGTTACATTTTTAATCATTTCATTGGTATTTTTTTTGGCAAATTCTACCCATGACATATTGTTATATCTCTTTGCCAGTAGACCCCCATGAATCTTAAATAAATTATAGGGAAGTTCTGCAGATAGATAACTTACATATAGCTGAAGTGTATATTTTGTTGTCATTAAGATAAGTAATACTAGTGATGCAAAATAAACCAACTCAATACCTTTTTCAGGTAGGTTGAGATATTTAAATATAGGTGCTATTGAGCTACCTTTTATACCAGAATCAAAATTTTGGACTATGTCGAGATAAGGTAATATAAATGCAAGTCCTGCAGTCTCAAATCCTGAATAAATGACAGATATTAGTAAAAACCAAAAAAATTCTTTTTTACTTTTGTTATCTAATAAATCAAATAATTTTTTATGGATAGTCATTAGATTTATCAGCAGTGATGTTTTTTGTAGCTCTAATGGATACATCACTCTCTATAAATTTCTCTAAATCCTGAGGTGTACCTAACCCATGCATACCATGATCCTCGCAGCCGATATTATAAATACCGATCTTTTTTCCTTTACTGATCAATTCATTGTAAACGGGTGCAACATAATACTCACCATTTACTGTTTTTTTAGACTCGATCATTGTATTTGCTGCAGTACAAAAAGATGATCCTTTTGCAAAATTATAAATTCCAACTGTTGCTTCTGAAGAAATCACTTCTTTTTCAACAACCTTGTTAATATCTCCATTTTCATCAAAACCAACATAAGACCATTTAGGATCAGATGCCTCCATTGTCATTATCTGCCCATCAAGCCTTTCACTCTCTTGAATAGATAGATATTTATTAATATTAAAATCTATCCATTGATCTGAGTTAGCTATCATAAGCCCAGAATCATTGTCTATATAATTCTCAGCAAGTAAAACAGTACAAGCAGCACCGTCAGTAACGTGATCTATCCCAATAAATATAGAATTTGGAGACCACTCTTTTAACTTTGCATTCAAACTATACTTTTTATCGTGTTCTTTTTGGCAAATAAAAATAAATCTATGCTCTTGACTAGGTCTTATGTTTTGGATAACCAAATTCACCATTGGTATTCCGTGAATTTGTATCAGCGGTTTAGGTGTTTTGAAACCTGCATTAAAAAAACGACTTCCGTGTCCGGCCATTGGTATAACTATATTGAGCATTCTAGGTTTCACTCCTTACTTTCAGCATTCGTAGTTAAACTAAATATTTATCTTTATTTGCGCCAGGATGCTTAACTACAACTGTTGTAACATCAGTTAGAGCCTCGAATGCGGTCGCCTCTCCGGGCTCTACAACAATAATGTCGCCGTCCTTAAATTCCCTTTCAAACATAATGACATTTCCTGAAAGGATTATCGTAATTTCAGTTGCTATTTTATGGTAGTGAGCAGACTCTGAATCACCTTTTTTATAATTCTTTACGGCAACCTCTACATCTTTAGTTTCATGGACGGTGGGAGAGAAGTTGCCTACAAACCAACCTTTAACCATATTTTCTAAACGTTCTACTTTCATAATACATGAGCCTCTTATAATTAGAGTTGGTTTTCATAATTTTCGAGTAATTGTGGCGTCATCATAGAATGATATTGTTTTGAGTCAATTTGAAAAACACCGATTTTCTTTTGCTTGAGAACCATTTCGTTATAAATTGGAACTATAAAAAATACACCATCAATACTTGCTTCTTTCTCGATACTCGACATTGCTGATTCGATAAAGTCTTTTCCATGACGAAAATAACATACGCCAGCAGTTGCACGGTCACTAATAGGACGCTTTTCTGCAGCCTCTTCTACCCAACCATTTTGATTACATCTGACATAAGACCATCTTGGATGTACCGCCTTAAATACCACGAGACCACCATCCCAGTCCTTTTTACTGAATGTTTTCAACATTTTATTAAAATCAATATCAAGAATCTGATCTCCATTTAGAATTAGAAGTGGCTCTTTTTCATTAATATGATCAATCGCCAGTAATGCTGAGCATGCCGCGCCAGCATTCTGTTCCTCTACAATTACTACATTAGCTTTGGGAACCAAAAGATTAACTATCTTACCGATATGAAATTTCTTATCATCATCTCGACGAATAACAAAAGTAATCTCCTTCGCATAATCAAACAATGGATTTATATTATTTACTACCGCCTCAATCATTGGCGCGCCGTTGACTTCAACCAAAGTTTTTGGATAAAAATATCCTGCCTCACTATAAGTTTGATTGCTTCCCGCCATAAGAATAATTATGTTCATCATTTTTGACCTTTTTCTGCGATAGCAATTGATGTCATAATATTATCAAAATTAACATCAGCTACCTCATTGATAACAAGTAAATGAGCGCCAGAAGCTTTTGCGGCCGCAATTCCATGATCATTATCTTCAAGGATCAAGCACTCTTTTGGAGTTAAGCCTAATTCTTTTATACACTTCAAATACATATCTGGTGCTGGTTTTGGATTTTTTACGTCCTCATTACTGACATATAAATCCATAAAGTCAATTAATTTGCTTTTTGTCAACATGACTTCTACTGAATTTCGAATTGAATTTGATGCTAGAGCAAGTTTATAACCCATTGAAGATAACTTAGATAGCGCATACTCATGCTGAAAAAATGGCCTACACTTAGCCTGAGTAATTTCCATGGTATATTTTTGTTTAATTTTATTAATAAATGTATGAAGTTTTTTTGGTAACCCGCGTTCTTTTGTCAGCATCTCAAGCTTAAGTCTCGTTGGAAGCCCATCATAAGTCACAAGATGATCATAACGACTGATTTCAAATCCGAACAATCCAAGAGCCCTATTTAGAGCTTCATAATGCCATTCTTTTGCATCTACTAAGACACCATCCATGTCAAAGATCACTGCTTTTATCTTAGTTTCTTGCATTAAAATACTCCTCAGCTTGATTGGGTAAATCAGTACAGATCATCAGTTTGCTATGATCGCAAAAATGTTTTAAATAATACCATTGCTCGGATTCAAAATCGTTACGATTGTGCAATTCTGGAGAGACGATACAGATTTTTTTTTCTGCTTTTTTATGTTTTTCAATAATCTCATTCGAGAACCATCTCCCTTCAAAACAATCGAGCCAAACACCAGATGTCTCACTATAAAATGATGGAGCAGTTTCATATTCACTTTGCCTAGTAAATGTATTTATTCCTATGTCAATATACAAACGACTGTCCGGAACGGACATATCAAATACAAAATAATTTTCTATTGCATACTTTTTAAGTGTCGAGTAAATCATATTATGAAGCCCATCAGATTTAATATTCAAAGCAAGGGTAGGCTTATTAGGGATATTTTCAGTTTCATTCTTATAAAGATCGAAGAAACTCTCTAAAGTCATACAGTTGCTATTTGGCAGATCATGAGAAATAACCACCTCGCCAGAGTAATCTCTCAGATCTGTTTCAACCCCAAAACCTGACTCAAAAGCACGAGAAAAAGCTACTTGATGATTTTTTTCATGCTCTAAATGCCAAATTCCTCTATGTGAAATGATTTCCAAAATATCTTCCTCTAATTATAATTCATTAAGAATGATTCGATATTAATATTGTTAACCTGCCTCTAACAAATAATATTTTTAGGTTGCTCTCCATTTATGATCCTTAGGGCATTCTGAGCAGTTTTTAATCGCATCTCCCTATACGCTCGAATAGAGTAATACGCCGAATGAGGATTTATCAGTAGACGTCCATCAAGCCACTCCTCTCTGTTGTACCAAGCGTTTATTAGATTATTGGTATGAGGTGGAGGTTCTTTTGGAAGAACATCAAGGGCAACAGAACTCAGTGTACCGGAATATAATGAATCATATATTATATCGAAGCTTTCTATAAGTTCACCACGTGCCGTATTTACGAGTGATGAACCAGATTTCATGGTTTTTATAAATTGAGAGTTAACCATTGATTTTGTTCGTTTCGATAATGGCACATGGAGTGAGACAATATCACTGGACATCAATAGGTTCTTCATTGATTCATTACGATGCACCCCTATCATTTTTTCATAGCCACTATCTAGGTAGGGGTCATAAAAACTTACATTAAACCCTATTGCTTTTGCCTTTAGGCATACACTGCCTCCAATTCTGCCGGCTCCAATTATACCTAAATTTAATTCTGAAGTTCTTCTTATTGTTGGGATCGTATTTTCTTGCCAACTTCCATCATCATAATAACGACATTGAAAGTCATATCGGCTAATGCCACGAGCAATATTCAATATAAAAGCAATTGCTGTATCACTTACTTCATCAGTACCATAATCTGGTGTGTTACAAAATATTAATCCTCTTGATTTTATTGCGTCCAAATCAACATTATCATAGCCAACACCATATCGAACTACGCCTTTTAAATTAGGAAAGCTGGAAAGATATTTGCTATCTATTTCCTTATGCCAGACTAGAAGGACCTCAATATTATCATTTTGGGTATCGGATAATTTATCACCTAGTATTTCATGCTCAATAGTTGGATTTTCAATATAATCTGTTATGTAAGCGACCATAATAATTATTCCTGTTTCATATTAACTATATGGAAAAATACATTGATAATGATTAAAAAGAGTTATTAAATATGTCTACAACTTCAGAATAGCTTCTTTTCAGCATCTCACAATCGACCATATAAACAATATATTTGAGCCCCATCTCTATGAATTTAGGAATACTTTCATGGGTAGTTGCTATTGTGCCGGCCCATTTCCCAGTACTAGAGATTTTTTGTGTCAGCGATTTTAGGTACTCCATCACTCGAGGATCATTTGTTTGACCTGGAATACCAAGAGCTTTAGAGAGATCAAAGAGACCTATAAATAGAATATCTAGATCATTTAATTTCAATATCTCATCAATATTTTCGATAGCTTCCTTTCCTTCTATATTTATAGCAACTAGTGTATTTTCATTTGCTAAATCAGTGTGAGTAATGGCATTTTCATTCGTGTAATCGCCCGCTCTTGTGAAAGGAGAAAAACCACGATTTCCTATTGGTGGATATTTGCTTAAGTTAATTATATTCTCTACATCCTTTTTGCAGTTGATATTAGGAACTTGGATCGCATGCACACCAATATCCATAGCTTTTAATATGTCAGCTTCATCAATATTTCCTATTCTCATCACGGGAGAAACTCCTCTAGATTCGCAAGATATAACCATTTGCTGTGCTGTCTCAAAACTAATAGGTCCATGCTCACTATCAATAATAATAAAGTCTAAACCAGCAGAAGCAATGACATCAGTAGAAACAGCGGATGGAATGATTGACCATGTTCCTATAACAGGCTTACCCGATAATAATTTATATTTAAGATGATTTTTATTTTGCATTGTTTGGATTTTCCCATGGAATAATCTTATCGGTAAAGCCATGTTTTTTTAGCCAGTATTCAACAACAATAAATTGCCATTCAGTATCAATATCAAAACCGAAATCAGTCTCTATGGCTTTAGATCTTTTTCCTTGCCACTGAAAAGGTTGCTGACCGTTATCCATATCCTCAAAACATATTGGTTTCATAACCTGGATTGATAAATCACAGAAGTAACATGAACCCTGAGAATCTCTAATGGAAGACACATTATCAAGATACTTTAAATCAACAAATGATTTCATCTCTCCATTTTCATTTACTTTTCTTGCTCGAGCTGGTGAAAACATATCGTATTTGGCCACAGAAAAACACGAATCAAAATTTCCATTTGTTTGAAGGAAGTTAATTGCATCTTTAAGTAAATTAACATTTATCACCGGATTATTACAAAATAAAAGACTGATTGTCTCTATTGTTCCAGAGATGTCTTGTTTTATATAACTATATGCATGCTTTAATGCATCTTCCGTTAGTGCTTCTGGTGTTGCTAACTCAGGAGGTCTAATAATATGAACGGCGTCATATGAGACACCAATATTCGCAATTTTGTCACAGTCGGTGGAAACATAGATTTTATCCAATCCAGAATATTTAGCGGCTATATAAGCGTATTCAGCAGTTGGTCGACCCAGAAGTTTACGAGTATTTTTTCCAGGAACTCCAACGCTATTTTTTTTACCAATAACTAGTCCTATGTTTAAGCCCAAAATAACCTCCTTATAATCTCATTATTTCTCATAATTTGTTCTACCATATCTCTTGATTATATATTTCATAATCCTCATTCACACCATAACCCCAATCTGCGAAATAACACTTTACTGATGGATTAGATACAGTATCAAGATGTGCAGTTGAATCATCAACAAAAACACCAGTTTTATAAACTGGTTCTGATGACATAACATCATTGATAATTGCCCCTTTAGACCCAAATTCTTCATAGTCATTCTTTGAGAATATTTTCCTAAATTTAATATTGTATTCTGACAATAGCATCTCAACAGCATGAAGGTCTTTTGTAGTAATTAAATAATAATTTGGCAAATCTTTTTCTGTCAGGGATTCTCCATATTTAGTAATTGGATTCAAAGACAACCAGAAGACTCTATCATTTTGAAGCTGCCTTCTTATTGCAAAAAAAATAGATTCAAACTGATCTTTTCTTTTTTGATTAGATTTCATAGCTTGCAAAAAAAGTTGCTCAAAAGACTGATTATTTGTACGAATTTGATTGTCTAAAACATGTTCTATCACATTGTGTAATGCACAAAAATTATGAGGTGGGCCGACCAAACCCCGATGCTTATAGAATAACTCTTTAATCGTTGCCTCATTTTTTATAACAGAGAACCCATAATAAGCTTTTAGTGAAACTATGTAAGTCTCCTCAATGCTATTAGATATAACTCCATCAAAGTCTAAAAAAACTGCTTTCATCACTCTTCCAATAGTTTCAACGCAAGATCTAAAACTCTTGAACTGTATCCGTACTCATTGTCATACCATAGAATCAATTTAACTAAGTTGCCTTGTACTTTTAACCACTGCATATCAATAATCGCACTATAGCTATTCATTTTATAATCGAGTGAAACTAGAGATTCATCATTTCCTTGAACATAGGGACTTGTGCGTATTTTTTCTTGAATAAATGACACTAATTCTTGTTGACTAACAGTTTCTTTTAGCCTAACTGTAAGATCTGATGACGCGACAACATCTGTGGGTATTCGATATGAAAAAGATAGTATTTTACCCTTTAGCTCAGGAATTACTTTTTCAACTGCTGTCATTGCAGTGGTATTTTTAGGTATCACACTAGAGCAACTAGCACGTCCAAGCGCATAATCTTTCCATACTACACCAGGATTTTGTTGAGATATAGCTGGTCCGTCAACAATATTTTGATACGATAGCCAAGGATGTAAGGTTGTAATAGATCCCGAGTCAATACCAAATGCATCATTTAACCATTTCATAACATGAGCTATTGCATTGGCATCACATATACTATTTGAAACTACGTGATGATTCTTATCAAGCAAATTATCGTTGACCCCCATAATTATTTCTTTATCTACATCTTGGCTAGAGTGAGTTACTACAACTTTAGACACATTACTATTTTTCACTAACTCTTTAGCAGATAAGATATTATGAGAAACTCCTGAAGAATCTATGACTATATCAGCCGATACATCAGCCCAAGGTACATTGGAAATGTCATCCTCATAGAAGTATTTGACGCTCTTATCATCTATAATAAATGAGTCATTACCCGTTTTAACATTAGCTGGAAATGGCCCATAAGTAGAATCATATTTTAATAAATATGCCATATTTTCAATATGAGGGTTAACATCATTAATGCCCACCAATTCAAATTTTTTCTGAATTTGATTCGCTCTTGCTATAGTTCGACCAATTCGGCCAAATCCATTAATTGCTAGTTTTTTCATTAAAATTTATTTCCTCAATTTAATTTTCTTTAATTAATTTCTTGGATCTCTTTTTATTTAAATTCCATACCTATTATCCAATTTGAATATTTATTAAGAACTACTTATGCCTGTTATGCCTGAAATTTCATTTAAAATTATCTTATTATTGAAACTTTGTGCTTGTTCATTTGATGAACAAGATAGCACAAATGTGTAAAAAGAAGTAAGTTTTTTAATTTATTTTTAAGAAAACTTAAATTATAAATAATTAAAAATATCGATTAATAGATATGAATATCAATATCACTATAAAAAAGAACTACTTGGTAACTATTGGTATGCATCGCTTAATACCGTCTTCAGTCGTTATTGGAGGACTCCAGTTAAGAGTTTTTTTTGTGTGATCCATATCTATCTCTAAATTATGCATCAATCTATTCAGCAAATCTTTTTTCTTAAATATCATTGCCATGAAAAGCAACCAATCAATTTTAATAGAAAATAAAATTGGCTTTTTATTTAATGATTTTGCGATAACCTCAATTAATTCTGGTGTTGATAAACTGCGATCGTCACTAACAAGAAATACATTTCTTGAAGCATTAGGATGATCAATGCATGTTATAATGAGGTCAACTAAGTTATCAAGCGCCACAAAACTTCTTTTATTTTTTATCGATTTAAATGGAAGCGGCAGAGACATATTAACAATATTAATTAATGATAAAAAATTAGCTTTTACCCCTGGACCATAAACTAAAGGTGGCCGAATTATTACAATCTCAAGTTTTTCGTTATTGGATATTTCTAAAAGACCTTCTTCTGCCTTCGCCTTTGAAATAGCATAAGGATCTGATGTATTTACCTCGCTATCATATGAGAAAGGCTCATCATACTCTGATTTCTCACCACTTACTTTTATAGTGCTAATAAAAATAAATCTTTTTACACCAGCTTTTACTGCCTGTTTAGCAAGATTAAGGGTTCCGTTACAATTTATTTCCATGTATTCTTTAAGAGGATTCAATGACTTATCTCGCATTTTATGAACCCTCGCAGCCGTGTGAATTACAACATCAATTCCATCGAGGCAGTCACTAAAGTCCTCGTCACTAGACATGTCTTTTTTGTATTTATTTGAGCTAGGATCATTAATCATTTTTCTAGAAGTAATTCTTACGAAATGATCATTTAATTTTAAATTAATTGCCTGACCAATAAATCCAGAAGCACCAGTTAGTAATATATTCAATTTAACCCCTTAGTTGATTTGCTCTCAAAATACTTTTTGCAGCCATCTCAACAGAAAAACTTCTTTTAAATAGTTGATGAGCATTAATTCCTCTGCTCTCTCTAATTTTTTTATTATCCAGAAGCTTTATAGCTGCATCCAGTAGCAAATCATCTTGGCCATTTTTATATACGAACCCTGCTTTACTTTCATTTATCAGTGTTAGTAAATCATTGCCATCATTTACACTTCCTAGAATTGGAAGTGATTGAACCATGTATCCAAGTATCTTCCCAGGATAATTATGTGCAGTATGTTTTTTAGAAAGTGAAAACAGACCTACATCAACCTCTGCAAGGATCTCCTGAAACATAGTTTGGTCTACGGAAGGTAATATAGTTACATTATCAAGTTCCCAATCTCTCTTCTTTCTTTTTATTAAATCAAATTCATCACCTTGTCCAACAATCAAAATATGTGCTTTGTGATGATTTTTTAGGTTTCTTGCCAGCCTCATTATGTTAGTCATATCTTGAGCATGACCAATATTTCCTCCATAAAAGAAAATAACACTGTCTGAGAGTTTAAAACTCTCTCTGGCACTAAATTTCTTTTCAGAATTTTTAAAGACTAAAATAGAGCTCCAATTCATAAGAATTTCTACATTTTTGAATTCAGGAAAATTTTTCTTAAATAATTTTAGATTAGCCTCTGACTGGACTCCAATAAAGTCCGCGGTCCTATAATTGAGTTTTTCGTAATATCTAAAAAAATATGCAGCTAATGAATTCTCTCCAATTAAACCTTGATCAATTATCCATTGTGGGAATATATCTCTCAATATGAGATAAACATATGAACCATTTTTTTTTAATTTTTTTGTGAGCGGCCCGAAAAAGATAGTTGGTGAATAATTAATGCAAAGATCAAAGCGAAGATCGCATGAATTTTCTTTTATTGCCTGCCATGCTCGATAAGAAAGCAACCATTCGTTGACCGCTCTTTTGAACATTCCAACACCTCTTGTGTGACCTGAACGAAAACGCCAAACTTCGATATCATTGATATAATCAACGACCAATGAAGATGATTGAGAGGGCTCACCAGGAGTAATTACAACTATATCATGGTTTTTTCTTTTTAGCTCTAATGCAAGCTCATGAATCATTTTAGCATGGGCCCGAGTTCCTAATGGTAAATATTCATCAGGTAATAAGGCTATTCGCATGATAGGGGTCTCCAGTAAACTAATTTTTAATGATCTTTAAAGAATGAACGTTTAATATTTCTTCCAGGTAACTCTATTTACATAATTAATATAACTAAGAATAATACGAACAACCTTATCGGAAACATTTGGCATGAGATAATCCGATACTTCTCGAAAAGACATCTCTATATTTTCCGCCTGCGATTCTAATAAAGCCAGACCCTGTATGACCCTCTCCTTATCCAGACCAACCATCATAACAGCGGCTTCCTCCATTCCTTCTGGGCGCTCATGCATTTCACGAATATTTAGAGCTGGGAATTTAAGAATGGAAGCCTCTTCATTAATTGTGCCACTATCTGAAAGAACAGCCTTTGAGTTGATTTGGAGATAATTATAATCAGTAAAACTTAGAGGTTTCATTAGCCTTACCAGCTTATCAAATTTAATACCCAAAGCTGAAATACGTTTTTGGGTTCGAGGATGAGTAGAAAAGATTATTGGAAATTTATAAGTCTTGGAAATAGTATTTAATATTTCCTTCAAACAATAAAGAGCTTCATCGGAGTCAATATTCTCTTCACGATGAGAGCTTACTACAAAAAATTCTCTTTCCCTTAAATCAAGTCTCGAGAGAATCTCTGATTTATCTATAGCAGCTCTATAATGGTTTATAACTTCAAACATCGGACTACCTGTTTTTATAACCATATCTGGTGATAAACCTTCACGCAGAAGATATTCTCTAGCAATGCTACTGTATGTAAGATTTATATCAGCAGTATGGTCTACAATTCGACGATTAATCTCTTCTGGTACTCTCATATCAAAGCAACGATTACCTGCCTCCATATGAAAAATTGGGATCTTCAATCTTTTTGCAGGAATAACTGACATACAACTATTTGTATCACCAAGGACTAAAATTGCATCTGGTTTTTCTGTAATTAATATTTTTTCAACTTCGATTATAACTTTAGCAATTGTATGACTAGCCGTTCCTCCTGCAGCATCGAGAAAATAATCAGGTTTACGTAAGCTTAGGTCATCAAAAAATATTTGATTTAACTCATAATCGTAATTTTGCCCCGTATGAACAAGTAGATGATCACAAGAATTGTCAAGATTGGGTATGACCCTGGACAATCTAATAAGTTCTGGTCTTGTACCAACAATGGTAATAACTTTTAGCTTTTTCAATTTAAACCTCACATTCAAAAGTATCAGGAAGATTTGGATTAAAATTTTCATTAGCCCATAGCATAACGATCATTTCTTCATCACCAATATTTGTGATATCGTGAGCCCAACCCGGAATTGTTTCAACTATGTTCTTTGATTCACGTGTTATATCAAGTGAAAATTTTTCATTAGTCACTATATTACGAAACCCAAATCTAGCTCTTCCTTTTAACACCAGAAACTTTTCTGTTTTTGTATGATGATAATGCCCTCCCCTAGTAACTCCAGGGAAAGCTGTAAAAAAAGAAAATTGTCCAGAGTCAAGAGTTTTTATCATTTCAGCAAAAACACCACGCTCATCAGAATAGTATGGTATTTCGTATGAAAATCTTTCTACTGGGAGATAACTAACATATGTAGAATATAAAGCACGAGTTATCCCAGATCCGACCTTTTCTGATTTTAAAGAACTTCGGCAGTTATCAAATACCTGTATCTGATTTGCGAGCTCTTCTAAAGTTATCTTATATTCAGGTAAAATACATTTCCTTTCTACTCCATTACTTCGGTAATGTAACGTTTGTTTAAAAAATTTTATTACATCATCAATATAAACTAATTGGAGAATTTTTTTTGGGTCATTAACCTTTATGGGTAAACCATTAGCCACATTATAAGAAAATGTTGCGACAACCGAATTATAATTTGGTCTACACCATTTACCAAAAACACCTGGTAGCCTATAAATAGATACTGGGTTGCCATTTTTCATGGACAAATCCTCTAATAAATTTTCTGCATTTAGTTTGCTACGACCATAAAGATTGTTTAGTTGGGCTTGTGTGGAGGAAGCGAAAATTATGGGAATATCACTATTTATATTAATTAAATGCTCAGCTATTTTAGCTGTTAAACCCACGTTTACTCTCTCAAACATGTCAGATGAGTTAGGTCTATTTTCCCCAGCAAGATGCACAACAATGTCAGCTTCTTTCAATTTTTTCATGAGCAAATCATCAGAATCGCCTCTTAGAAATGTCAGAATATCAATATTATCTTCTTTCAAATTTATGGCGAGATTTTTTCCAATAAATCCATTCGCCCCAGTAATTAATACTTTTTTTATAGAAGAATGCTTCATGATTCTTCCGGTTCCTGCTCAATACCCTGCTTAAGTGCATCCACAAAACTCAATTTTTCAAGCAAGGTTATCATTTCGTCTTCATTCAGACGATGGGTATTATGCGAGTTATATTCCTCAATTTCAGTTAGACCAACTTCTCCAGAATCAATATATTTTCCATAGTTCAAATCTCTCAAGTCAGGAGGAATTTTGTAATAACTGCCTTCATCAGAGGCAGATGCTACCTCTTCACGACTTAATAGAACCTCATACAATTTCTCTCCATGACGGGTCCCAATTATATCAATCTCATGATTGGGCTTATTAAGTAAACTTTTTAAAGAAATTGCAAGAGTCTCTATTGTTGCAGCTGGTGATTTTTGAACAAAAATCTCTCCTGATGAACCATTCTCAAAAGCATACAATACTAATGAAATTGCATCTGCTAAAGTCATCATAAAACGTGTCATATTTGGATCAGTTAATGTAATTGGTTGTCCAGATCTCATCTGATTTACAAATAGAGGAATAACAGAGCCTCTTGATGCCATAACATTCCCATATCTAGTAATACAAATAGTTGTTTTTTCGCTGTTTCTTGATTTTGCAACAATGACCTTTTCCATCATGGCCTTTGATATGCCCATAGCATTGATAGGATAGACTGCCTTGTCAGTGCTCAAACAAACAACTCTATCTACAGAACATATGATTGCCGCTTCGAGCACATTTTCCGTTCCAAGAATATTAGTTTTGACTGCCTCCAGAGGATAAAATTCACAAGAAGGAACCTGTTTTAATGCAGCTGCATGAAAAATATAATCTACACCACGAACTACATTTAATACAGATTGAAAATCACGAACGTCACCAATATAAAATTTAAGCTTAGGATTGTTGTATCTTTTTCGCATATCGTCTTGCTTTTTTTCATCACGACTAAAAATTCTAATCTCCGCGATATCAGATGATAAAAAACGATCTAAGACTGCATTACCAAATGAGCCGGTACCTCCTGTTATTAATAATACTTTTCCAGTAAACATAGTCATATCACCTCATAAAATATAAATTATTAAGCATACTTCTCAATAATATTAGTAGTTTGGCACACCCACCATGAAAGCTGGATCAGTTAAATTGAGTTGCCGCTCTCCAAATCTAAGAAGATGTTTAGCTTCTAACTCTTCTGCTATCATACAAGCAAATTCCTTTATTGTAATTGGATGGCCAGAACAAACATTAACTGGCCCAGTTAAATTGCTTGATACAAGATCTACAATGATATTTGCTGCATCTGAGACATTCATATAATCTCTTACTTGATCGCCACTAGAAAGCTGTGCCATCTCTCCCTTCAAAAGTTGATTTCTGATATAGGGCACAAATCTTCTTGGATCCTCTCTTTCCCCATAAAGATAAAATAAACGACACCATGAAAAATCGATTTTTTCTTCCTTAAAAAAACTTTGAAGCGAGTAAAAAGTTGAAACTTTAGTTGCAGCATATAGTGTCTTCGGACTGAGTAGTGCGTCAATGCTGAGTGGTTTAGAGCTTTCAGCATACTCAAAACAAGTGCCCAAACTGATAAATTTTTTTATTCTTGCTTTTGCAGCTGCTTTCGCAATTTCTAATGTTCCAGAGAGACATTCCAGATTTTTATTAGAGTTTAGGTAATGACCTGGCTCTGCATACCATGCCGAATGTATAACTACATCAATATCTTTCATAGCTTCAAAAAGCTTATCATTAGTTTCTAAAAACAAATTCTCTGAAATTATAATATCTTCTATATTCGACCTACTTATAAGATCAAGAGAAGATTTTCTACGTAAGATAATTCGCACATTCATATTTCTTTCTTCGAGAACATCTAAAATATGACCTCCAACAAATCCAGTTGCTCCCGTAAGAAGGACATTCATTAAAATATCCTTAGATTTGGAATTGCTGTAACAAACTTAACACCCTTATTCTTAAGAAACCCTAATTGAGAAGATATTTCCTCGCTTAAATTCCAAGGTAATATAACCAGATAATCTAGAACAGCATCATTTAAAATTGAGGGACTATATATCGGTATATGGCTTCCTGGCAGATATTTTCCTTGTTTGGCTTCAGACGCATCACTCACAAAATCAATTAAATCTGTCTTGATACCTGAAAAATTGAGAAGTGTATTCCCTTTAGCAGCAGCACCGTATGCTGCAACTTTTTTACCAGATGCTGCAGAGTCAACCAAAAATCCAAGAAAATTATTTTTAATTTGATTTATTTTTGATTGAAATGAGATGTAGGTATTGATCTTAGTTAAGCCAAATTCTTCTTCTGTAGACAGGCAGTCTGAAACTGTCTTTTTGATATTGCGACTGTCTTCATAATGGCAGCCATAAACTCTTAAACTTCCTCCATGTGTTTCTATTTGCTCAACATCAAATACCTTTAAACCAAATTCTCTGAATATACTGATTGTGCTTGTTAAAGATAAATAAGAAAAATGTTCATGGTAAATTGTATCAAATTGGTTGTATTTGAGCAGATTCAATAAATGAGGAAACTCCAGTGTTATCGTTCCATCTGGAGCTAATATATTTTTCATACCTCTTGTGAAATCATTAATATCAGGGACATGAGCAAAAACATTGTTACCGATAATTAAATTTGCTTTTCTATGACTCGATAATATTTCATTTGACAATTTTTCAGTAAAAAATTCAGAGATAACATCGATACCCAGTTTTTTGGCTGCATTAGCAGTTCCAAGTGACGGCTCAATTCCAAGGCATGGTATTTTCTTATTAATAAAATTTTTTAGTAGATATCCATCATTAGATGCAAGTTCTATAACAAAACTATTTTTATTTAAATTCAATCTATTAACAATCATTTCAGAGTAATGTTCTGCATGCATTAACCAGCTAGTTGAGGTGCTCGAAAAATAGGCATACTCATCTTCAAACATCTTGTCAGCAGATACAAAATCATGAGTTTGAACAAGCCAACAATGTTCGCAAACTAAAACTCTGAGGGGATAGTATAGTTCAGAGTTTAGGATATCTGTCTTACTGAGATATGAATTTGATGGTGGCGCTACACCAAGATCAACAAATGTTACATTTAATTTAGTATGACAATGTCTACACTCACTCATATCTCTATGCCTCTAAAACTCTCTTTTATAAACTCTCTGTTATTATCTTTTTTTGATAAACTTATCTCTTGATAAGGCCAATCTATATTCAATAAAGGGTCTAATGGATTAACTCCATCATCAAAGTCTGAGTTATATGGCTCAGAATGAAGGTAAAGAAGCTCTACATCATCCGTTAGGGCCTGGAAACCATGAGCTACTCCTGGTGGAAGCAAAAAACTAATACAATTATCTTGCGAGAGTATTTGTGGATAGGTGCTAAGAAAAGTTGGCGAATCCTTTCGCAAGTCCAAGGCAACATCATATACCTTGCCTTTTGTGCACTTAATATATTTGTGTTCAGCATATGGCGGATGCTGAAAATGAAAACCTCTTATAGTTCCCTTTTTTATAGTTTTTGTGTAATTTACTTGGGCTATGCGTCCATGCCAACCAACTTTATTCATAAGTTTAGAGCAATATATACGTGATAAATAGCCGCGTTCGTCTTCGATCTTTTTTGGCTTTATCACATACAGTTCATGTATTGGTGTTTCGGTCTTTGCAAACATATTCATTTCAGTTTCTTAAATAATGAAATATCTCCCTCACAAAGCTCTCTGGCTCGAGATTTATCTTTGTAGAATGAATTATACCAATCTACAGTTTTTGTGATTGATTCAAATTGAGATAACTTGTTATACCAGGATAAATTTTTAATTGATTTAGAAGAATCTAGTGATAATAATGTAGCTTCATGCAAAGAAGAACTGTCTTCATTTAAAAAAATCTGACCTTGACCTAGTGTCTTCTGAGCTTGTTTGATCACATCAATTACCCTAATCGGTCTTTCCGAACATGGTCCAAAATTATATGCACCTGATAATGATGCATCCTCCCACATTTTTTCAATCAAGCATAGGTATCCATTAATTGGATCAAGGACATGCTGCCATGGGCGACGAGAATTAGGTTTGCGAATTTCCAGTGGATCATCTCTCTCAAGCCATGCTCTAATTGCATCAGGTATTAGCCTGTCAATTGACCAGTCTCCGCCGCCTATTACATTGCCAGCCCTTGCTGAACTTATAGATATTCCCAATTCGTTATAATAGGATGACCGATACGAATTAACGATTAATTCAGTGGCAGCTTTGCTACTACTATATGGATCATGACCACCTAGAGAATCATCCTCCCTATAAGGCCATTCCCATTCTCTGTTTTCATAGACTTTATCAGTTGTTATAACCAAAATAACACTAACACTTTCGCAATCTCTGGCAGCATTGAGTATATTCGCAGTTCCCATGATATTCGTTGAAAATGTCTCCAACGGATCTTTATAACTCTCCCTTACAAGAGGTTGTGCAGCCATATGTATCAAGATATCTGGCCTGAAGACTAAAATTGAATCTCTAGTTGATTCATAAGCACGTATGTCTGAGTAGGAAGTTTCATATAAATCATTTATATTCGCATAATTAAAAAGGGCAGGATTAGTATTTGCAGGTAACGCCAAACCTTTTACGGTAGCACCTAATTGAGTTAACCAAAGGGTCAGCCACGATCCTTTAAATCCAGTATTTCCAGTTACAAATACTCTTTTGTTTTTCCAAAAATCCTCACTAGGCAATAAAAATGGATCTACCACATCTTCCATGGAGCACTCCCCTCAGTCCATAATGCTTCAAGTTGTTGTTTATCCCTTAAAGTATCCATAGGTTGCCAAAAGCCTTCGTGATTGAATACTTTTAATTGGCCATCACTAACTAGTGTTTCAAGAGGCTCATTTTCCCATGAAATATGATCACCATCTATATAATCAAATATTTCTTTATTAAGAACAAAGAAACCACCGTTTATAATATTATTATCGCCTTTTGGTTTTTCAGCAAAACTAGTAACCGTATTATCTCTGTCTGAAATAATCGCTCCAAATCTACCTGGCGGAGTCACAGCTGTTATAGTTGCATGTTTTCCATGTTTTTTATGAAATTCAATTGATTCGGAAATATTAATATCAGCAACACCATCGCCATAGGTGCAACAAAACTCGTCTTCATCTATCAAGTGTTGAATTCTCTTTATTCTTCCACCAGTCATAACAGAATCACCTGTATCAACTAAAGCTATTTTCCAGCTCTCTGAACGATTGTTATGAATATCTAGAGAGTTATCTTTAAGATCAATTGTTATATCAGACATATGTAGCGCGTAATTATAAAAATATTCCTTAATTAGATAGCCTTTATAACCACAGCAAACAATGAAATCGGTGATATCATGACTCGCATAAATTTTCATGATGTGCCACAAAATTGGTTTACCGCCAATCTCAATCATAGGTTTTGGTTTAATATTTGTTTCCTCACTGATCCTAGTTCCAAGACCACCAGCTAATATGACTGCTTTCATATAAATCCTTATATATTATTAAAAAAATTTTTTAAATTAACTTAACCAGAATTGGTAGTGCATACATTAAAAAGAGAAATATTCCCGTAAAATCATGTTCATAAAATGAACAAGATATCACAACCGAATATTATTATAAATTATTTACATGGAAAACCTTCAAAGTTAATCAAAAACTTATGAATATTATAGATACTTAAAAATTTGATAATTTGTTAAACATAAGAGCCTAATCAGTAATTTATACCAAAAATTCAATTATAAGATTTTTGAAAAATTAATTGGAAATCTTCATAACATTCCTAGATTTTTTTTCCATAAATCATCAATTATTTCATCCGAATAAAATTTATCAGCCTGATACTTTCCTAGTAATCCAAACTTTTTTCTCGTCGTACGACTTTCAGATAAACCAAGAATAAAATCTCTCCATTCTGATAAATCAGACGCACAGAGCTTATGCTTAGCATCTTTAAAAGCCATAACATAGCTCGGTATTGATGAAGTGATAGTTGGCAATGACATTCTCCACATCTGAATAAGCTTATTTTCAGGTTTCCAGTAATTCATTGAACCATCATCTGGAAGCGGAATAATACCGAAATCACAGGCAACTGCAATTTTATTCATCATATACTCACTCCATTGATAGAATCTAAATTGCTTATACATAGATGGAGCAGCTCTTTTTGCTATATCTTGGATGTTTACCTTGTAAAAGATATCACCATACCTAAAAAAACTCAGATCTGTTACAAAATGAAAAATAAAATCATATTCACTATTAATAGTTTGAAAAATTTCCTCGATTAATCTAAAAGGCATAAAACTAGAACCTAAGCCCTCCCAAAATATATTCACTGTTTTCTTATCTGATAAACCAAATTCAGTTTTTTGTACAGTTGGTGAAACGAGACCATAATCAGAAATAAGAGATACATTGTCGGATATATCCTTAAGCAACTGATATTGCGCATGATGACCTACAACAACACTATCAGCTGCTTCGCATATCCTTAAATAGGATTTCTTATAATCAAATTCTAAAAATTGATGTCTTCTTGAAAAAAACTTGAAACTACCTCTGAGATAATCCTTAATAGAAGAGTAATCGGCAAGGAGAAAAGGGTCATTCGCATCAAATATTATTTTGCAATTTCCATTAGCTTTTTTTCGTCTCCAAAGAGTAATGTCGGCTGATAATGATAGTACACAGATATCTCCAACTATTTTATCAGACAGATAATCATTGTATTTTAAAGCAGCTCTTGAGGCATATCTTGGAAATCTTCTTGCATGTGAAGGATGATCATATGACTGACCCTTACCTCTTACATAAGTATATTTATTCATAAGTAAAGTTATTACTCTTCATTATTTTTTTATAAATCCTCATATAGCTATTAAGAACTTTATTCTTTTCAAATAATTCTAGTGATTTTTTACGAATCACTGATCTATCAAACATACTAAAATCCAAGTTAATTGGTCTATTATGCTCTAAAGTTTCCGAATCTATGACGAGGCCAAAATTATTTTTTTTTGATATATGGCTGGCTTCACCAACATTATCATTCAATAAAGTAGGAAGTCCACAAGCCCAGTATTCAACAATCTTTGTACCAAGCCTAGTAAATGAATCTATTTGAGGGGGAAGCGCATGAATACCTACGTCTGCCGCTGAGAGATATTTATATAAATTCTCTGGCTCTACAGAAAAATACTTAAATATATTCCTATCCAATCCCCGAATAAAAAAATTAAATTCTTCTTCGCTATTTGATAATAAAAACAGGAATCTTGAGTTAGAATCAGATAAAGATATTAGAGATATTAATTTTTTTAGATAATTCTTATTAAGCCCATATAGCCCAAAACTTCCTGAGTATACATATACATTATTCTTTGACCATTCCCAGGAATCTCTCAAAATGATTCTCTCTCTATTGCTATAAAATAAATTTGATGGATTTGCTATTATTGGACAATAAGCGATCTCATTTGGTGAATATTTCTTGAAATAACCAATCATAGATTGAGAAACAACACTTACCCCTCCAACACTATTAATTAAATTTTTTTCCTGTTTTAGCCAAAAACTATAATTACTAGATCCTTGTTTAATTTTACCTGCCCCGACATACTCGAAAAGACTTAAACTCCTGACATCAAATAAAACATTTTTAATGCCAAGTAGTTTGCAAACTAAGGCTGGAATATAATGACGACAATGAATCAAATCATATTTTTTAGAATCAATAAATAACCATGTAATTAATGCAAAATAGATAATATAGAGTTTATTTGTAAATATATATGAAGTCACATATCTCATTGGTGGCGAAAAAGGCAAATAAATAACCTTAATGTTATTTTTTTTAATTTCTTGATATTTGGGTCTATGTCTTAGAAATCTCCATGGCCTATTAATAATTAATAAGGTTATATCAATCTTGTCGTTTAGTTTCTTCAAACCCAATAAATTCTCATACACTTGATTATGAAATAACCCAGAATCTATGTCTTCTATTGTAAAATATAGTAGTTTCAAGAGATTTGCTTACGATGTTTAATGTAATTAATATGATTTACTATTAACCAACATGTTGGAAATAAGGCATACAATGATCTGAATTTTATATCAATTGATAAAAATATAATGAATACTATTAAAGGCACTGATTCTTTCAAATAATATTTTATTACCTTAAAAAAGAACAAATACAAATAAACTGCTATTAAGAAACCAAGATTCAAAATCATGTAGGAAGGTCCTGGATCAATCGTAACATTCTTTGAGGGAAGAATATGATTATTCCAATTCAAAAATGGGCGAATTGATTCCTGTATTAACTGCACTGGTGATAAATTGTACTGACCATCTACATTAATTTCATATCTCCCTTCTGATGAATACTCTGCAAAATCATATTGAAAACCATGTAAAAATAAATCCTTCATAATATTAATAGCAATAAAGATATTTTCAAAAATCATTGGAAAGATAGACACAAATATAATGGAAGTAATTACTAAAAAGTTCGTTTTTAAGATAATCCTTCCTCCGTTTGAGGCGATAAATAGTAATAGTAATGATATTGGTATAAAGCTATATCTTCCGCTCATAAGAGAAGCTGAGATACCGATGAATAATTTGAAAATATACTTTTTGTCTAATTTTTTATTATTATTTAAGTATTCATATGCAAGATAGATAATAAAAAAATAAGAAACGAAATCATAACCCTGAATAAAACCACTGATACGATCAATTGATCCACCGGAAAATGTAGCAGATGAGTAACCAAAAATACTAATAAATAACTGATTTATGGGAGGAAAGATATAGCAAAGCAAAACAGCAAATCCGTGTAGGTAAAAAATTGATTTCAGGGTGGAAGAAATATTTAAATCTTCAGACTTCAGAAAGCTTCTAGCTATGAATAAAATCACCATCAACCTTAATATATAAATACAATATTTCATATAGACCATGTTATTAAAGAAAGCCATGTAGGCAAAAAGTAATAAAAACGGAGCTACTAACCAAATTATAGCTTTTTTATTGATGCTAATTTCATTGAATTTGAACAGCACAAAAAACAATAAAATTAGATTATTTAATAATTCGAATCTCAATGTGAATAAAAATACACATATAAAAATAATCCAGTTTGTCTTGATCACCATAGTATTTTATCTAGTTTGCTGATTATGAAATGCTTAAAAATAATTTAAATTTGACCGCTTCTTATTTGAAAGTTTTAAATCCAATTGCTTTAGCTATCTTCAAAAGTGGCTCAATATATATTCTATCAGAAGGAAAAGCATGATGAGGTACTGGCTCTTTATCAAGAATTAACTTTAATTCAGGCTTACTAAAATTTAGTTTCTTTGACACAAAATCTAAGTCTTTTTTTAAGTTTTCGTGTTCATACAAGGGCAAAGTTAATTCATATAATGCTTTTTCACGCCCAATCTGTCCGCTTCTGATTAAAGCAGAAAGGTGGACCCTTCGCTTATCAATCTTAAATTTCTTCGGCAAAATATATGCTTGATAGAATCTAGTGAATACAGACTCATAGTGCTTTCCACCATAGTATTCCCAATCAAAGTTATCTTTCAATTCCTTCATAGCCTGTTCTTTGTTAAATGGAATATGATTAAGTGGCTCCAAAAATTCTAATCTTAATCCAAATTTACGCAGCATCAGCCATCTTAATGTACCTATCATTGGGAAACTATTTAACTTTTTACGATCACCATACTTTTTATTTATTGCTTTTATGTTTCTCAAATCAAGTTTATGCCAGGACCAAGAAGGGGGCATGCCATGTTCGGTAACATAATTAGTACCCGATAAAATGTATCTTATTTTTTCTTGTTTTGTAATTTTTATCATGCTCGCGAAAATAGCATGATCAGTTAGGGCCTCAATATCTACAACACCTGCTTTGATATAAGCCCTTTGTAAGGATTTAAATTCTGGCCAGTTTATTACCACTGTCTCATAATGAAAACCTGTATGTTTAATTATATTTTGGATATTTTTAACAGAAATATCACTATTCCAGCCATTATCAAAATGCAGGCACAATGGATTTAGTCCCCATTTTTTTGCTAATAAAGCTACATAAGAACTATCAACACCTCCGCTGAGACCAATCAAGCAGTTATAGTTACCCTTTTGTGTCTTTATTTTCCTTACTATTGAATCAATCTTAAGACTGTTTTCAGACGATTCATTATACTTTGGCAGTAATTCTTCTGCTTCAATACAATGATTGCATACCCCGAGATCATTAAATTTTATGTCTTTGTCTGATGTGTCCATTACACATCTTTTACATATTTGGGTGTCTATCTTCGAAAAATCATCCATTAAATACCCCGTTCCTCATCACTGGGATAATTTATTAATACGCCACGACGCTCTCCAGAAAAAACAAAGTAGGAGCCAGCTGCGAAGCCTGAGATATTTTGGCTAATTTGGTCACATTCCTCCAGTTTTTTCAAACCGCCAGACAAAATTATTGGACCATTAAAATTTTTAGATATCTCGTCAACTACATCAAGATCTATACCGCCCCTCTCTCCTTCACGTGAAATATTTTGCAATAAAACTTCACCAACTCCAATAGTGGAGGCTAAATTCATTACATAACTAATTTTTCCTATTTTTGCATTTGTTTTATGACAAAAAACAGATCTGCCAGAAAAAAGTTTTTCTCTATAATTGACACAAATTGTCACACTTTGACTACCTAACATATGAATTATTGATTTAATATTAGATCCATCGATTAATCTGCTAGCAGAGAATATTACTTTCTCATACCCAATTGAAATTATTCGTGATGCATCATCTGCACACCTTATTCCGCCACCATAAGAAAGAGGCATTAATGCTTCGCTGCTTAAAAGCTCTAAAAGTTCCCATGGTGGTGTTTTTAACTTTGAAGAAATTTTATCAATAGATAAAATCATTATTTCGTCTGCACCTAGTTCATTAAATAGCTTTAATGCTACAAGCGGATCACCAATATATTGACGATCCTTAAACTTTCTTGTTTTTACTAATTGACCATCTTCGTCGAGGAGGAACATTGGTATTAGTCTCAAAATAGGCATAAATCAACTTTTCAACCAAAGATTAAGAAATTCTAGCCCGAAGTTATGACTTTTTTCTGGATGAAATTGAGCTCCCCAAATATTTTTGGATTTCACTGCGGCGCAATAGGATTTATCAAGGTGAATTTTCATTGCTACATGGTCCTCGTCATGACATTGAAGATGATAACTGTGAACAAAATAAAATCTAGGATCCTTGCCTTTGGATTCATAGAATTCCCTAAATGGAGATGATATTGGCGACACATAGCTCCACCCGACATTAGGCACCTTAAACCTCCCATCATTCTTATATTTTAGCTTAAGAACCTCTCCTTTTATTAGGCCAAGGCCATCTAAACTTCCCTCTTCGCTTGAATTAGCGAATAACTGCATTCCTAGGCAGATTCCCAAAATTGGCAAATTATCTTCCAATACTTTTTCAATGATAATCTCCTTTAAACCAGAATCTTCAAGTCTTTTCATAGCATGATCAAAAGAACCGACTCCTGGCAGGATAATTTTTTCAATCTCAAAATCACACTCATATGAAGATAATACTACTGACTGGGCATTTAATTTATATAAAGCATATTCGATTGAACGAATATTGCATATTCCAGTGTCTATTATCCCAATTTTCATTATGCTTCACTCAAGTCAATACTCTTAGGACTATTTATGTCATTTAGTATTAACTGTAACTTTAATTTACTATCAATATCTGAATTTAATTTCTAACAATAAGCGACAAAAGCATATAGCAAGTCTATAGGCCTATTTGACTAAATAAGCTGATGGAGCGAAATATGGCGTTGACCTTAACTTTAGATTATGTTTTTCACAGAATCTATCAACCGCATTGCTCTCAGTCCATTCATTAATCGCATACTCATCAAAAATCAAAATTCCACCTACGCAAACTCTTGACCACAGATTCTCTAAAGAAAACTCAGTAGGTTCTTCTATATCCATATCAAAGTTAACGATTGATGCACGAAAACCGGGATTTTTGTCAAGATATGTTGGTATTGTCTCGACCACATCACCCTTAATTAGCTCAAAATTTCCAAAACCAGCATTTACAAGCAATTTGTCTAATACCGAATCATAGCCCTTAGGATCAAAGCCCCTGTCTTTAAATAAACTCTCCATTACTCCCTTATCTTCTGTATTTATACTTTTCATCAAGGCTTTGTCATCAAAAAAATCAAATCCAATTACTTTCTTATGGTTCTTCGAAATGAGCTCAAGTGATTTTAACCAAGCAATCAAACCTGAACCCTTAAAAACTCCAAGCTCAACAATATCTCCAGGAATATTCTTTGCCATATTAACAAAGAATAACTTTGACGCTAACTTTGCAAAAAGCTTTTTATCCGAAGAAAAAATAAACTGATTAAAAGCATCATAGATACTTTGGGGCTGATCATCATGTACAAAACTCATAGCCTATCTCCTAATAATTATCTTATCACTCTTTGTGACTGCTCAATTGTTAATATAAGATTTTTCAAATTCAATTAAATGCTCAACAACATAATTTACCATCTCTGGTGTCATTTCTGGAAAAATTGGTAATGAAAGTATCCTGGATTGATTGCTATAGGCATTAGGATATTGAGATGGTTTACTATTCATTCTCTTGTAAGCTGGAAGGAAAGGAAGGGCTATGGGATAATTTATAACTGTATCAATACCATTTTCCTTTAAATATTTAGCTAACATATCTCTCTGATCATGCTTGATTACAAAGAGATGCCAAACACTTTTCCTCTCCCTTGTGACATTAGGTAATGTTACTGTTTTGAGATTAGATAAAAGATTAATATAGGTTTCAGCAATTGCTACTCTTTTTTCAGTCCACTTTTCAAGATGCCGCAACTTCACGTTTAAAATAGCTGCTTGCAATCCATCTAATCTACTATTGATACCCTCTATAATATGTTGTCCTTTTATAAGACCTCCATGCCTCGCAAACATTGCCATTCTATCTGCAAATTCAGCATTATTGGTAATAATAGCACCTGCATCACCCATGGCACCTAGGTTCTTTCCAGGGTAGAATGAAAATGTTGCGACATCACCAAAAGTTCCAACTTTTTTGTTTTTAAATTTAGCCAAATGTGCTTGAGCACAATCTTCAATTACCCAAAGATTGAATTTCTTTGCAATTGCCATAATTTTATCCATCTCAGCAGCTTGCCCGAACAAATGAACAGGAATAATGCCCACAGTTTTTTCTGTGATTTTTGACTCAACTAAATTTGCATCGATCGTAAATGTGGCTTTGTCTGTGTCACAGAAAACAACAGATGCACCTGCTTGTGATACAGTCTCAGAAGTTGAAATCCATGAATGTGCAGGAACTATTACTTCATCCCCACTTTTGACTCCAAAAGCTTTCATAGCAATATAGAGTGCATCTGTGCCATTAGCACAAGAGACACAGTGCTCAGTTTCCATTGCTCTTGAAAAGTTTCTTTCGAATTTATCTACAAAAGAACCTCTTATGAAGGCAGATTCAGCAATTACAGAAGATAGAGCATCATCAATCTCTTTTTTTATAGATAAATATTGAGCATGTAAATCATTAAATGGGACTCTCATAACATTAATTCCTATGAGGTAATTTTCTTATGAGGGAGGCCGGATTTCCTGCATAAACTCCTGGTTCTGTTATGTCTTTTGTAACAACAGACCCAGCTCCAATAACTATATTAGAACATATATTTACAGGCATAATCGTAGCATTACTCCCAATTGATACATTATCTCCAATATTAGTAAACTTCCAGAGTGACTTATCTCGATTTGCAGGACCACCATTGGAAAAAGAGTCATTTATAAACATAACTCCATGACCAATAAAACAATTGTTACCAATATTCACCATTGAGCAAATAAAACTATGTGATTGGATTTTACATTTATCCCCTATAGATACTTCAGATTGTATCTCTACAAAAGGTCCTATTAAAACATCATCACCCAAAGTACATCCATATAGATTGCATGGTTCAACGATATTAACATTGCGACCGAACTTAACATTTACAATCTTTGATTGGGTTATATTTGGATTATTCATGAGCGCCCTAATTTGGAATATTTTGGTGAAAATCTCAACGATACTTCAAGGCCAGTTTCTATTGATTCATAAATAGCATTAATTAACTCAAGACTCTTGCGACCCTCTAAACCGTCGACAAGTTGTGGTGTTTTATTTCTTAGGCAGTCCACCACATGTTCGTAGTAGGCCTGATGACCAAAACCATAGACATTTGGTGGATTAACAGAGTACTTTTTTATAACATTATCATCGCCTTCAATATTCTCTGAAAAATTCCATATCTTCATTTCGTTCACTGCGAACCCGGCAATCTCAACACTGCCTGTTTCGCCAAGGATTGATATAGATCCCTCAAGATCCTTAGGTCTAATCGCAGTGGTAGCCTCAATAATCCCTAGTGCACCATTTCGAAACTTTAAAATTACAACAGCGGTATCTTCTGCTTCAATATCAGCAAGCGCTCTTTTACTTCTTGCAAACACCGACTCCACGTCACCCATCAACCATTCCAGAAGATCTATATGATGACTAGCCTGGTTAGTTAGGACTCCACCATCGTAAGCCCATGTTCCTCTCCAAGAGTCCTGATCATAATAAGCTTGGGGTCTACACCAACGAACTCTAACTGTACCCATAAATAATTTACCAAAACGATCCTGATCAAGAGCTTTTTTCAACTGAACAACCGGAACATTAAATCTGTTCTGCTTTACAACAAAAAGTTTTACTCCATATGTGTCGCAAGCAGCAATCATTGCATCTGCATCGTCAAGAGTCAGTGCCATAGGTTTCTCAACAATAATATCAGAACCATATGGTGCAAGCTCGATAGTATTTTGTGCATGAAGTCCGCTCTCTGTCAGCACTACAACGACATCAATATCCTCATTTTGCATCATTTCATGCAAACATGAATAAGCAGGTATATTATATTTATCAGAAATCACCTGGGCTTTTTTTTGAATTTTATCACAGACAGATACAAGCTGAGCGCCGGCAATTTGATTTTCCCCCAATAGCTCGGAGTGACGTTTTGATATTCTGCCACAACCCACCAATCCAAATCTAATCATAATCATCCTCTACCTAATCATTAATAATCTAAATATATAACGAATTATCTTTCTATATAATTTATTGATTTCATTTTATATGACTCCGAGTTAATCTGTATTAAAGATATCTCGTGAGAAAACCTTAGAAGCAACATCACTTAACTCTTGAGAATGACGATTTGCTACAATCAAACTTGATTTGGCCTTAAATTCACTGATGTCTCTAATTACATCAGAACCAAAAAAACTTTCTTTATTTAGAGCGGGCTCGAAAACTATCACCTTCACACCCTTAGCTTTCACTCTTTTCATGATTCCTTGTATTGCAGATGATCTAAAATTATTGCTACCTTCCTTCATAACAAGGCGGTAAAAACCTATAACTCCTGGTTCATTCTTCAAAATTTCATCTGCAATAAAATCTTTTCGTGTTCTATTTGAAGATACAATTGCTTGAATCAAATTCTGAGGTACCTGATCATAATTAGCTAATAATTGCTTCGTATCTTTGGGCAAACAATATCCTCCGTATCCAAATGAAGGGTTATTGTAACCCCCTCCAATTCTCTCATCATGACATATGCCCTCTATGATACTCTTAGTGTTTAAATCATTGGATAGCGAGTATGAATCCAGCTCATTAAAAAATGACACTCTCATTGCTAAAAAAGTGTTCGCGAATAATTTGACTGCCTCAGCCTCTGAAGATCGCATAAAAATGATTGGTATATCATTCTTTTCTGCGCCATGCTTTAATAATAGTGAAAAACTTTTCCCCTTTTTGCAATTGCTTCCTATGATAATTCTTGAAGGATAAAGATTATCATAAAGTGCTTTATCCTCCCTCAAGAACTCTGGTGAAAAAATTATTCGATCGGTATCATAGAGTTCTCTCAGATAACTTGTGTGACCAACAGGAATGGTCGATTTAATTACTATTAAGGCATCTTCATTTAACTTTAAGGCATCTTTTACAACCGAATCAACAGAACTAGTATCAAAGCTATTTGTGTCAACGTCATAATCAGTTGGAGTAGCTATGATTATAAATTCAGCTCCATCGTAAGCATTTTGCTTATGATTTGTAGCTGACAGTGATAAATCCTTATTTACTAAAAAAGATTTTATATCATCATCTGGTATGGTAGAAATTTTGTTATTTATTTTTTCAATCTTTGAGTTATCAATATCAAGAACTTTTACATCATTATACTGAGCAAGAAGAATGGAAAGTGACATACCAACATAACCAGAGCCTACTATTGTTATTTTCTTTTTTTTATTTACTTTTATATATGTCAAAACTCTAATCTCAATTATTTGCCATATTAATTATTATTTTTTTCGCTTGCAGATGACTTTAGCCTAATTACCTCATCTTTCAATTGAGAAATTTCATCATACAATTCTTTATATTCTTTTTGCTTCATTGATAAAAATTGAGAGGTAATTTTTGCCTTTTCAATTATACCTGCAGGTGTTAATAGATAGGCATAACCTAATTTATTATTAGATCGACGAAAATTTTCCAATTTCACCCACCCAACATCAATTAATGATTTAATAAGATAGTGGGTTTTACCCAAACTTACTCCAAGCTCCTTTGCTATCTCTCTTTGAGTATATTCAGGATGATCTTCAAGAATTTTTAGGACTTTATATTCAAGTTCTTGTTTGTTCATAATTTGTTTTTAGAAATTTTGAATAGTTAATTAATTACGTAAACTGTTTTTTTAAAAAAAATAATGAACCAAATGTATACTAAATGTGAATGATATTCCTTATGGTATCTTGTTCATCATATGAACAAGATACCATAATCGTAAATTATTTTAAATTAATTGCATATAATTTTTATCAGGTTAATCAAAAAACCTTTCAAAATTATATTTATTTAGAAGAAATTGTTGTTTTTCTCAATATTAGCGTCTTACCACAAAATAACGCATTAATACCCACAAAGCGGCCAAAAGACTTCCAAATAATGTTCCAAAAATACATATTATTGCACGACTGGGTTTAGATTTTTTTTCCGGTACAAATGGTGGATCTAGTATTTCTAATACATACTCTTTGTTTATTCTTGCCATCATTTGCATTTCAAGCCTTGATTGTAATAATTGGTTAATGGCATCCCTCATTGTGACTAAAGAAGCTTTTGGTATCTCGGATGTAAGGAATGATATGGCATCAGAAGATTCCCTTAAATCCTTACTGCGGAGTATTTCATTTGATTCTCTAATTATTAATTCTAGAAGAAATTTTGCAAAAACTGGAGACTTGTGCTCAACAGATAATTTAATAAGATTAGTCTCTATATCAATTTCAACAGAAACCTGATCAAGATATAAATCATATACCTCTAAATAAGTAGGCTTAATTTGCTGGTTTTTCCTTACATTACGGACCCATACTTCTTTTTGTGCATCGTAAATTTTTGAGTCGTATATGATTTCTTGGGAAGTTACATTGAAGCCCTTAGACGCTGCGATTGCAGGCAAGACTCCATCAAAGTTAATTAAATGCCTCAAGAAGTCTCTAGACTGAATAATTTCAATTGCATACATTGCTTTATCTTCTATATTTGATGTTGGTAAAGCTATTCCGGCAATTGATGCAAGGCCGCTTAAATTTCCCAGTGAACTTTTACTATTTGTATCTCCTGCTATATTTAAAACAGCTTCTGATTTGTAATAATTAGGTAAAGTAATCGAATACACTACTGAACAAAATGCAAAAACTATAGTTATAACAGAAATTAGTTTTTTATCTTTCCATAGAATAGAAAATAACTCTTTAATATCGATTTCATCGTTCTGGATATTATTGTCATTTTTATTAAGATTATTCACCGTATCTAAAGCCTATAGTTTCTTTATGCACATATTTTAGCTTGAATATGCGATGGATGCACGTAACAGAATCATGATAAGTGGATAATAAATTAGTAGCTCAAGACTAAAGAGGAGATTAGATTTAAAATTTTAATTAAGATAATGGGGTGGACGATGGGGCTCGAACCCACGACGACCGGAATCACAATCCGGGGCTCTACCAACTGAGCTACGCCCAC
>MDSW01151928.1_pt1 | contig 52130 bp, 41 predicted proteins | sample 811171 | NCBI WGS metagenome assembly MDSW01 (sample SAMN05326641, study PRJNA326480) | marine metagenome | isolation source: seawater | place: Atlantic Ocean: North West | collected 2012
CTGGGTGGTAAAACCAACAATTTGGTAGATTTGGGCATTTATGTCCATTCCTACATGCCTTCAATTTTTCCCCACAATTGCCTTTACAATAAGGTTTTTCTAGGTTATATGGTTCACAATTACGACAAATATTATAGTTTTCACTATAATGATAATATTTGCAGTTAGGTCTATTTTCGCAATCGTATTGATATTGACATAGAGGAAGAACTAAACCGCAGCCTTTTGCACAACTTGTAATTTCCATATCGTCAAGATAATTTTTGCAAATGTCTTGAACCAGATGCTTATAAATAATATAGAAAATAAAATTCAATTTTTTTTTTTTTTTTATAAGTTTTAATTAATATTGAATTAAAAAAAAAATAAATAACATTCATTGGTAACAAAGTAATTAATAAAACCCAGAATCTTTAAGTGTTTTAATTACTTTATTTAATTTATTATTACCAACTTTTGCTATATCATTTACAGTAATCATAATAGTTTCTGTTCGTTTAATATTATGTTCATTTTGTTCTTCTAATAGTTCAAATAGTTTATTATTACATATGGTTAAGTAATCAATATGATTTTTTTGTTTTTTATTATCTATTTTTAACCTATCAATCTCTTCTTTTAATGTATTTATCATTTCAAAAACATTTTGAGAAGTATTTTCTGGTTTTATAATATTCATATTAATTTGGTTGGGTTTGGAACAAACAGAACAAATATTAAGATTATCTTTAATATGAAAGTAAGAACATTTAGGTTTATTTTTGCAATTATTACCATACTTACATGGTAATAATATTTTACCACAATAACTTTTACAGTTTCTATCTTGCATATCGTCAAGAAAATTTTGAAAATGTGCTGAAAAGTAACTTATAAATAATATAGAAAATAAAATTCAATTTTTTTTTTTTTTTATAAGTTTTAATTAATATTGAATTAAAAAAAAAATAAATACTTTTTCAAGATATAAAATTATGGGAGGTGAGATACAAAGTATCTCACAAGAACCAGTTCGGGTATCCTACTTCGTCATCACGGACTAGATAGGTGTTCCCATATAAAAGTTCATCCCGTTTTTTTAATTGTTCAAATAGATCATCATTAGATTCGGTTAAGTAATCAATATGACTTCTTTGTTTTTTATTAACTATTTTTAACCTATCAATCTCTTTTTCTTGGTTTTTATGATCTATTTTTAACCAATCATAATCTTCTTTTAGGTTTTTATAACGTATTTCTAACCTATCAATCTTTTCTTCTAGGTTTTTATAACCTATTTCTAGGTTTTTATAACCTATTTCTAACCTATCAATCTTTTCTTCTTGGTTTTTATAACCTGTTTTTAACCTATCAATATCATTTTGAGAAGTATTTTGTGGTTTTATAATATTGATATTAATTTGGTTATTTGGTTCATCACTACAATCGTGACATTTGTTTGCATTTATAGCTTCTGGGTGGTAAAACCAACAATTTGGTAGATTTCGGCATTTATCTCCATTCCAACATGCCTTCAATTTTTTCCCACAATAACCTTTACAGTTCATATCTTGCATATCGTCAAGAAAATTTTGAAAATGTTCTGAAAAGTAACTTATAAATAATATAGAAAATAAAATTCAATTTTTTTTTTTTTTTATAAGTTTTAATTAATATTAAATTAAAAAAAAAATAAATACTTTTTCAAGATATAAAATTATGGGAGGTGAGATACTTTGTATCTCACAAGACCCCGTTCGGGTCTACTACTTCGTCATCACGGACTAGATAGGTGTTCCAATATAAAATTAATAAAAAGTATTCATATTATTAATATCAGATCTAAAAGTACTTTCAAAATTTTGGTGTTGATTATTCATAGCAGAATATGTATCTTTAAGATTTTGTAATAAATTAGTATTATTTACTGTAGTAGGTATATTATAATAATGTTGAATTGGGGGCAATTGTGGAACATGAACTTTAGATGTAAAACCACTTGAATTAGAAAGAGAAATATTATTAGAAAGTAATCCGCTTGTCATAGAAGCACTTGGAATTTGTGTTGCTTCCATAATTTTATCTCTATATTGGATAGGATAATTTTCAGATTTTAATGCTGGTGGAATATAATTCATATTTTGATTAAAATTTTGCCAAACATTATTCCAATAATTTCTTAATGATTCTATTTCTCTTAATTTATTTGTATTATTTCTCCAAATACTTTCCATTTCCCAATATATTTTTGTGTATTCAGCTTTTTGTTTATTGCGCCTACATTCTTCTGAGTTTTTGAATAATGTTATAATAGTATAGATAATATCAGTCATTTTATAATATAATATATATAAAATATCTTTAAATAGAAATTAAATAAAATACTTATAAGGATTAATATTAATGTTTTTTCTATTTATAATATCAGTTTCAGGTAAATAATTTAATATAATATATACTATATTAATATCACTAAATATATTAGATAATAAATTAAATTCATTATATTTAATAATTTCATTAATTAAATTTTCAAAATTTTTAGAAAATATATGTATATAATCTAATTTTAATAAATCATATTTATGTGATATATTAATTAATAAATTAGATTTACAATTTAAACAAAAATATATATTTTCCCATATATTAATATTAGGTATATAGTGTATAAAACTATCAATATTATCTCCTATAATACCAGGTAAATTACAACATACACATATAGAATATTTGGAATTTTTGTTAAAAAAATGTGGATGTTTATTTACATAATTATATTTATTATTATATTTAATTATCATAATATAATTTTACTTATGTTATTAATTTAAATAAAAAAAAATGGGGGGGGACCTTTGGTCCCCGACGAGATACTCCGTATCTCCTACCCCACGGACGCCTTCAGTATCCCTATTAAATAATATGGAGAAAATAAAGGAGATTAGTGGTTTCAGTTAGATATTTTGTATCTTCTCTCTCCCCTATTATCTTAATTATTCCTTACTTTTTTTAGATTTAAGATATTTAGCTTTTTGTATTTTTTCTCTAATAGTTAATTTGCTTTTTACAAGACCTTTAATAGGATCTAATACACGGGCACCTGGATATTTACCATTATATTTATTAATATTTTCCAAAATAGGTATACTAGAAAATATATATTTTTTATTAATATCCATAAAATTGTTATAACCTTTATTATAAATAATTTGTCTAACTTTTAATCCATTACCTCTAAATAAAGCATCATATAATGAACAATATGTTAAATTAGATGTTTCTCTATTATCAACTAAAACAGATCTTTTTAATAATAATTGATGACATCTTTTAGCATCAACAACACAATATTTAGATATATCAGACATAATATTTTTATATTTTTTATATTTATTTTCTAAATCATCAGAGATGATTTCATTATTATTTTTTTTATTATATCTTTCATTATAAATAAGCATATATTCTTCATAGGTATCAAATATTTTTTTATATGGCATATCTTCTTTTAATTCAATATTATTAATTTTTAAGAAATAATTTAATGATGATTTTTCGGCAGTTGGAAAAATTTTTCTAAATTCCGTTCTAATATCAATGTTAATATAACCAGGTAATTTAAAACTATAGGTATTAATAGTAGTATTAGCTTCTAATTTAATAGATTCTTTTTTATAATTCCATTTATATATATTATCTTCTTCTTCATCTATATCTAATTCATCATCAAAATCATTATTATAATTATAACAACTCATATTATTAAGCAAATATCGTAATAATTTATATTGTTTAGCCCTTTTAATTAACCAATCCCAATCATAAATAGAATCATTAAATCCTAAAATAAATTCTGGTTTAAATATATTTATAATATCACTAAAACATTTAATAATATTATATTCAGTTTTACATGCTATAGTTAAAAAATCTGAATTTTTTGTACAAGGTTTATCTATAATAATAATTTTAATTAAACTATTATCATCATTATTATATTGTATAGTTAATCCTATCATAAAAATATTATGATTTTTATTTTCAGGTTTGGGTAATTCATAATTTGGTGCGTATGTTTCAATATCCCAAGTAATAGATATGGTAGGATCATTTAATAATATAGCATTTTCAGCAAAGTTAATTTTATCAATTTCATTAATGTTATTATAATAATCTAAATTATTATTAATTTCTAAATTAATATAAGGTTTTAATATTTTTCTATGTATTTTATTATCATAATTACAAAAATTATTAACTAATCTATCATAATTTATAATAAATGTATCAACATTTAATTTTGAAACTTTAAAATTAGTATCATCTTTTGCATAAAATGTATAATTATTAAGAATAATCCAAGATGATATTTTTATATTATTATTTCTTAAAATTACTCTATAATAATTATTTAAATCATCAGAATATGTTTCATAATTAAATTCACTTCTTAAAAAATTTATAATTTTTTTTCTCCATTTTAATTTTTTAAAATATAATTTTATATAATAATCTTTCCTATCTTCATTATTATAATAACCTTTAAATTTATTTAATTGAACTATTTCGGTTTTATTTTCTATTAAATTTTTAGATATAGCAGTTTTATTATTATTTTCATAAGAATCTAATTGTTTATTAATAATATTAATAATATTTTCTTTAAATTCATCATTATATGAGTTAATATCTTCAATATTATTATTAGGTATTTTTACATAAAAATATGGATAAATACCTTCTATAATAACAGCACATTTTCTAGAATCTATTAGATTACCATATATAATTAATTTATAAACCCAGGGTTTATATTCTTCTTCAGGCATTGATATCTCCAGTATATCATTAGGATAAAATAATATTGGTTTGTTTGATATTATTTTTTTATTAATAATTTGACTAAATTTTGATTTATATTTATCTAATGATATTATTTGTTCTCTTGATTTTAATATTTTATTAATATTATTATATGTAATAATTTTATTATGATATTTATCCATTTTATAATAATATAAATAATTATAAAATATTATATTCAATTGAATATTTATTTAAATTATAACTATATTCAATTTTTATTTATGGGTTGCATCTTTGGTTTCACGCGCTGGACAAAAGCCTTACTCCTATTACTATAAAAAAAAATATATAAGAATGTAATTTTTATATAATTTAAACACTAAATCTTAATTCAACAGAATCTTCTGATATTATAAGAAAATTGATAGCTATAGCAGATACATATAAAATACCATCTGAGTTAGGTAGCCTTTTTGAATACACTTTAGGCCACCAGTTTAGACTTCTAAAATTATTATAATAATAATCATCTAAATATTTTTTACTACTATTATTTGTTATTTTACTAGGATTCTGTCCTATAATATTAGATATATAATTAATATGAAAATCAGTTGCTCTAGATATGTTTATATGTCCAGATGGTTGATATCTACCAGGATACATAGCAAAACTAATCATAGAAGCACCATCATTATTTTTGGATAAATTACTTGTATTACTTCTAAATTTCCATGGTATATAATCAGTATATAATTTATATGGAAAATTATCCATTAATTTAATACTTCTAGATGATAAAGAAATATTATCAATAGTTGGATAATATATATTATCATAATTAAGACCCATATCAGTTTGGAGTATTCTTATACTTGGATAAAAACCAAATTTATTCCATACATCGAAATATATAGTATTAGCTGTTTCATATTCTTGTAATCTCATCCCAAAATACATAGTTTCTATAGGCCATTTCATTTTATTAACATTAAATGTATCATTAGCATTAGTTGCTTTAAATATTTGTCTTTTATGTACTCTTATTAAATTAAATCCAATTCTTTTAACAAAAATTTCATGAATTTGTGGATCAATAAATAAATGATTTGTATATAAATCAATTTTAGTAACTTCTAAATTGTTACATGTATCTTTATAATTTTTTATAGAATCACAATTATTCCAATTATCTAAATCGTAGATTAAAAAATTAGTACCTGAATATCCATAACTTTTATTAATATTTTTATAGAGATCTAAATTATTAAAAGATGTTTCTGTAAGTAAAACTTTATTATAAATTAAATCATCATAAGAAGGGTATAATCCTATAATTTCATCTTCATTTGCTAAAGTTATATCAATATGTCTATTACCATTTGGTATACACATAGATGGTATTGAAGTTCTTATATCTTTATTAAACCAAAATATTAAAGGTATCCATAAATCAATAGGGCCTTTATGTGCGAACTTTAAAGTTTGTAATCCATCTTTATAATGAGCTATTTCTGATTTATTAATCTTATGATCATATAAATATTTTTTATTACTCATATAAATAGAACTTATATCTGATAAATGTGGTATTCCCCCTCTAGGAAATGGAGGTGTTGTAAATACTGCTGAATTTAAGATATGAGACATGATTTTTGTTTGTTTAATTTCTTCTTGTCCTAATAATTTACCCCACCCTCTTTTACCTTCATCAGATAAATTAAATTGTCTCCAAAAAGTCATATCCGATGAATGATATTCATCTAATTTTTTACCATTAACAACAAAAGAACATTTTTTTATAATTCTTTCACCTGGATAATCACAAAATTTATATTTAGGTATACTATTTAAAGATAGATCAGTAGCAGGGTCTTCAACTATATTAATATAACTTTCAGCATTATTACTATAATTTAATTGTATATTTAATACCATATCATGAAAAAAATCACCAAATTGAGAAATTTGTATTCTAATATCAGAACCTAAACAATTCTTTGTAAAAGAAGCACTTTCTTTTAAATATTGATGTGTAATTGCTACATGTGGTTTAAATTGAGCAACTGTATACATAACATGTGTATCTTCAATATCACCCAAAGTTGGTAAAGGATCTAAATTATTTTTTTTTCTTTCTTCTTTGATTTTATTTAAATTTTGTTGTAATAATTCATTTGCTAATAATAAAGCATCTGATTTACCAGTGTTTATAATATTATTATAAGAAGCAAAATTAACCATTAATTTTTAATATATATATATATATATATTAAAATAATGTATTTAAAACTAAAAAAAATAATTAAGTTGTGAAGAAATATTAATTATCAAATAAATATGTATGGGGGCACCGAAGGTTCCACTTGCGGAATTTTTGTCCCGCCCCTTTAAAATATTTATACTACTTTATATAATAAGTTTTAAATTTATGAAGTAAAACGTAATAATAAAGTACCATTATTTATAACAAGAAAATTAATAGATATACCAGTAATATATAATTTTCCTTGTGGTTTTTCAATAGAAGAATTTTTATTAGTCCACCAATTAGAAGATTGACCTATAATACTTGATGTATATGATAATTTTAAATCATCTGTTCTTGATAAATTAATATGACCAGATGGTTGATAATTACCTGGGTGTAAAGCAAAAGTAATCATTGATGCTCCTTGATTATTTTGTTGTATATGAGAATTGGTTCCATTATGTTTCCATGGTATATATTGAGAATATAATTTATAAGAAAAATTTTCCATTAATTTGCTACCTTGAGTACTTAATGATAAAGTATCTAAAGTAGGTATATATTCTCTATAACGTATAGAATTATTTAAAATACTTGTATAAATTAGATCACCATTATAATTGGTTAAAGTATTATGCCAATTTAAACTAGGATCTATTATACCTATATTATTAATATAATTTAATCTATATTCTGGATAAAAACCAAATGTATTCCATATATCAAAATTAAACATATTAGATGTTTCATATTCAGCCATCCTCATACCTAAATATAATGTTTCAATAGGCCATTTAAATTTATATAAATTTATATCTAATTTATTACTATCAGTTTCTATAATCTGATGTTGATGTGTTCTAATTAATGTAAATCCCATTTTCTGTATAAAAATATCATGTAATTCAGGATCAATAAATATATTATTAACATATAATTCTATATTATTAATTTTTAAATTATTAATATTGGGTTTCATTCTATTTTTATAAGCATTTAAATTATCTTCATCCCATAAAAGTAAATTATTTTGTCCAAATTTATAAGCATTACTACCATAATTTTTATCAGTAAATATATTAGATATATCAGAATATGGTACCATATAATCATTTAAATCCATATCAGATGGAACTAATGTTATTAATTTATCTTCTTCACATAAATCTATACTAACATATTTATCACTATATGGTATAGCTATAGTTGGTATAGATAAATTAACATCTTTATTAAACCAAAATAATAATGGAATCCATAAATCTAATTTCTTATGTTCGAATTTAGGAGTTTGATAACCATTACATATGTTTAATCCTATTCTTGTATTTAATTCTTTATCATCAAAATAATTATAATCTTTTATATAGGATAAATCTATTTTTTCATAATAATTTTTTACAATAGAATTAGTAAAGAAATTATCTGAAGTATCATGTATTGAATTATTTAGATTATAATAACCATCTACAGGTATTTCTTGTCCTACCAATTTATTCCATTCTCTTTTACCTTCACTACTTAATGCAAATTCTTTCCAAAATGTTACATCTTCTGTTGTATATTTATCTAAAGTTTGTCCATTTACAATGAAAGAACAACTTTTTATTAATCTTTCACCAGGATAATTACAAAATTTATATTTTGATCTACCATTACTATCTACACTATCATTTGGTTTAATATAAGATTTTTTATTATTTTTATATCCAAATGTAATATGTAAAACCATATCATTAATAAAATCACCATATTGTGATATTGGTATTTTTATATTAGAATTTAAATTATGAGTTCCTATCAATTTTTCTTTGATATATTCATTTGATATAGATATATGTGGTTTATATTCTGATATAACATATATTAAATGTGTTTCTTGAATATCGCCTATTGTTGGTGTTGGGTCTAAATTATTATCTATTCTATATTTTTTTATTTTATTTAAATTTCTATATAATATATCAGATGCTAATAAATAATCATTATTGCTTGTATTTATTATATTATTATATTGTTTAGAATTCATTAATTAATTATTATAATTTAATATATATTATATTTTATTTTAATTTAATTCATAAAAAATAATTAATAGTTTAATATTATTATTAAATAAAAAAAAGTAAAAAGTTATTCATAACATCACAAATCGATATTATACTTAATATATATATATAAAAATTGAATTTATAATTTATATATATTAGCTTTATCAAATTTTATCAAATTTTATCAAATTTGATTATGGGATCAAAAAAATTAGTTGAAGAAAAATATTTATCATCTAATATTATAGATTATAATTCTATATTTGATGAATTAGAATATGAACATAATATTAATTCAGGTGAATTATTCTATGAAATAATTTATAATGAAATAAAACTATTTTGTGAAAAATTAAAACCAGAAATAGATATATTTTATAATAATAGATATGATGAATTAGTAGATCTTATTCATTCATATCATACTGAAATAAATATAAATGAAATTTATTATCATGATGCTATTATATATTTAGCACAATCTATTTGGACTGGTGCAAGTAATGATTTATATAATGAATTAATATTTAATAAATTTAAATATTCATTAAATGATTTAATACCAGAACATTTACAAGATGAATTTAATAATGATGATAAAATAATTAATATTATTTTTAAATATACTATAAATAAAAATAATATTAATGAAAAAAATATATGGACTTTGGAAAATAATTGTATATATGAAGAAATAGCAAATGCTTTTATAATGTATAATTTAGACTATGTTAAAAAGAATAAATTTCTAATATATTCATTATTTATGAAAGTCCCAAATAAAAATAATAAAATAATAAAATTATTTAGAAAAACAAGATTAAATTTAGATTATACGTATAATACATTTAAGGTAAATCATATATATAAAAATATAAATCTTATATCAACAAGCAAAAATATTGATAATTGTCTATTATCTTGGAATGGTTCAGAATTGAAAGGCAATATTATTATTTTAGTAATAACTTTAGATGATGATATAATATTTATAGAAAATAAAAATCTTATTAATATTAATAAAGGATTGACAGATGAAGAGGAAATATTATGTAAACCAGGCACTACATTTATTTGTACTGAAAAATGTAAAAATATGCAAACTGATTTATTACCTTATAATTTACCCAGTGATGTTAATTTTACATTATTAAATTTAAAAATGATTAATAATATTAGTAATGTAAAGGATGCCCCAACGGGGTATAAATACCCCGAACCCCTCACTATAAATAAAGTATTTTTATAATTTTATTGAGACACCGGAGGTAGGGGCACCATATTAATTTTTTTGTCTTAAACTAGGAAAATGATATCTAAATTTATATAATTTTTTTTTATTTTTATTTATAAAATTATAATATAAATTATCCCATTTGTTAGACCAATGTATAGTATTTTTTGGTTGTGTTTTTATATTTTTTTTATAATTACTCATTTTTAATATATAATTACTGGATGTTATATAAGGTTTTTTCATAGTTAATCCACCTGTTACAAAAAATACCATATCTCTAACATTTTGTTGCATCACCCATTCATAACTATCTATAGAAAATTCCATAAACCATTTAACACCTTCATCTGGTGATATTCTCGATAAATTCATATAATTTCCTATAAACATTAATCTTCCAATATGGCTTATGTATCCTGTATCAAATCCAGATTTAATTAAATCATCTATAGGTTTAATTCCTAATTCACCTTTATACCATTTACTATTTAATTTTTTTTTATTATTAAAATAATTTTTATTATTCCAATTTATAAAAATATAAGTATAGCGTTGATATTCCCTCCAAAATAATTGTCTTAAATATCCTTCAAAAGAATTTATAATAACTTTATTTTTATAATTATGTAAATAATTTATTATTTCATTAGGGTTTAATAAACCTATATTAATAGATGAAGATAATACTGAATGATACATAAATATATTATCTTTATTAATAAAATCTTGATATGGTCCGAAATTATTTAATTTATTTTCAAAAAAATTAAATAACCATTTTTTTGCTGTTTTATGTGTTACTGGATAAATAAAATTATTACTATTACCATAATTATTAGGAAAATTTTTTTCTATATAATTTATTGCTTCTTTAATATATTTTTTATCATTATAATTAATTTGTAATATATTTGGTATTTCTATATTATTATTATATTTTTTTCTATTTAATTTATCTAAAGATTTTAATTCTGGATATAAGTTTAATTCTTTTTTACACCACATATAAAAATTATTAAATACAAATTTTTTTGTTTTTTTTCTATATTTATTATATTTTTTTTTATCTAGTATAAAATTAGGACTTTCTATCATTTCACCTTTAATATCTATTTTATCTATAGGATCAAAATATAAATAATCAATATTTAATAATTTTTCATTATATTCTAAATATTTAACTTTAAAATTATTTTTTTTTAAATAATCAAAATAATATTTCATACTTGCTCTATGTAATATTAATTTTTTTTTATTAAAATTATATTTTGTAAAATATTGAGGATGTTCATATATTAATATTATATGTTTTTTATATTTTTTTAAATATTCAATATTAAATAATTGATTTGGTAATATTAATAACATTATTTTTTATATTTTATATTTTATATTTTATTTATCAAAACATTTATAATATAAATAAAAATAATTTATATAATCTTTAATATCTTTTTTATTTAATTCTAATTCATAAAATTTAATACATTTTTCAAAATATATTTTTTGTTTATTTTTATCTCTATTTTTTTTATATAAAAAATTAGGTTTCATTATTATTATTAAATAATAATAATATATAATATCATAATATAATTATATAATTTTCTAATTATTAGTTAATCTTGTTATATTATAATCAATTAAAATTTTTTTCATATCTTCTGGTATATAATTATCAATAGTTAAGCTATTAAAAAATATTTGTTTTTTATTTTTTGTATTCAAATATTTTATAGTATTTAAATTAATTTTTTTATTTTTTTCTATTTCTAATAAATTAATATTAGAATATAAAATTAAACCAAATAATAAATTATTTTTTATATAATTAATAATATTATTTATATTATATTGAATGTGTAATTGTAAATTTAAATATTTATTAGGTATGTTTTTATTAAAACAATTTATATAATTATTTTCTAACATATTGTTATTAATAGGATAAATAGTTCCTGAATTTATATCACAATTACATTTATCTGAACAACTTAAATATGGTGATACAAATACATTATTTTCATTATATATATAATCATTAGAATAATTTCTCATAATTATAATAATATTTCCTATTTTTATTAAATCTTTATATTTCATATCTAATAAATTATTTATTTCTAATGGATTTCCTTCTATATTATTTTTTATTATTTTATCATTAAATATATTTATTAAATATTTACTAATTTTATTTTTAAATTCATCAATAGTTATTGATTTATCTTTATTAGATATTTTATAATGAGATAATTTTAAAATAATAACTTCTTTATTATTATTTTTTATAAATTCATTTAAATAATTGATAAATTTTTTAAATTTATATTCTATAGGAATACCACCATGATGAAATATTATATTATCTGAATAATATGCCATTCTTAAATCAAATAATCTAACACCATTATTTAACTGATCTATTAAAGTTAAATTTTGTGTTTTTGTAAAATCTACGATATATTCTTTAACTATAAACCATATTAATTTTAATAAATATTTTAAAAATCCTTTTATATTTGTAAAATCTATAAAAGTTTTATATGATATATTTACACCATCTTCATAAATATATGAGGAACTATTTAAATTACCACTCGCAGAATCATGAGTTCCTACTAAAATTAAATCTTTTAATTTCATATGAGGAAAATTATTTAAAATATTTTCCATCCAATTATTCAAAGATGATTTTTTTTTTGTAAATTTAGTTTTTAAAAATGTTTTACGTATTATAATATTTAATAATATAAGTATTATTATTATTAAAATATATATTATTATTTTATACATATATTTTTCTTTTATATAATAAATATAATAAATATAATAAACATTATAAAGATTATAAAGATTATAAAATAAATTTATAAATTGAATTATTATTTTATAATAATTAAATATTAAATAAATTGATTAATTACATTAATTATGGATTATAATAGTAATTGTTTTATTTTATATAATTATTATTATATAGATAAAAATATAATTCAATTTGCGCCTACAATATTTTATAATCCTGAATATAATTATTTATATAATATATGGACACAAAAAGTAACTATACCAATATATTATAATACTAATATATCTAATCCATATAATGTTAATAATAATATTAATCCATCATCTATTAATAAAATTATAAATGATATATCTTCACATAATATTAATCCAGAATTATATAGGGGGCACCCGCAGGGTGCCACGTGCGGGACAAAGTCCCGCCCCTATAAAAAAGTAGTAAATATGGAAGAGACTTTACCTCAGCAGAATTCGGATGTACCCTTGAAACATCATATATGTCTCCAGTCCCATCCTAATAATATTATTATAAAAAAAATAAAACCTAATTATGATAATTATCCATTTATAACGTATTATGGAACAGATGTTGTACATACACCTTTTCAATCAAAACAATTTTTAAATAATTTAGAAAATTTTAATAATAAACTAAATAAATATAATTATATTATTAAAACTAATATTCAAGTTATAAAATATAATGCTTTTAATGATAATATTATAAAAGTATTAAAAAAATATTTAAATAATAATATGTTTATAAAACGTATAGATTTATCATATATATATAAAAAAAAACCATCATTATTTAAAGGTATTAAGATAAATATAATATGTTGTTTTAATATAATTGATAATTATAATAAACATTGGGATTCTATTACGTCTATATTAAATAAATTAGATGGTAATATTCATATTGTAGGATATATAAATAATATATCTGACAAATTTGTTAAATTTAATCATAATCTTTATACCGAATTAAGATTAAAAGATAGTAAAAAAAATAGTTATGGTAAAAAACAATTAATTATAAAAAAATATTATAAAAAATTAAATAAATTAATTAATAATATAATATAATATAATATAATAGTTTCTAATTTTTTTTTATACTAATATTAAAACTAAATCATCCCTGACACATTTCACAATCAGATTCTCTTTGAATACTTTTTATTTTTGATGGACTTAATGAAAATTGTTGTGCTTGGGAAGATGACTTTTGTCTTAAATAATAAATTATAGTTTTTAATCCCATAGAATAAGCATAAAAATACATAGATGATAATTTACTTATTTTTGGTTCAGCAATATATAAATTTAAACTTTGTGTTTGATCTACAAATTTACCTCTATCAGATGCCATATTTATAGTTGTTTTTTGACTAATATTCCAAACTGATTTATATAATTCTTTAATATTATTTGGTATTTCAGATATATTTTGTATAGACCCTCTATGATATATAATTTTATCTTTTAATGATTCGTTCCATAAATTTAATTTTAATAAATCATTAATTAAATATTTATTTATTAATGTAAAAGTACCTGTCAATGTTGATCTGGTATATAAATTAGATGTTATAGGTTCTATACATTCATTATTACCTAATATTATACTAGTACTAGCAGTTGGCATACATGCTGTTGTTAAACTATTATAAACTCCATTTTTTATTATATTTTTCCGTAAATTATTCCAATCATAATTTAATTCTGTTTTATTATATATTTTATTATTATTAGGTTCTAATAATACATTATCCCATAAATCAAATTGAAATAATCCTTTAGATAATGGCGAACCTTTAAAAGTTGAATAAGAACCTAATTTTACAGCCAATTCATTTGATTTAAGTAATGCACCATAATAAATAGTCTCAAATATTTTAGAATTTAATTTTCTAGCCTTATCGGAATCATATGGTAATTTTAATTTTATAAAAGTATCTGCTAATCCTTGAACACCAATACCTATAGGTCTATGTTTCATATTACCTATTTTAGTTTCTTTAATAGGATAATAATTTAAATCAATAACTCTATTTAAATTTTCAACTAAAATACCGGATACTTTAATTAATTCTTCAAAATCAAATTCATATTCATTATTATCATCATTATTATTATTTTTAATTTTTTTTTTTACAAAAGTAGGTAAAGATATACTTGCTAAATTACATACACCATACTCTTTGTCATCGCTATATATAGTAATTTCAGAACATAAATTACTACTTTTTATTATACCTATATTTTTTTGATTTGAACATTTATTTACCATATCTTTATTACATAAATAAGGTGTTCCTGATTCTATTTGAGATATTATTATTTTAGTCCATAATTCTCTAGCTGGTATTTGTTCAGTATATAATTTTTCATTTTCATAATTAGTATATAATTTATTAAATTCTTCACCATATACTTCACTTAAACCTTTTGCTGTATTAGGGCAAAATAATGACCATAATTCATTTTTTTTTACTCTTTCAAAAAATAACTCAGGTATCCATAATGCATAAAATAAATCTAATGCTCTACGTTCCATATCACCATGTGGTTTTCTTAAATCTAAATATTCTATAATATCAGTATGCCATGGTTCTATATAAATAGCAGCTGACCCTTTTCTTTTACCACCTTGATTTATATAATTCATAGTACTATTATAAACTTTAAGCATAGGTATTATACCCGATGATGGAAATCCACTTGTTGAAATAATTGAATTATTACCTCTTATATTTGATATATGAACACCTATACCACCAGAACATTTTGATATTTTAGCACAATCACTTATAGTTTTATAAATACCTTCTATACTATCATCTGTTCCTAATAAATAACAAGATGATAATCCGCCTTTATTAAAACCAGAGTTATATAATGTTGGAGTTGCATGTATAAAATATTTATTAGACATATAATAATAACTTTGTTTTATTTTTTCTTCATCATCGTGTAAAAATAAACATACTCTCATAAATAAATCTTGTGGTGTTTCTATTATATCATTCTTATTTATTTTTAATAAATAAGATCTTTTTAAAGTTTGTATACCAAAATAATCTATTAAATAATCTCTATCATAATCTATTATAGTATTTATAAATTTATTATATTTTTTTACTTTATTAAAATATTTTTTACTTAATATATTTGTATTATAATATATTAATTTCGTTTTTTGTAAAAAATTTTTTTTTTTATATTTTTTTTGTAAATTAGATACTGCTATATTCGATGCTAATATACCATAATCTGTATGAGTTGTTATTAAATTAGCACATATTCTAGAAGTTAATTCATCTATTTCATAAGTAGATATATTATTTTTTAAATTTGCGATTACTTTCATACTAATTATAGAACAATTAACATTTAAATTTTTTTCATTTATAATATCATTTATTCTCTTCTGAATTTTATTATAATTAAATTTTTCTAGTTTTTTATTTCTTTTAATTACTGAATATTCCATTTATAATTTATAAATTTTATATATATAAATTATTTTCTTTAATTTTATATTATAATTAATTTTATTTTTATATTATAATTCATTTTATTTTTATATGGTAAATAAAATAATGAGAAGTTTTTACTATTTTATTTAATTAAACCAAAAATACCACCACCTATATTTCCTATTTTATTAGTAATTCTATTTTCTATTTTATTAATAATTGTTTTTTCTATATTATTTAAATCTAACTTATTTTCAAAATAATTTTCAATTTTTTTTTCTAAATTATTTTCAAGATAATTTTCAATTTTTTTTTCTAAATTATCTTTATTGTAATTTATATAATATAATATTAATAATATTATAAAGATTTGTGTGATAAAAGATATTATTATAATATTAATTGGTGAATAATTATTAAACATATTAACCATATTAAATATATATATATATATATTTAAGTATATATTAATTTATTAATATAATTAAATGTAATATGAAAAATCTACCTGGTAGAGTTATATTTAAAAATAATAATGTTGTACAAAAAAAAATTAAATTTAGAAATTTAATTACATTATATAAACAGGATTTATTAATAAAACCGATTTATCAAGGCGCTTTATTAGATGAAAAAATAAATGAAATGATACTATCTTATATAGATAATCCAGATTATTTTTTATTTAAAAATAATATTATTGTTGGAATTATTAATAATAAATATTATATAATTGATGGGCAACATAGATTAGAAATGATTATTGAATTATGTAATAAATATAATAAATATGATAATGAATTAATTATTACATATTATTATTTAAATAATAATATTGAGGCTATAAAATTATTTAATGAAATTAATTTAGATTCTAAAAAAAATAAAAATTATATAGAAAAAAATATTTTTGATAAAATTTTAATTAATAATTTTAAATCTATATTAAAAACTAATTTTGGTAAATATTTTAGTAGAAAAAAAAATACAGGAAAAATAAAAAGTATAGATGAATTTGTAGATGAATTAATTAATATTAATTTTTTTAATTATAATAATAATAATGATTATAATAAATTATATGAAAGTTTAATATTATTTAATAATAAATATTATGATATTATATATAAAAATATATATGATAATTCAAGTTATAATAAATTATTATATAAAATTGAATTAAAATCTATTAATAATAAAATTGTTTTTACAACCAAGCAAAATAATTTTATAGATTTTATATATTATAATATTAGTGAAGATAAAAATGAATTATACAAATTTAAACCAAAATCATTTTGGAAAAAAGAAAAAAAAAGAATAACTAAAAAAATAAGAAAAATATTATGGTTTAATACATATGATAATTTTAATGATAATTTTATATGTCCTATTTATTTTTGTAATAATAATATAAATTATGACAATTTTCAAGTTGGTCATATTATATCAGAATATAATGGTGGAACATTAGAATTAAATAATTTAAAACCTATATGTAAAAATTGTAATCTAAGTATGGGAAAAAATAATTGGGGTGAATGGGAAAAGGAGTATATTAAGTAATTTTTAATCTATCAATAGAAAGTAGAAATATATAACTGAACACTTTATACAAAAAGTATTTTCTACCATTTTTATAATAAAACTTAAAAAAATTTAATTTTTATTTTATTTTATTTTATTTTTTATTTTATTTTTTTATTTTTTTTCTTTATATATATATATATATTATAAAATAAAAAATGGTTAATTGGGGACCATTTGTTAATGTTGTTAATACTGGTAAATCCGATTCATTAATTCTTGCAAGTGAACTATTACATCAAAATTTAGATTCCATTAAAGCTAATCTAACTGCTAAAGGTATGGAACCACTACCAACCATTGGTGATATTCAAGAAACACACGTTATGTATACCGTTTCAGAATTTAAACCACATGTTGCTGTATCTCATGAATATTTAAAAGAAACCACTGCTGGATCTTATAATTTAAATTCCGATGTAAAAATTGCTATTTCTCAATTTGGTGATTTTTTCCATGATATGGTACTACATATTGAAGTTGGATATGAAGGTAGTGATTCAACTTATATTAAAAATCTAAGCGGACCCGCTAGTGCTAATGATTGGCGAGGTTCTGGTGCTCAACCACGATATAAATTCTGTAATCATCCTGGTGAAAGAATTGTTAAGAAATGTTCATTCGTTGTAAATGGTAATACTTTAGATGAATACGACAGCACCGATGTTACATTTTGGAGAGAATTTAATTTAGATGATGAAGGTAAAAGAGAATGGAATAAATTAGTTGGACAAGAAGTTCCATTTAAAGGAATTAGACAACATAGTCTAATTGATGATATTAATGGTAATAATTTCTATAAACCTGTTATTGGAGGTACTCCAGGCTCTGATATAGAAAACTCATTTGTTCAATCTGCTGTTGATAATTATGCTATGCTTAATGATGTTAGTAATTATAGCACTAAATATATGGGTAATAAAGAATTAAGTTCTAGAGAAGTTGTTCAAATTTGCAATGGTTATCAAACCCCTAAATTTCAACACGGAAAATTAGATTTATGGATTCCATTATTATTCTGGTTTAATAAAGATGTCCGTCTATCAATCCCTTCTATTGCTATCCCTTATGGAAATAGATCAATTGAATTTACTTTATGTTCTGAACAAGAATTAGTTGGTGTTGTTCCATCTGATATTTCATTAAACAGTGCATATAAAGGATATACCGAATCTGGTGGTAAATATGGTACATTAAACAATCCTTTTGCTGTTGCACATAATGATTCTAAATATGGACAAAGTATTGATGATGTCTATAATATCTTAGCTTGGGATAAAACTAATCTAGATGCTGCTGTAAAAGATGTTACTACTAATCCATTAAAAGTTAATAAAATTGAATTATACGTTAATAATTTATTCGTTGATTCTGCTGTCCATGATATCTTTATTTCACGAGTTGGATTTAATTTAATCCGAGTTTATCGCAGACAATCATTTACCGTAGATAATCAAGAACAAAATCTACATTTAAATCAAATGAAATGGCCTATTGAAACTATGTATGTTGGTATTAGAATGAGTGAATACGAACGAGCTGAAATGCCTTATCTTGATATTTGGAACACATTCGGTTGGTGGCCAAATTACAGATTAAACAGACAAGTTCAAAGCAAACCTGCTATTGATTCTGGCGCCGTCTTTAATGGTGATGTCTCTTTTACCGCTGTTGATGGTACTGCTGTTACAGACAGACTACCCAGTTATGTTTCAGGTGAAAGAACTGTTACTTACAGAGAATATCGACCAACTGTCAATAAACTAACTCTATGTTCTCATAGTATTTGCCTAATGCAAGATGTTCCTTACGCTTTCTATTCTAGATATGTTCCTTGGAAACATCGCAGTCCTACCAGTTCTTGCCAACAAGAATGCAGAGGTGCTGCTATGATTTCATTCGCATTATACCCTGGTGCTTATCAACCATCTGGACATATTAATGTTTCCAGAGCTACTGAATTTTATATTAAATATCATTCCAATGTTATTGGTAATGCTTCTTCATGGTTCCCTGAAGTTGTTGGTGGAAATGTTGATAAACCACAAGGAAGACTATATGTGTCCGCGGTTGCTATTAATTTCTTATTGATATCGGATGGTTCTGCAGTGTTACGCTTCAGCACCTAAGTGTAGCATATACATAAGAAAAATAAGTATAAGATAATATGGTATTTTAAAATAATAAATAAAAAAAATTGTAATTAAGTATTTTTAATTGAATTATTATTAATTTTTTTTTTGCCTAAGTTTTATAAAAAAAAAATAGAAAGTTTTTTTTTTTTTTTTTTTTATTTTAAGAGGTTAAAAATGGCGCCCCTTATTTTATACAAATGATGCTTCCCTTGCTAGTAGTTCCCAGGCGAACTCTATATCATTCAGTTCCATCTGCCGTCTTTCCTCTTGTTCCATCTGCCGTCTTTCCTCTTCTTTCTTCTCCATCTCTTTGGCAAGTAGTTCCCAGGCGAACTCTATATCATTCAGTTCCATCTGCCGTCTTTCCTCTTCTTTCTTCTCCATCTTCTTCTTGAGCTTCTTCTCCTGCTCTCTCTTCTTCTCCTGCTTGAGCTTCTTCTCCTGCTCTCTCTTCTTCTCCTGCTTGAGCTTCTTCTCCTTCTCTATGGCATCCTCTAAGCTCCGTTGTATGGCTAATTCATATTCTGTGTATATCTGGCACCTCGGTTTATTTATTGGTTCGAATCTTACAAAACTCCAATGACCTCTACTATAGGAGGTGCCCGTTCTTTCGATAACAACTATTCCCATTGGGTTTTCACAAGTATATTCCTTTGGTATACCATAGATATCATGTATAAGCTTTATATCAATATCGGGAAAATTGATTTTGTAGAAAGAAACTATATATGACAGATCCATCTGTTCACCAAGATTTGACCCATAGGAATTTTTTCCATATTGTATTGGTCGATTGTTCATGTATGCGGAACATATATCCACAATGAAATCTCTTGTAATTCCACCTTTTAGTAATTTCTCACATTTAGGAATATCAAATTGAGCCATTGTTTCTAAAGATTTTTTTATAGCATCCACTGCGCATGTATTGTAATCCTCCATGGTTCTGATTTGTAAGTAAATTTCAGAATAAATCGTGTATTTAATAATGTTAATAAAAAATTCAATTTTTATTATTTACCTAAGTTTTATAAAATAATAATTTTTATAATTAAAAGATTAGATATATATATATATATAATATAATAAATAATGGTTCATTTTGGTGAATTAAATAATATAATAAATACAGGTAATTCAGATAATATTATTTTGGCTAACGAAGAATTAAAAAAAAAAATAAAAAATCTTGAAAAAAGTAATAACTCTTTAATAGATTTAGAAAAAACACATATAACATATTTAACATCTAATTTTAAACCTTATATATCAACAACAAGCGAGTATATAATAGAAAAAATACATAATAAAATAGAATTAAATTCAAATATAGAAATAAATATATCACAATTAGGTGATTTTTTCCATGATATGGTATTACATGTAGTAATAGGTTATGAAAATAATATAAATTCATATATATATTTTAATGATGATGTATCAATAAATAATATCCCAAAATATAAATTTTGTAATCATCCAGGAGAAAGATTAATAAAAAAATGTAATTTTTCTATAAATGGAGATATATTAGATGAATATAATACAGAAGATATAACATTTTGGAAAGAATTTAACTTAAATGATGATCAAAAAAACTTATGGGATAAATTAGTAGGACAAGAAAATGGATTAAAAGGTATATCCAAACAAAATATATCATTATTAGAAGGGGATGAAATGCAAACAAGTTATATAGAAAGAGCATTTGAAAATGATAATAATTATAAAAAAACAAATTTTATTTATAATAAAGAATTATCAACAGAAATAGGTGTGAAAGTATATAATGGTTATCAAACTCCAAAATATACACATAAAGAATTAGATTTATGGATACCTTTAATATTTTGGTTTAATAAAGATGTAGGTTCATCATTTCCATCAATAGCATTACCATATGGAAATAGAAGTATAGAATTTACATTATGTTCAGAAAATGAATTAGTAGGATTAATACCATCAGGAATAACAAATAAAAATTATATGGTATCTTTAGATAGTTCAAGTAATTTAAAAGAAATATTTGGAGAAGATTATGATTTGGATGATAATAAAAGTATAAATAATATATTAATTTATGATGAAAAAAAATATAATAATAAAAATATTATAAATAATATAGAAAATTGTTTTATAAATCCTTTAAAAATAAAAACATTTGAATTATATGTGAATAATATATTTATAGATCCAAAATTACATGAAATATTTGTAAAAAGAATAGGTTTTTCATTAATAAGAACATATAAACAGCAAGTATTTATATCAAAGCAAAATTATGAAGAATTTCATTTAAATGAATTAAAATGGCCAATAGAAACAATATATTTAGGAATGAAGATGGCAGAATATGAAACTCCAAATACTTTATATTTTGATGTATGGAATAGATTTGGTTTTTTACCAGAATATACACATTTATATCATAAAAATCCATTTCATAATAATAATAAATTTAAAATAGATTGTAGTTTAAATTATGAAAATATAGAATTAAATACATTTGATAGTATAAGTTATAGAGAATATAATCCAATAATAGATTCAATAAGTTTAATATCTCAAGATGTAAAATTAATGGATAATTTTCCATATAGATTTTATACTCAATATATACCATGGAAATATAATATAGATTGTGAAGAGAATACAGATAATCCTCTTATATCAGAAAAATTAAGTTCAAAATCTCACATTCAAAAAAATACAGAAGGATTATCAATGATATCTTTTGCATTATATCCAGGTAATTCTCAACCATCAGGATATATAAATGTTTCAAGAGCAAAAGATTTTTATATAAGTTATAATTCAAGTATAATAGGTACACCAACAAATTGGTGGAGTAATAAAAATTGTAAATATAATAAACCACAAGGAAATTTATATGTAAGTGCTATTGCTTTAAATTTTTTATTAATTGAAAATGGAAATTATATATTAAGATTTAGTAGATAAAAAAATATAATTTTATTTTATTTAAGTTAATATAATATAATAAATAATAATATAAATAAAATGGTAAATATTATAACTTATAATAATGTTGTAAAAACTGATGACTCTGATAATTTATTTTTGGCAAAAGAAATATTATATAAAAATCTAAAAAAAATAGGTTTTCCTGAAACAACACCTAAATTAGAAGATATAAATAATACACATTTAACTTTTATAATATCCAATTATAAACCACATATATCAATATCACAACAATATATAAAACATAAAATAAGTAATAAATATAGTTTAGGTTCAAAAATAGATATAGAAATACCTAATATAGGAGATTATATTCATGATATAGTATTACATATAAAATTAAAATATGATAATAATGGTATATCTTATATAAAAAATATAACAGAATTGGATATATCAAATCACTTATCTATACCAAAATATAAATTTTGTGATTTTCCAGGCGAAAGATTGATAAAAAATTATAATTTTAAAATAAATGGAAAAAAAATAGATGAGTATACTACAAATGATTTAATATTTTGGAAAGAATTTAATTTAAATAATGAAGGTAAAAGAGTATGGAATAAGTTAATAGGGCATCAATCACCAATTAAAGGATATAATGCAAATAACTATTCATTAGTAGACTTATCCAATAATAGTGAACCAATAAAAAATTTTCCAATAATAAATGATGTAAGTAACAATAAATTATATACAAGAGAATATAATACTAGAATACAATCAGATATATATAATGGTCTTCAAACTCCTAAATTTATGCATAACTCCGATTCAATGGATTTTTGGATACCATTAATATTTTGGTTTAATAAAGATATAAAAGCATCAATACCAATAATGGCTATACCTTTTAGTAAAAAAATATTAAATATAGAATTATGTAAAGAAAATGAAATTATAGGATTAACCCCACCTGATAATACATTATATAATTATATGGTTTCTTATGATGATATATCATCATCTTTTGTTAATAAAAATTATGGTTCAAAAGCCCAAAATTTAGGACAAAATAATTTACTTTTGTGGGATTTGGATAAATGGAATAATACTGAATTAAAAAAAATATATACATCATTAGATACTAACAGTTTATTAATAGATAATATAGAATTATATATTAATAATATATTTATTGATACTAATATTCGAGATTTATTTATAAAAAATATAGGATTCAGTTTAATAAGAGTATATAAAAGACAAACTTTTAATATCTATAATAGTAATGATTTAAATAAAAAATTTAATCTTTCTGAAATGAAATGGCCTATTGAAACTATGTATTTTGGATTAAGATTATCACAATATGAAGTTGAACATCCAGTTTATTTTGATAAATGGTTTACTTTTGGATTTCATCCAGAATATAGATTATGTTATAGTAAATATCTGAATAATTACCATTTTAAAACAGATTCAAGTGGTATAACTATAAAATATTATAAAAATAGTATTTTACAAGAAAAAATAATAAGTAATACAAATAATTTATTTTTACAAACTATAAATCCTATTATATTTTATTCTGAATATTATCCAACTATAAATAAAATAAGTTTAATTTCTAATGGTGCAAAATTAATGGATAAATGCCCTTATTCATTTTATTCAAATTATATACCTTGGAAAAATAATGTATCAAAAAAAAATAATGGTATTTCTATGATTAACTTTTCTTTTTATAAAAATAAAAATCAACCATCTGGGCATATTAATGTATCAAAAGCAACTAATTTATTTATAAAAATCCAATCTAATTTATTATCTTCAGATAATTTATTTGAATATTTTTGGTATAATAAAAATGCTGATAATAATAATAATAAAGCAAATTCATTAGGTAAATTATATACATCTGCCACTGCTATCAATTTTTTATATATAGATAATGGATCATTATTATTACGATTTAATGGCTAAAAATAGAATATATGTTATATCTACTAATACTTTTGAATATTACTAAGTTGGAATTACTATAATAATGTATCTAAAACATGACTATTATTTGTTGTAAATGAAATATATTTAATTAATTTTTTAATATCTATATTTTTTATATTATTATTAATACTTATAAATAATATTGAAATATTATTATTTATTAATATTTGTAATTCTTTTTTATCAACAAAATGACAATCTAATTTATTTGAAGATATATTAATAATATTAGTATTAAAAAATTCAGATAAAAAATAAATATATGGTTTATTGATATCTTCTTTTAAATGTAATATATTAAATTTAGATAATTTATAATTATAATCATAATCATAATTATAATCATAATTATTTAAATATATACACCATTTATAATTATTTTTTTTTATTAAATTTTTAATATCAGGTGGTTTTTTGTTATGATTAATAATATCAATTAATTTATTATCATAATATTCCATTTTAAAATTATCTATAAAATATTTAGTTTTTCTATTTGAATTAATAAAAAATAAATATTTATTTTTTGGTTTGGTACACCAGAGGTGTTCGTGAGAACTTAATCCCGTAAAATTATATATTTTATTTTTTATTATTTGTTCATAGAATATACTAGATAATAAATCTTTATTATAGGGGCATAAATTCGTAATGTATGTGGTTGGAGTTATCATAGAGGTTTTACGTGATCCTTCGATGTTCCCTATATCTTTATTATTAATATAACCTAAATATTTAAATATATTACAATAATTACATCTTGTTAATATATTTATTTCATTTAATTTTGAATATTGAGTTTTGTATATTTTTGTATCAGATAAAAGTTTAGTTTCTTTAACTATATTTTGATAATATCTTTTTAAAATACTATAATATAAATATATTATATATGAATCATATTGATGAATTTTATTAGAATTACAAAATCCAAATATATTTATCAAACCGCCATTATTTAATTTATTATATAATTTATATAAAGTTTTATTAATATCAGATTTCTTTAATAAATTAATAATAAAATTTAAATTAATAATATCATATTTTTTATTAGATGGTTCTAAAAATAATTTATTTAAATCATTTAATAAATTAACAGAGTAAACACTTAGTGTTTTATCTTTAATTATATTAGAAAATTTTGATAAAACTTTTGTATCTAAAATATTTATATTGTTTTTAAACTTAATTAAAATATTATCTATTATAATATCATCATTACTATTTAATTTTTTATATATTTGAAAAAAATCAGATATAGTGGTTTCCGAATTATTTTCTACTTTATTTCCTGTCCCTAAAAATAAATTAAAAAATTTTATAGTTTCATCATAATAATTTTTAAATAATAGTTTAAATTTATTATTATTTATATTTAATCTTACTCCTTTTTTTATATTATTACATTTAATTACACTCATAATTAATTAAATAAAAATAAATATATTAAATTAAAAATTGAATTATAAATATTATAAATAAAGATTTATTTATTTATTTAATATCTTAAAAATATATTATTTTATTATATTATTTTATATATTTTTAATTTTAAATGGAAAATTTACAAGATTATTTATTAAACAATAAAAATAATAAAAATATAGAATTAGAAATTAGATATTATTTAGATTTAAATAAACCAAATACACATATAAATAATATAATATATACACCAGATATTTTATATACAAAAATAAAACAATTTATTAGAAATGAATTAAATAATAATAATAATAAGCTAATAGAAAGAGAAGAAAGTATAAATTATTTAATTACAAAAGATAATTTAATAAAAAAATATTTATATAAAAATGGTGAAAAAATTGGTAATAAAAATGATATTATATTATATAGTAAAAATCAATTATTATCACCATTACATAATAATATTAATTATAAAAATTTAAATACTAAAATTTCATTATCAGAAGAAATTATAAAAAATGTAGGAAAATCAAATAAGATATTTAATAATAAAAACATTGATCTAATTAGATTAAAATTAAGATATTCATTATTATTTGATAATATTAAATATCCAAATTTAAAAAATTGGAGATTAGATATAACATTTATAAAAACTTTAAATGAACTGGATATAAATAGTATTAGATTTAATAAAAATAAATTATTTAAAGAAAAAAATATAAGAAATATTGATAATTTTGATTATATTGAAATTGAAACAGAATATATATCAAATGATTATACTAATATAAATAAACAAATAATGAATAGCACACAAGCTATTGATATTTTATTAGATATAAAAGATAATAATGAAAATGAAAATAATAATAATAAAAAATTAAATAATATAAATTATATAAAAGAAATTTCGGAAATTTTAAATAAAAATTATAGAAATAATTTTAAATTAAATAATTTATCCAATAATCCAATAGAATTAAATAATAATAGTTTAGATAATATAAAAAATAATATAAATAATTATTATATTACTGAAAAAATTGATGGTTTACATAGTTTCTTATATTCTTCAGATGATAATAATATTGTTATAATAACACCAAAAAAAACTATATATAAAAATAAAGAAGGGGCGGGACAAAGTCCTAATTCTAAATTATCAAAAACAATATTAGAAGGTGAATGGTATGAAGATAAATTTTATATATTTGATATTATTATGTATAAAAATAATAATGTATCAAATAATATTTTTGAAAATAGATTAGAATATTTTGATAAAGCAAAAGAAATATTTGATGATATTGTTATTATAAAAAAATTTATAAAATTAAATAGTAATAATTATAAAAATGAAATAAAATCACTATATAATTCTACCTCAGATAAAGAATATGAAACTGATGGTTTAATTTTTATAGAAAATAATTTAGATTATAATAATACTAAAACTTTTAAATGGAAACCCATTGAAAAATCTTCAATAGATTTTTTAGTAAAAAAATGTACAAATCCATTATTAGGATTAGTCCCTTATAGTAATATAGAAAATAAAACATTATATCTATTATTTTCATATATAAATAAAAATAGACTATATAAAATGAATATGAATAAAATCAAACATTATAATTATATATTTACAAATAATTTTATATCTAAAAACTATCCATATATACCTATACAATTTTCACCATCTTTAGAACCATATGCTCATATATTTTACTCAGATAATACTGATTTAGATAATAAAATATGTGAATTAATTAGAAAAAATAATGAATGGAAATTATTAAAAATAAGAGAAGATAAATTTTTACCTAATAACTATTTTACGGCGGAAAATATTTTTATGAATTATTTAAAACCTATAACAATAAATGATATAATTAATAATAATATAAACACTAATTTTAATTATTTTAAAAATAGTGATAATAAAATTAATTTATCACAAAGATCATATGTTTCATTTGTAAAGGAAAAATTAATTAAAACATATTGTTCTAATATGAATTATGTTATAGACTTAGGGTCAGGTAAAGGACAAGATTTATATCGTTATGCTAGAGCAAAAATAAATAATTTATTATGTATAGATTCTGATAAAAATGGTTTACAAGAATTAATTAATAGAAAACATCAAATGATAAAACAAAACAATAAATTTAAAATGAATATTATGATTAATAATATGGATTTAAATTTAAATTATGCTGATAATTTAATTAATATATTTAATAATAAAATGTTTAATATACCATATGATATTACATGTAATTCTTTAAAAGGTGTTGATATTGTAATTTGTAATTTAGCTTTTCATTATTTAATTAAATCAAAAAAAAATATAATTAATATTTCTAATTTTATTAAATGTTTATTAAAAAAAAAAGGATTATTTATTTTTACTGCATATGATGGTAATGCAGTTATAAATATTTTAAAAAAATATAATAATAATTATATTATTAAAAATAATAATAATGAAATAAAATATCATATTAAGGCTAAATTTAAACAATTAAAATTAACTAAAAAATCTCAAGAAATAGATGTAAAATTACCATTTTCTGGTGATAATTATTATACTGAAAATTTAGTTAATATTGATATTATTAAGCAAATATTTTCAAAATTAAATTTTGAATTAATAGAAAATAATTCATTTTCTGTATTTTTAGATGAATATAATTCATCTTTTAATTTGACACCTAATAAAATTTTAGATGAATTTGATAGAGAATATATTAGTTTATATCATTATTATATTTTTAAATTACACTAAAGATAGGGGTACCTCTAGTCCGTGGAGTAGGAGATACTTTGTATCTCACGAGACCCGAATGGGTCTACTACTTCGTCTCTCTCATATTTTTTTGTATTTTTTTTATATCATTCTTAATATTATTAGAATTGTATAATAATCTACCTATTATTATGTAATCTGTATCAACATCATTCATATTTCTATATTTTTGATCATCTATATTTTTATTATTAAAAGATATTCCTGGTGTCATACAAACTAAATCACCCATATTTATTCTATTTTGAGTTATAAAACCAACCACATTATTTATATTATTTTTAGCTAATTCTATTGCGTTTGTAGATAAATTATAATTATTATTTGACATATTAGCTACTAATAATACACCGGATAATTTAGATACTACTTCATTTGTTACTAATGAATGAACTGTAACTAAATCTACCCAATTATTAAATTGCGAATATTGCTTATTAACTATATATGATATATCAATAAATTTTCTATCTTCCATTATTAAATAATTATGTTTTATTGAAGAATTTATTAAATCTTTCTTAAAATCACCTTTATAATCATTTAATTTTATTATATCATAATGTATTTTACATATTACTATATATTCTCCTATTATATCTAATAAATTTAATAATTTATTTGGATCTTCTATATCTGCTGAAAAACATAAATTTGATTTTTTAGAAGCACTTATTTTTTTAAGTCTAAATTTTACAATATCATTTTTATAAAATAATGATTTAAATGGTAGCGGACAAATTGGATTTTGTTGTCTATTAAATACTACACCTATATCTACTATATTTACTTTTTCATTTAAAATATTTATACATTCTCTTATTGATTTACCTGATGTTATAACATCATCTATTATAACACATCTATCTGATTTTTTATATTCACCTTCTATTCTTTTTTTAGTACCATATTTTTTTAAATTATTTCTTACTATTATCATAGGTTTATCGTAAGTTGTTGATATATAACTTGCTATAGGTAATCCACCATATGGTATTCCACATATTATATCAAAATCATTTAATTTTTTATATAATTCATCTCCTATTTTTTTTAATAATTTTGGATTTGATATTATATTTTTTATATTATAATAATATTTTGATGATTCTCCATTTTTTAAAGTAAAATTTCCTATATTTATACAATTTGTATTTATTAATTCGTCTATTTTTATCATATTTTTTATATATAAAAATATATTATTATATATTTAAACTGATAAATACAGATTTAAATTACTTCTATTACTATTAAGTTTCTAAATTATCTAAATTTTCTAAATTTTCTAAATTATCTAAATTATCTAAATTTTCTAAATTATCTAAATAAGAAATATCTATTTTATCATTTAATTGATAATTATTAATATTATTAGATATATCTGTATTATTATTTATATAATTATTTAATTTATCATCTAAAAAATTTTCTAAATTATTATAATATTCTTTATCATTTGATTTATAAGTAGGTATTTCCTCAAAAACACCCACTTCATTTTTAGAAGTGGTATTATTATTTTTTAAAATATCTGCCAAATTATCCATATTTTCTTTTGTATTATTACCAGATTGAAATTTCTTATAAGCATCTTGCATTTTTTTTTTGCTTTTCATATTGCTCTCTATTATTTTTTCCTTTTTTTATAGATAAAATTAAATCTTTAATATATTGTTTTTTTTCTTCTTCAGTTAATGTATCATTATCTTTTATATATTTTATAGAATCAAAAACTTTTTCTTTATTAAATATTTTATTTTCTTCTTCATATTTATCTTTTAAATCTTTTTTAATTTTAGTTATAATTTTATTTTCTTCAACTAATGTTTCATATGTTTCATTCCATAATTTTTTTAATTTTTTCTTTGATATTTTATTATGTTGTTTCTTAGAAATTTCTTTATATAAGAATACAATATAATCAGCTCTTCTTTTACAAACCCAGTCATCGGGATTATTTTTCATTAATTGATTATGAGATGTATTATTAATTTTTAACATATATTTTTTTAATGCTACTTCTGAATATGCTAAATGAATTACTATATGTCTAGATACTATTGGAAATCTTTTCCATAATTCTTTATTATCATCATAAAAAAATTTAATTTTTTTATTATCATCTAATTCATAATATTCTTTTATAGTCATTTCATTTATTTTTTTTTTTACTGATTCATATAATTTATTACAATATTCATGAGTTTGTTTAAAGTCTTTTTCAAAATGTTCTTTTGAATCGTATAATTTATATTTTTTATTTTTTAATCCTGTATCCATATTTTAAAAAATTATATATAATTTATATAAAAATTAAAATTTAAATGATTTAATATAAATTGTATATATTATGGTTAATTTATTATTATTTAAAGATATAATTAAATTAATACACGGATTTATTAATATAAATAATAATTTTAAAATTAATAAATTTATTGATTATACAAAAAAAAATAAAAATAATTATAAAATAATTTATGATAATGAATTTTATTCAATTTATAATGTAAATCATTTAGGTTTTAGTAATTTATATAAAAATATGGGGGAGGATGGTGAAGGACCTTTCGGTCCCAATGAGATACGAAGTATCTCCTACCCCACCCGATCATCTTCGGTGTCCCAACATTATAATAAATATATTAAAATATATAAAAATTATATATATTCGGATATTAATAATATATTAACTTTTATATAGAGTATATATTATAATACATTATAATATATTATACTATAATGAATATTATTGATGATTATAACAAATTATTAATTACAAAACCTATAGAATTTATAAATTATAATATTTATAGAATTTATATAAATTCTAATAATTTAAATACAAAAGATATTGTTATTTTAAAAAATAATTATGATAAAAATTTAAAGAATGAATTAATTCAATTATTAAAAAAAAAATTTAAATTAATTAATAAACCAAATTATTATCAAGGTGATATTAATCATATTATTAAATTTTTAAATAAAAAAATATTAAATTAAATCATAACTTTTAAAATAAAAAATAGTTATAGATATATATATATTATATTTATGAATTATATAGAAGGTGGATTACCCACCCTATTAAAACCAGGTTCAATTATTGACAAATCGTTCTATACTAAAGAACAAAAAAAAGACTTAAAAATTATGAAACCAATAGATTTTATATTAAAATATTTATCAACATATTGTCCATATTTAAATACATATAAAACACCGAGATCATGGGGTGACAGATTTTTCTTATTAGAATCAGGAACCGGTTCTGGTAAATCCACTAATATTCCACCATATATTTTATTGAATTTTTATAATAAAAGACCTAAAAATATTTGTGTTTGCCAACCAACAGTTGCTACTGCTAGGAGCATTCCCATTGATACTGTTCAATATTTTCCTAAATTAAAATTAGGAGACAATATTGGTTACCAGACTGGTTCTTTTAAATTAAAACCAAAAAATAAGGGTATTATCCATATGACATATGGAACTCTTCAGCAACAAATAAAAACAATACCAGCTGAAAGATTTTTATCTAAATATGCAGTAATTTTTATAGATGAAGTACATTTTAGAACTATGCCCGAAGACAATCTATTAATGCAACTTAAAATATTAATTCAAAATAATTGGAAAAATCCTAAATGTCCTTTAGTAATTCTTATGTCTGCCACTTTTGATAAAAAAACATTTTATAAATATTTTGAAATACCAAAAAATAATTACATAGAAGTGGTAGGACTATCATATCCTATTAAGATTAATTTTCCAAAATATGATATTAATAATTATTATTATGATATAGTCGATTTAGTTCAAGAAATTAATTTAACTAATGATAGTGATTTTGATACTAATTTTACTGATATTATAATATTTTTACCTGGTAATAAAATGATTAATGATATTAGTAGAATGTTACATAATTTAAATTCAACAATATTTGATAAATATAAAAAATATATTTCTATATTGGAATGTAGCGGTACAACTATTAAAGATTCATCATCTTATACCAATAAATATTTATTTACACCTATAAATAATTATAAAATTGATATATATAATACAAAAAAAAATAAAAAAAATAGAGATGTTGCTGATTTTAAATCTGTTAAATATAAAAAAACAGCAAAAAGAAAAGTACTTATTGCTACTAATGCTATAGAAACAGGATTTTCATTAGATACATTAAAATATTGTATAGATTCTGGTTATTCTACAAATGTATCATATAATCCAAAATATGATTGTAAACAAATTATGGTAAGTAATATTACTCAAGCAAGTGCTTTACAAAGAAAAGGAAGGGTTGGTAGAAAAGGAGATGGTATTTGGTTTCCATGTTATAGAGAAGAAATTTTTAATAAATTTATAAAAGATAAAATACCTGAAATATATTTAGAAGATTTAACTGAAAGTATATTAGATTTAATACAAAGTATATCTAATACTAGATTAGATATTGAAGAAAATAGTAAAATTAAAGAAGATTTTAATATAATAAAAATTAATAATGAATTCAAAAAATTAGTCTATGATAATAAAATAGACATAAAAAAATTACCTTTTATAAATCCTATTCAATATGATTCTATATATAATTCATTAGAAAAAGCACATATATTAGGATATCTAAATTCAGATTATAATTTAAATTTATTATATATTTTTTCAACATATATGAGAAAAATATCATTAAAGTCTAAAAGAATGATATTATCAGGATTTATACATGGTGCATATATAATAGATTTAATTAGTTTAGCTTGTTTATTAGAACTTGGTGGATGGAAATCTATTAATACTAATAAAAAAGAACCATATAAATTACCATTAAAATTTGATAATACACCAGCAAAAGATTTAATTAAAGATGATTTTATTAATTTAATTTTAGTATTTAATTTATTTAAAAAACAATTAAAAATTAATAAAAATAAATTATTATCTGAATCTATTATAGAATGGTGTAATAATAATGATTATAATTATAAGACTTTTATGTATGTTATTGAATTACAATATGAAATTGTTAATAATTTATTAGATAATAATATAAATATTCAATATAATAGTCTTAAATTAAAAGATTATAATTTAATTGATATTATTACAAATAATATAAAAGAAGGTGAAAATGAAATTATTAAAATAAAAAAATGTATTTTAGATGGTTATAGAATGAATTTATGTAAATATAATGAAAATGAACAAATATATAAAAGATTTTATAAACCTATTCCTTCTAATATTGGTATTCATAATAATAATAATTTAATTAAAGAAGAAAATCCTAAGTATATTATATATGATGATATTGTATTAAAATATAATAATAAATTAGGTAATTTTGGAATTACAATAGATAATAATACAAATATATCTATATTAACATATGATATAAAAACTAAATTATCGGCAAATATATATCCTGATTATAATTTTTATTATAATTAGAATTTTGTTATAAATATATTAGTATTTTTATATTTATTATCTTCAAATATAAATATATTTGAATTTAAATCAAAAATAATTGGATTAAAAATGTAATTTATTTTAAAATCATTTTTTAAATCTTTTACCATAATATTTAAATATTTATTATATAATTCTTTTGTTATTATAAATTTATTTAATTTACAAATTTTATTAGATTTATTATTTTGATTAAAACATATTTTTAAAGATTTAAAATAATTATTATTATAATTATTTATATCATCATATTTTATAGATTTTATTAAAATATTATCTATTTCTTTTTTTAAATTATTATCACTTATATTTTTTATATATTCAATTATTTCATTATCAAAATTAAATAAAGTTTTATTTATAATATTTATAATATTATCTAATAATATTTTATAACTTGAATTATTAATAGACCTATCTATTTTTTTATCTATAAACTCTGATTTAAATATATATTTTAATTTTTCTAAATCATTATATGATAGTATATCATATAATTCATTTAATATATTATTTAATTCATTTGATATATATGTTAAAATCATTTGTTTTTTACTATTTTTTAATGTAATTATTTTATTTATAATAGTTTGTCTTGTTTTTATATATTTTTTATTTTGGTTCATATATGATATACAATGTAATAATAAAATATTATATAAATTTTTTTTGTAAATAATTTTATCATTATTTATCATATAATTATTTATACTTTTATTATAAATGGATGAATTTATATTATTTAAATTTATATCATTTAATAATTTATTTATTTTATATGGATCATATAAAATATTAATAATACCTTTATAATTTGGTAAATTATTTGTATCTAACTTAATACTCTTCGCATCCCCTACTTTGTATATTATACCCTCAAAATAATAATTAATATTATTTATTTTATATCCTATAATAGATTTTAATTCTTTACAATATAATAAATATATACTGTATTTTTTTATAAAATCTAATATAATTCTATCTAATTTTTTTTTATTACCATAATATTGTTTTTTTGATGGTAAATTATAATCTAATAATGGTTGTTCCGATAATATAGAAACTACACCTGAATGTTTATACATTTTACATGGGATATATATATCATTTACTAAATATCCATATATTAAATCATTATTATTTATAAATATTTTTGTTATTTTTAATTTTTTTTTTTTTAAATAATTTAAAATGTTTTTTTCTTTATAAATAACTTCATTCTTTTTATAAATTATATTAAATAATTTATTTATAAAAATATTTTTATTATTAAAAATTTTTATTAATGATTTATTATTATTTACATTAGATTTTATTATATTTAATTCTTTATTATTTTGTTTTCCTATAATATAATATATAGGTAACATTATATTATTATAATTTAATATTAGCATATAATTATTATTATAAATACTATCTTTTATGTTATATTTAGATTCTAATTTTATTTCATAATCATATTTATAGTCATCTCCTTTTTTTATACAATCTATTTTTATTAAATTTATATTATAATCATATTTTAGGATATTTATTATAATAAAATTTATTAAATTATAATTTAATAAATTATTTGTAAGTTTATACTTTTCTTTAAATGATGATATCATATTACTAATTAAATTATCTGATTTATCTACCTTCATATTTTTTATATCTAAAAAATCTATATTATTTATTACTTCATCTATATTTGGGTTACTTATTATTTCTTTTAATTTATATAAATTTTTTATAAATTTATCTTTTTTTATATTATTAAAAATTATTTCATTATTAAATAATTTTTTAAATACTTCATTATTTTTTTTATTTATTATATTTATTAATTTTTGTATAGTATTATCTAAATCTAATTCTAAATAATTTGCTAAAATATATAAAATACTTAAATTTGACAAATCATTTTCTGTATTTAAACTATAAATATAATATTTATTATCTAATAATTTATTTACATTTAGTATATTATTTAATTTATTTGGTAATTTATAATATCTATTTTTTATTAATTTAATATTTGGTTTCCAAAATGGTATATTATTAGATTGAATAATTTTATTTTTTTTTTTATTTGTTGTTTTATAATATTTTAAACAATTATTATATTCTTCTTGTTTATCTTTATTTGATTTTTTTATACTTGATTTTTTACAACAAGGAATACAATAATTATTTGGATGTTTATTTGTTATAAATTTTATATATTTTGCTTTATTATTATTACATATATAATATATATCATTATTATTTGTCATATTTTTATACTTTAATACTCTTTTCTTATCTATTTCCTTTAAATTATTATATTCTTTTTCTGTTATTATTGAAGGCTGAAATTTATTTTGACATATTCTTACTATATTATTATTTTTTATTTTTGTTTTATAGTTAAATAAAACTGGATCTGTTAATTTTAATTGTTTTATATTTGATAAATTATTTGATATTGTTATTTTTCTTTCTTTTTTTTCTTTTTTTTCTTTTTTATATAATATTTCTGTTTTATAAATCATTAATTTTAATAAATCTATAAATTTTTCTTTTTCTTCATTTTTTACATTTTTTATATTTATTAATAATGTGTTTGAATTTGTATTTTTTATTGTTATTAATTTTGATTTATAATATATATTATTCCATTTTATATAATAATCATTATTATATAAAAAATTATAAGAATTAGTATTTAATATTTCTTTATTATAATTTTTTAATTGATGTATATTATTACTTTTTATAAAATAAAATTTTATTATATTTTTTTCGCTACTTATTAAATTTATTATATCTGCTTCTTCATAAATTGATATTATTTTTTTTATATAATAAAATAAACTATTGGTTATCTCTGTTTCATATAATATATCTAATTCAAATTGATCATATTTTATATTATATTTATTTAATTCCGTTAATTTTGATTTATAATAATATATATTATTATTATTACTATTTATTATATTTATTATATTTTTATTAAATTCATATATATTTTTATTTATTTCTTTTAATTTATAATTATCCGAATATTTAAATTTATATTCTATTTCATATTCACCATTTGAATATATATACATTTTTATTAATGACTTATTTAATATATCATTTTCTTTATTATTATCTTCTCCCATATTATATACTTTTATAAAACTTAAATATTCATATTCTTCATCTATTTTTCTTTTTTTTATTAATTTTATATTATAATTTTTATTTATTACCTCTATTAAATAATTTGTATCATTATGTTTTATATAACAATTTTTATAAAATATATTATTACAGACCCGGGACTTTTTTTCTAAACTTATATCTTGCAAACCATTACTATCTATATCTATATTATCTAATAATTTTCTTAAAGATAATATATGTTTTGTATTATATTTATATTCTATATTTTTTATTAAAATATTTCTTACATAAATATTTTGTTTATATTCTATCTCTTTATATTCTTCTTTATTTTTAAATTTTAAAATATATAAATCTTTTAATAAATTATTTTCCTTTGATAATCTATTATTTATATTTTCATAATTAAATAATTCATCTATATATATATTATTTGCATTATTTTTTGTTAATATTAATTCATAATATATTGATTTTGATATCATTGGCCAAAATGGTTTTACTAAACCATTATAAATATTATCCATATATTCTTTTTTTTCATTTATTAAAATATTTAATATATCTATAAAATTTATTAAATTATATTCTTTATTATTATTAAATGTTATTATATTATCCATATTTGTAAAAAAATCTAAATTATCTATTTTTATATCATTTATATAATTTATTAATGTTACATTATAAGGTATTTTTTTTGTTTCTCCTATATATTCTATATTTTCCATATATTCATTATTAGGTGATAAATCTGAATTATTACTATTTAGCTTGTTTTTTTTTAATCTTAATATATTATCTGGTATTATATTATCTGGTATTATATCTCTATCTATATTCACTTCTGTATTATTTTTTACATTATATAAATACATATATTTAAATATATTTGATGAGTATTTTATATTTTCTAATATTACATTATAATTCATATATTTTATTTTTTTATTATTATCTATATAAGATAAATTTTGACAATATATTGGTATTTCAGTTATTAAATATAATTTTTGTTTTATATTAAATATGTTATCCATATTTGATATTATTAACTCATCAAATATATAATATATTTCTACTGAAATATTATTTATTTTAACTGTTTTTTTATTTTTTTTATAAATATTATCTTTTTTTTTTGATATTTTTTTATATTTGTTGGTATTATTATTATTATTATTATCATCATTAATAATATCATTGATATCAATATCATCAAATATTTCCATATCATCCATATTTAATAAATTATCTACTTCATTTACTTCATCTACTTCATTTTCTTCATCTATTTCATCTACTTCATTTTCTTCATCTATTTCATCTACTTCATTTTCTTCATCTATTTCATCTATTTCATTTTCTTCATCTATTTCATTTTCTTCATCTTTATTATTAGATGAAAGTTCAGATTTACCACTAGACTTACTTTGATTATCAACTATTTCTTTTCCCCCTTTTTTTAATTTAGATGAATTATTTAGTATTTTACTATTTTTATTAGATCCTATAGAGGTGAATCCTAATAATTTTTTCCAATTACTACCATAATAATTTTTTAATATTTTATTATCTTTATTTGTGTTTATTTTATAATCTATTATTTCTTTTTTTATTTTATTTGAAACACATCCACAAAAAATTATTTTTTCTTTTATAATAAATTTATTAAAATCCCATATATTAAATGTTAAAGGTATATAATTTTCCATTAATAATTTTATTATTAATATATATATATGTTATTATAAATGATATATATTATATATGTTATAATATTATTATTATTAATTTACTTATTTATTGAAAATTATAAATATAAAAAAAATCAAAAAAAATATATATATAAATTAAATAATCTTATTAATTTTGGTAAATTATTAAAAAATAAAATTAATATTAATTATTATATTAATTCATTACCAAAAGATAATAAACCTGATGATGATATTATTCAAGCATTATATTTATTACAATATAAATATAATCCTAATAATCTAAATACTTTAACATATTTAGATTATATATCAACTAATCCATCTAAAATTGCAAATACAATAAATAAAAAAATAATAAATATTTGTATAGATAATAATATTAATTTTAATTCTATTAAATATATTTATATACATGAAGTTAGTCATGTTATATGTAAAGAATATGGACATACTGTTCTATTTTGGAAAATTTATAATTATCTATTAAAAGAATGTTTAAATTTAAAATTAATAAATAAATATTCAAATAATAAAATATATGGATGTAATAAAAATGTTAAATTATAATTTATTTTTATAAATTTATATATATATAAATTTATTATAATTAATGGTAAGTAAAATTACATTAGATAAAAAAAAGAAAAAAAAATTTGTGTATGATGAAGAAGAATCATTAAAAGAATTAATATTTACTTTATGTTGTGATATACCTATTAAAATGATGATATTTATTTTTATATTTTTTATTATATTAAGTAGTCAAGAATTTCATAATAGGTTTTTAAAATCATATTTAGAACAATATAACAATGAATTAAATAATATAGGATATATTATTTTGGGTATTCTAATGTCTTTAATATATTTAGTTTTATATATTTTAATTAAATATAAATATTTATAGGGGCTAGACTTTGTCCTGCACATGACACCCGTGGGGTAGGGGGGACCTTCGGTCCCCTTGAGACCTCTATGAGGTCTCTAGCCCCCTAAAAATTAAATTAGTAGTTGGGGTAGATGATCGAATATTATCCTATGGAATCTTTTAACATTTTCTCACCAAATGTTTTCTAATCTAATTATATCTCCTCATAATATTAAAAAAATTGACTCAAATTTGGTAGATTATATTTAAATTTTATATTATCTATTATTATTAATTTTTTTTCTTCTATATAATCTATATTTATATCTATATTATTATCTATATTATCTATATTATCTATATTATTTATATCTTCATCAGAATCATAATATATTTCTTCATCATATTGATATTCATTATATTCATCATATTGATATTCATTATATTCATCATATTGATAATAATCGGACATTTTTATTAAAAATATATATATATATTATATTATTTTAATTATTTAACATAAAATCATATATACTTGAATTAGATTCTTCACTAGAAGATGAATCATTTTCATCATTATATATAATAACATTATTTATTATTAATACACATATTTTATTATAATTTTTTATAAATAAATTATTTAACCAATAATATAAATACTCTACTTCACTTTGACTATTACCACCATCGAAATTAATTTTACCTGATTTTAAAATTTTAATAGTAATTTTTTTATCAAAACGAAATTTATTTGGTTTATTTAATTTTAATAATAATGCTGAGCACTTTTCTGTATCTTTTTTTATTTCAAAAATATTTAAAGGATTATAATTATTATATAAATTACTTATTTTATTAAACCAATTGTATTTTTCTTCTAATAATTTAAAATATGATTTTATTGATTCTATATTATTATTTGATACGGAGATCCCACACCCATCATAATTCGATAATATATTTTTATTTTTTTCTAAATATAAAATATTTTCTAAAGAATCTAAATCTATTCTATTATTTTCATTTTTTAATCTACATATATAATTTCTCATTCTACAAAATAAATATTTACAACTAACTGGTCCATCATTTAATATATTTTTTTCTTTTATATTAAAATTTAAATAATTAATTAAATCTTTTATAGGTTGAATTATATCTGATAAATCATTATTATTTACACCAGGAACTTGGATTTTTCCATTTCTAAATAATTTTATTTTATATATTTTATTTTTATTATTATAACTTAATATTTCAAATGTTAATTGGGATGCAAAATATATTTTTTTTAAACCATTTATACCTGCTCTCTTTCTATAAACTTTTTTCTTATCTTTCTTTTTTCTACCTTTATTTGATTTTAATTTTTTTTTAGGTGGGGTATAATTTGGGTTAGTTAATATACCATAATTACAACCTATTTCTATTATATTATTTGTTGGTATACTTATTTTATTTATTATTTCTTCTTCTTTAAATTCAAAATTATCTACATATCCTGATATTGTTGATGTTGAATGTATTAAATTTGTAAATATTAATTCATTATTTGATTTTTGGTTTTCTAAATTAATTAATTTTAAATATTTATTTTTTATAGATTCTCTTTCACCATTATAAATTTTTATATTATTTATTGTGTTATATATGTATTCATTATCTGGTAATTCTAATATTTTTAATACATCTTCGGCATTTAACATTTTTACTAAATTTATATAAATATGTTTTTATATTTAATATTTAATATATCAATTTTTATTTTTATATATTATATATTTATAACTCATTTAACTCATTTATAGCTGTTTTATATTTAGAAGAATTATCTGTTTTTGCTAAATTTTTTGCTCTTGAATATAATACCATTGATGGTACTATTTCTAAAAATAATCTCATACCTGGACTTATTCTATAATCTTGTACTATTGATGATATTACTGATGATGTTTCAAATCTTAATCTTCTTAATTTTATTCTTAAAGTATCAGACCATCCTATTAAATTTGGTTTTAAACCAAAATATTCTTTCTCACCATCAAATACATATTCTATCCCCGCTGCCAATAATAATATTGATTCATCAGCTAAAGATGATAATCTATTTCTATCATTTTTTAATTTTAATATTTTATAAATATTTTTTATTGTTTTATAATCATCATTTATTGATGCTTTTGGTACTCTACTTATATCTATACATTCATCCTCTAATATTGATTTCAATTGATCTATTTGTTCTATTAATGTTATCTTATCTTCTATTTCTTTTTCTTTTTGAATATTAAAATAATCTAAATTATTTACTTTATTACCTGTTATATTATTCATTACATTATTTATATGTTTTTGTTTTTTTTCTTCATTTGTTAATCTATTTAAATTTTTATCTTCTATTCTTATATTATTTCTCATATTTCCCATATTTCTCATATTACCTGTTAAATTATTTGATAAATTTCTTGTATTATTATTATTATATTCTTTATTTGAATATTCACTTATTGTATCATCATCTGATATTATATCATTTAAATGTTCCGAATTATATGATTTTATTGATAAAACATCATCATCATCATCTATATTCAATTCATTTGTTAATCTTTTTATTTCTTCATCATATTTTGATAATACATCATTTCCATTATTTTTTTTTTTATTTAATTCTTTAGACCCTTGTATTATTTCATTTTCTATATTTTCCAAGTTTGAACTATTCATACCATTTTTTGTACTTAATAATTCAGAAAAACCTAATACATTTTGAGAATTATTTATTGTATTTTTATACATTTTATATATTTATTAAATATTTGTAAGTTTTATAATATAATTATATTATATTATATTATATATGAATAATTTATTATTTATATCATTTGATGTTGCTATTAAATCATTAGCTACATCTATTTTATATATTTATAAGGATAATTCTATTAATGAAAATATGGAGGGGACTTCGTCACCACGAACACCTCAGATGTCCCATATACAACCATCTGATAATGATACTAAATATTCTATTAATATTCTTTATTTAGATGTTGTTGATTTATTAAAAGAAAAAACAACTAGAAATATTAGTTATGATGATGAATTATTAATTAATATTAGACTTAAAACATATTTAGATAAATGCGAATTATTTATTCAAAATTTTATTGATAATATTGATACATCCGATACTACTAATGATTTCATTTTTTATTGTTTAATTGAAAATCAAATGAAACAAAATATTAAAAGTCATGTTATACAAAAATTAATTAGTTATCATTTTACTAATAACAAATTTAATTATATAATTAAATTTATTACACCCAGTTTAAAAAATAAAATTTGTTTTAATGATAATATGAAACATATTGTTTTCTTAAATAAATATATGAATAATTATACTGCTAATAAAAATCATACTAAAACTAATTTTTTATATTATTTAAAACAAAATAATTTATTAGAATTACTTAATAATATAAAAAAAAAAAATTATGATGATATATCTGATTCATTTATACAAGCTATTGCTTATATATATTTAAATTTAAAATTATCATTTAATAATATCAATATATATTAAATATATATAAATTTATTATTATGTTATTAAATTTAAATGAATAATGATAATGTTTCAGAAACTATTGCTGTTTTTATAGATGGTGATAATATATCATATAAAGATATACCATATATAATTAAAGAAATTAATAAATATGATAATATTATTATTAATAATATTTATAGTGATTGGAGAGAGGAACAATATATTAATTTAAAACAAACATCAATAGAATATGGTATTAATACTATACAAGTTGATAAAATTAATGGTAAAAATTCAACGGATATAAAATTAATGATAGATATAATGAAATCATTATATGAAAATAATCATATTACATTATATTATATTGTTACTTCCGATTGTGATTATAAACATATTATTCCTAATATTCAGATGCAAAATAGAAAAGTTAATATTATTGGAACGGAACAAACTAATATATCATTAAAAAATATATGTAATTTATTTATAAACATTGAAAGTTTAAAACCACCAGTTAATACAAACCTAATATTACTTGAAATAAATAATATTATGAAAAATAATATTAAATTAAATTTGGGTAATTTAAATACTAAAATTAAAGATAAATATAATTATTTTAATTATAAAAAATATGGTTGTGAAAGTATTAGTGAATTTATAAATAATTATTATTCAATGCATTATATAGTTATTAATAATAATATATATAACACGAGCATATTACTCTCGCTAGAGCATAAGATGTAGAATAAGGATCCTAGAAATTGAATTATATATTATATAAATAAAATAAAAATAAAAATGAAAATAAAAATGGATGACGAAGGTAGGTGATTTTAGAATCCAACTATATTCTCCGTATCTCCACCGGGTGGTAAAATCCGCATTTTTTATTTTTGCAATTATTACCTAACCAACATAAGGTATTTTTCATATATTCTAACTTTTTATTTTTCTGTTTAATTCTATTTTTTTTCTTATTTTCCTTTTTCTTATCATTTATAAATTTAATCCAACCATCTGGGTGTTTGAAACCACACTTGCTGTTATTACATTCAATTCCATTTCTACAATTAAATTCAAACATCTATGTTTTTTTTATATTTTGTTCATTAATTTTTATAGGAGAGGGACAAAGGAAAAGGTTCCGAACGACCCCTACTGGATACGGAGTATCTCCTATCCACATGTTGCTGTGCCCTAAATAAATCATTATAGTATTCACATTCTATTCCATATAATTTACTCATTTTTGTTTTATTTATTATTAGTTATTTATATAATATATAATTAATTTTAAATAATATATTATATCAAAAAAAGGGGGACGAAGGTAGGGGGACCTTCGGTCCCCGTGAGACACCTATGGTGCCTCCCACCCAACGAGATACAAAGTATCTCCTACCCCATTAAATATCTATAATGTCTCCCAGTTCCTATATAAAAATTGAATTATATATTATATAAATAACTAATAATAAATAAAATAAAAATGATTCCTTTGGATTATAAATTATTTTATTTGGATTCCCAATATAATAATGATAGAAGAAATATGCTATTAAAAATATCTGAAAAATTAACACAATATGATTTTTTTAATAATATGAATTATATAAATCAATCAAAATATTTAAAAAAATTTGAATTATCATGTTATAAAAAATTAATAAATAAATGTAGAATTCATAATATAAAGGTAAATGATAATAATCATATGTTTAAATTATATTATATAGATATATGTTATCCATTATTAATATCAATAGATAAAAATAATAATGATTTTGATTTAATTGAAAATAAAAAATTTATAGATTCATTTATAAATAAATACTCTAAATCTGTTGATACTATTGCTAATTTAACTATAAAAGATTATTGTGAAGATTATTATAATAATATTCAAGATAAATTAAATAATAAAATTACATTAGAAGTTAAATATTCTACTATATATAGATGTTATAGATGTAAGCAATATAAATGTACATATACAAATAGATATAATAGATCATTTGATGAATGTGTTAATTTAACTATAAAATGTATAAATTGTGGTTATTCTTGGAATGGCTAGAATTATTTGGGACATCGGGGGACCGAAGGTCCCCGTGAGACACCTATGGTGTCTCCCACCCAACGAGATACTTCGTATCTCCTACCCCATATTTATTAATTAATTATTTTTTTTATAATATTTAATAAATTATTTGTATTAAATATATATATATTTATTAATTTATATATTTATATATATTATAAAAATATGAATATTAAAAAAGATAAAATTTATTATATGATGGAAATAATAAATAAATTTAATAAAAAAATATTATCCACTTTTACTTTTATGGAATCCTTAACTGATAATAATTCTAATGTATCTAGATTAAAAAAATTATTTATATTAATGAAACAAACTGATGAAAAAGCTTGTATAGAATTAATTTGGGAAAAAATTTGGGAAAATAGAGATAATATAAGAGAAAAAAACAAAGATTATTTTAAAAATAACGATTACTTTAAATATACAAATAATTTAGATGATTCAAAAGAATTATTTGAAAACTTAATACATCTATTATACGATAAAATTGATGATTTAGAAAAATCAGAAGAAGATTATATATGGGATATTATGAATGATATGTTAAATTATGTAATTGAATATTATATTTTAACTAATCATGGAGTAGATGTTTATATAAAAAATATATTAAATAAATAAGTATATGTTCCGCCCCTATTTTTTTTATAAAATAATATAAATTATAAATAATATTATATAAATATAGAATAAAGATATGGTTAAAATTAAAATGAAACAAAAAATACCTAAAAAAGTAAAAAAGTCAACCAAAATGTTAAATAATATGTTTCAACAAATGTTAGGATTAGAAGCCCCCAAAAAAGAAATTATATTAGATAAATATGTAAATCTATTAAAAAAAATTATAAAATATTATAAAGTATATAAATTATTTATAAATTTTAATATTTTTTGGAATTTATTTCAAGAAGAACAAGTTAATGTAAAAGAACAAATAAATAATTATTTATTTGAATTAAAAAAAAATATAGAAGAACCTTTAAATAAACATATATCATTATACAAAGAAGAACTGGAAGTATCGAGTAAAGAACCAAATATGGAAGATACTTTACCCACACAGACACATGATGTAGATCAATTTAATATTAATATAGACAATAAAGGTATTGATAATATATTGGAAATATTAGAAAAATGTAATAATAAAGAAATAAATAATTTATATAATAAATTAAAAGATTGTACAGAGGTTAAACAAATAATAATAACTACATCTAAATTAAAAGATTATGTTAAATATATAAAAAATAGACAAAATATTGTTATTGGTAAATCAGATCGTTTTATTGTAAAAGAATCAAGTATTGAATTAAAATTATTAGATTTTTGTAAATTGGATTTAAAATTTATTTGGAATTCAAATAAAAGTAATAAAATCATAAAAAAATATATATTAAATATATTATCTCATACATATGAGATTGGATTGGATATTTATAAAATAATCACATCTCCTAATATTGATATTAGAAAATTTTCTAAAATTATTGTAGATAGTATTAAAAATTTAAAAATACAGATACCTGGTTGTAATAAAGCTTTTGATATTATATCTAATTCCATAAATATATTAGAAAATAATTTTGATACTTATTATAAAGACTCTATGCAATCAAAAAACCCATCAATGATTATAGAACATTTTATATCGGATATTGCCATACAAACTAAACCTAATGGAAATTTAACTAAACAATTTAAACAAATTATATCATTTTTACAAACTAATATAACAAAAAAAATGGGTAAAACTAAGAATAAAGAAATGGAAAAAATATTCGGTATATTAAATAAAAATATAGAAATTATGGAAAAAAAAAAATATACAAAAGAAGATAAAGAAGAAATGTTAAAAAAAACTGAAGATGTGTTTAATACAATATATAATAAAACTAAGAACGATATAAAAACTGAAGAAGATAATATAGATACTACACAGACACTAGAGGTTGAGAAACCTTCGGAACCCGTAATATCTCATAGAGAACCCAAGTCACAAAATGAAGAAGGGGCGGAACAAAGTCCCACACGTGACACCCCGAAGGGTAGGGGAATCGAAGATTCCCGTGAGACCTCTACGAGGTCTCTACCCCCCTATATTAATAAAGTTATAGATATTATACCACCATCTTCAACATCATTACCTTCTACTACACAGACACCAGATGTAGGTGAAACTAATGAGGTAAATATAGTTCCTTCACCATCACCTCCTAATATAGTATTAGAAAAAGAACCACCTGAATTACAAACTCAAACTATTAAAAATAATTTAGAAGATGATAGTTATATTATTATTTAATATTATTTATTATTTTTATAATATTTTTTATTAATTTAGTTATATTATTTTCTTTATGATTTATTGAAAAACTTATTCTAATAAATCCTCTTCTTATATCTTCTGGTATTTTTAGATTTAATAATATATTATCACTTTTATTTAAATTATTAGTATTATCTCCTAATGATATTATTATCTTTTTTTTTTTTAATTCTTTTTTTATTCTTTCATTTGAAATTAAATTACCATTTTTACGATATATACTAAATGAAAATATATTACTTAATATCATATCATCATTATAATTATCTATATCTGGTTCTAATACTGTAAAATATATATTATCATCATAATTATTTATATAATCTGAATTATTTAAAAGAGTTAATAAATTTATATATTTTATATATTTAAATTTTTTATTTAATTCATCTATTATTATATTTTTAAAATTCTTATTAATATTATTTATATTTTTTATTGATTTTTTTTTTAAATATTTAAGACATATTTCTGATGATTCTATTTGTGGATAAATATTATATTTACTTAATTCCAAATCATTCAAATATAAATTATACCCTGATATTAATTCATTATTTATTATAGATACAGATAAATCTTCGGGCCCATATATTGAATTAAAATTATAAAACAATATATCTATATTTTCTATGTTTAAATCTAAATATTTATATCCTATTATATTATCACAATCTACTATTAAAGGTATATCATTATTATGTAACATACTTCCTATACTTGGTATATTATTTATAGTTCCTAATATATTATTGGTATATGTTAATATTACCGCACATGTATTATATTTTATTGATTTACTTATTATTTCTTTTGATATTACTCCATATAAATTTGGGGGTATTAATGTTATATAACATAATTTTTTCAATTCTAAATATTTTAATATTTTATTTATATGTTTTGATTCTGCTGTTGTACTCACTATGTGGGGTATTTGTTTTTTTTTTTGTGTATAAGAATGTATTATATTTAATATTATGTTTTTTATCAATTTTTCTAATGAATTATCAAATAATATTTTATATTTAGTTGAATCTATATAAAAATTATTTAATATTTTTTTTTCTATATTTTTTATATTATTATATTTATTTCTTTTATTTATAGTTTCTAATTTATGTAATGTTTTAATTATTTTGTCTTTACATAAAATATCTATTTTTTTTTTATTTAATGTATCAAAATTAACAAATTCCATTGATTATTATATTATTATATTTAATCTATTTTAATTTTATAATATTATTTATTTTATTATAAAAATTTTTATCTCTTTTATTTCTACTTTTTATACTTTTTACATATTTAGTTTGTCTATTTATATTATTATCCATATATGTATTATCTAAATTTATTGATTTTTGTGAATTTAAATTACTTGTATCCCAACTTGTATCCCAACTTGAATCCCATTCTGATTTAGATGATAAAAAATCATTTTTTATTAAATTATTATTATAGACATTTGATAAATTATCACCATTGCTTTCATTTATTTCATAATTTTCTATATTATCATAAACACAATTATCCTTATAAAATATATTTTTCATATTAATATTTAAATTTATAATTAAAATAAAAAATAATATTACTGTTATTATTATATTATTCATATTTAATAATCGTTTATTATATTTATATTTTAATAATATTGATATTGTTAAAATTATTAAATATAATAATAATAATAATAATATCATTTTTTTATATATAATATAATTTATAAAAAAAAAATTACTTAATTATGTTAAGTTTTTTTTTTCAATAATAAAACTTCCGTTCTTTATTAAAGGGACGGGACAAAGTCCCGCACGTGGTTGGTGGGGGACAACCAAAGGTTGTCCCATGGAGTGCTTAGCACTCCCCTAACCTCATAGAGGTCTCACGGGAATCGAAGATTCCCCTACCCTGAGGGTTCCACCTATATTTTATAATTTACCTATAGTAGTTATTGTTCTTCAGTATTTTCATTTTCATTTTTTTCATTTCTAATTAGTTCGGGACAAATATATCTATCAAAATATTCATTTGGTAAATTTGATGAAATCAATAATAATTTTAGAACACATACCATTATATTTTTATTAATTGTTTTTACGCTTCTAGATAATACTTCTACTTCTAACATTTTACTAATTTTTTCCACTAATTCATAAATTATAATTGAACATACATATTTAAATAATTTACTACAACAAATATTTTTATATGCTTCTTTACTATCATTATCCATATTATTTAATATATTATTCTTTTGTTGTTTAAATAATCTAAAAATATAATGATTATATTTTTTATATTTATTTTGATCTAATTCTAATTTAATTGATACATCTTCATCATCTACATCTTCATTACTATCGTCATGATCTTCTTCAACATTTTTATTTTCTTTTTTTTTATTAATATAACTCATTAATTTATTATAACAATCTAAATTATTTACTATATCATTAATATGACTATTACTATTATAATGAATTGGTTTAATTATTTTTCTATTATTTTCTAAACAATTAATACAAGAATATAATATAATATCTTTCATTATATGTTCTAAAAATGTTGTTAATACTTCAAAACAATTATGACTAAATCTTATTTTTTTTTTTACTAATTTACTTTTTAATAATTCATATGTTGAATTTTTATCTAAAACATCATCTGTTAAAATATTATATTTATTGTATAATTCTTTGTTAGTATTTAAATTATTTTTACAAAAATCTTCATAATTATTATTTTTTAATTTATGTTCATTTACTTCATTAATTAAGTCTTGTAAATTATTATTAATAAAACATTTTGTTACAAGTGTTTTTACTCTTGCTGTTGAAAAACAATGAGATTCTGATTTATTATTTAATAAATTTGATAATAAATTTTTAAAATCAATTTCTGTTTTTTTAGTATTTTTTTTCATTATTATTTTATTATTATATATAATTTATAAACTATATATATTTATTATGTTTAACATAAAATATAACTTTATATTATAATTTATAAGAACTTATATAAAGTTGATATTATTTTTCTATTACTATATTTAAGAAATCACTTTATCCTCCAAATTATCCTCTAATTTTTCTACATTATATTCATTTTTTTCCTCATTTTTATTATCTAAATCTACTTCATCTTCATTATCTAAATCTACTTCATCTTCATTATCTATTTCTTTTATATTGATTACCGATACAAACTTATTATCTTCATTATTTTCATCTACTTTATTTTCTATTTCTTTTATATTTATTATTGAATCATATTCATTTTCTTTATTATCTTCATTATTTTCATCTACTTTATTTTCTATTTCTTTTATATTTATTATTGAATCATATTCATTTTCTTTATTA